>PPYE01385418.1_pt1 | contig 17828 bp, 15 predicted proteins | sample 1559881 | NCBI WGS metagenome assembly PPYE01 (sample SAMN08240022, study PRJNA423297) | Human gut metagenome, whole genome shotgun sequencing project. | reverse complement strand
TGAACTTGTCCAGATGACGATAGTACAGGTTCAGGTACACCGGCACCAGAGCGGTCTGCCAGTCGTTGCAGTTGATGATATCGGGGGTGAAGTCGATGTAGAACAAAGTCTCCAGCACGGCGCGGGAGAAGAAAGCGAAGCGCTCGCCGTCATCGTAGAAGCCGTACAGGCCGCGGCGCTTGAAGTAATACTCGTTGTCCAGGAAGTAGTAGGTCACGCCGTCCACATCGGCCTTGAACAGGCCACAGTACTGGCTGCGCCAGCCCACAGGCACGGAGTAGTTGGTAACGTATTCCAGCTTATCGCGGTACTTCAAATCGCCGTACAGGGGCATGATGACGCGGGCGTCCACGCCGTCCTTGACCAGCGCTTTGGGCAGGGCACCTGCCACATCGGCCAGACCGCCGGATTTGGCAAAGGGATTGGCTTCCGAAGCAGCATACAGGATCTTCATAGGATTCGCTCCTTCCATGATACAGGCAGATGTTCGCGCTCCCCGCCGCCGTGAAAAGCGGCGCGAACCTTGCATACAAAAGAGCAGGCGGGGGCACACAGGTGCCCCCGCCCCTCTCAAGAGGGGCTACCGGGGAGGAAGCCGCCCCTATGGATATTGCATCGATCAGACGGTGTGGTTCTTCTGGACGTAGACCGGGAAGCTCTCGGTGCCGGACAGCTTTTTGCCGGCGGTGATCTTCACGTTCTTGTCGGTGACAACGCAGTCCAGCTCCACATTGGGCTCGACCACGGTATCCTGCATCAGGACACAGTTCTTGACCACAGCACCCTTCTTGACCTTGACGCCGCGGAAGAGCACGCAGTTCTCCACGGTGCCTTCGATGACGCAGCCGTCGGCCAGAATGGAATCCACGACCTTGGAGCCGGTGACGTAACGGGTGGGGTTATCATCACGGATCTTGGTGTAGATGGGGCTGCCCTTGGGGAACAGCGCTTCCAGATTGCGGTCATCGATCAGCTTCAGGTTCTCGTCAAAGTAGCTCTTCATGTCGCAGATATGAGCCACATAGCCGGTATACTCCAGCGCATGGATGTTCAGAATGTTGACGTTGTGTGCCAGAATGTCGCGCTCGAAGTAGATCAGGCCGCGGGCGGTAGCGTCCTTGACCAGCTTGATCAGGGTTTCACGCTCCAGCACATAGATGTTCAGATCCAGATTCTGCACGCCGGAGCGGTAGTCGTTGAACAGCAGCTCGGTCACGCGGCCATCAGCATCAATGGTCAGGGTGTAGTTGTCGTTCTTGCGGCCCTCGGGGATCTCGGTCTTTTGATAGGCCACAGTCACATCGGCACCGCTGGCCTGATGGGCAGCCAGCAGGGCGTTGAAGTCGTAGTTGACGGCGATGTTGGCATCGCTCATGACCACATACTTCTCCTTCTGGTGCTCGAGAAAGCTCAGAATGGAGCCCAGCGCCTCCACACGGCCGGAGTAGATGCGCACGCCCTTTTCTGCAAAGGGAGGCACGATGTTCAGGCCGCCGTGACGGCGGGCCATATCCCACTCGCGGCCGGTGCCCAGATGATCCATCAGGGAGTGGTAGTTCTTACGCACCACGATGGAAACGTTGGAAATGCCGCAGTTGGCCATGCTGGACAGCACAAAGTCTACCATGCGGTAACGGCCCGCAAAGGGGATCGAGGCCATTGCGCGCTCGGTCACCAGCTCGGGAACGGTATTGTCATAGCTGTTGGGGAAAATGATACCCAACGCATTGGTGTTCTGTCTCAGCATACTTCCACACCCTCCTTGACGGATTCAAACACTTTTGCGCCCTCCTTGACGGTAGCGCCTGCGCCGATGGTCAAACCGGTGCCAACGTGGGCAATAGCGCCCTCGCCGCCGACCTTTGCACCTGCGCCCACAACAACGTCCTCAGCAAGGATGCAGCGCTTGACCACGGCACCTGCCTTGACCACGACACCGTCCATCAGCACGGCGTCCTCAACGGTAGCGCCCTCTTCCACAACAACGCCTGCGCTCAGCACAGAGTGCTTGACGTTGCCGTAGATCTTGCAGCCCTCGGTGATGAGGGAGTCCTGCACAACGGCGCGCTCGCCGATCTTCTGGGCGGGCAGCACGGGGTTGCGGCTGTAGATCTTCCAAGTCTTATCAAAGATATCGATGCCGGAGTTCTCGGGGTCCAGCACTTCCATGTTGGCTTCCCACAGGCTGTCGATGGTGCCCACGTCGCGCCAGTAACCGGCAAAGCGGTAGGCGTACATCTTGCGGCCGTCACGCAGCAGGGCGGGGATGATGTTCATGCCGAAGTCGTTCTTGGAGTTGGGGTCAGCCTCGTCCTCGATCAGATACTTCTTGAGCACATCCCAGTTGAAGATGTAGATGCCCATGGAGGCCAGATTGGACTTGGGCACCGGGGGCTTCTCCTGGAACTCGGTGATGCGGTCGGTCTCGTCCGCCACCATCAGGCCGAAGCGGGAAGCTTCCTTCCAGTCCACTTCCATAACGGCCACAGAGAACTCTGCGCCCTTTTCCTTGTGGAAGCGCAGGAAGTCGGCGTAGTCCTGTTTGCAGATCTGGTCGCCGGACAGGATGATGACGTACTCGGGATCATAGCTGTCGATGAAGCCGATGTTCTGGTAGATGGCGTTTGCAGTGCCCTTGTACCAGTCGGTGCCGTTTGCCTGCTCGTAAGGAGGCAGGGTGTGCACACCGCCGTGCAGACGGTCCAGATCCCAGGGCTGACCGTTACCGATGTACTCGTTCAGCTTCTGGGGCTGGTACTGTGTTGCGATACCAACGGTGTCGATATCGGAGTTGACGCAGTTGGACAGCGGGAAGTCCACGATGCGGTACTTACCGCCGAAGGACACCGCAGGTTTTGCCGTCTTTTGTGTCAGCGCATATAAGCGCGAGCCACGTCCACCGGCAAGGATCATTGCCACGATTTCTTTTGCCATAGCTTTATTCTCCCCTTTAGCATTTCCTTATTGGAAATGATAGTCAACAGTTCAGAATGTTCGTGCGTGCATCCGTGTGGGCATCCTTATTCCTTGGGTGCTTTTGCTTTGCGGGTGCGCTTTGCGGGTTTGGTTTCTGCTTCGGTCTCAGTTTTTGCTTTTGCCGCGGTCTTTGCTTTGGCGGCGGTTTTCTTTACCGGCTTGTCCGCTGCCGTCTCGGGTTTTGCTTTGGACTTGGCAGCGGTCTTTTTTGCTTTTTCCGGTTTTTCATCCGCCGTTTTGGCGGCCTTGGCCTTGGTGGTGCGGGTCTTTTTTACCGGCTTGTCGGCGTCCTTGACGGTGGCCTTTTTGGCGGTCTTTTTTGCCGGCTTGTCCGCGCTGTCCTCTGCTGCCTTGCGGGTGCGCTTTGTGGGCACCTCAAAGTACAAAGTGCTCATGGGCGGCAGGGTAACGGTGATGCTCTGCTCAAAGCCGTGCTGCGGCTTTTTGTGGGTACGCACCGGCTTGTTGTGTACGGTGCCGGAGCCGCCGAAAGCGGCATCGTCACTGTTCAGGATCTCTTTATAGGTGCCGGACACCGGTGCGCCGAGGGTGTAGCCCTCGCGCAGGACGGGGTTGAAGTTGCAGATGACAAGGATCTGCTTACCGGCGGCATCCTTGCGCAGGAAAGCGATGACGCTCTGCTGCGAGTCGTCCGGTACGATCCACTGGAAGCCCTCCCAGCTGTAATCGATCTGCCAGAGGGCGGGGTGCTCTTTATAGAAGGCGTTCAGGGTGCGGACGTAGTTCTGCAGCTCGGCGTGCTTGTCGTAATCCAGCAGCATCCAGTCCAGCTGCTTTGCCTCGTTCCACTCGGCAAACTGACCGAACTCCTGTCCCATGAACAGCAGCTTCTTGCCCGGGTGTGCCATCATGTAGCCGAAGAAGGTGCGCAGATTGGCAAACTTGTCGTCATACTCGCCGGGCATCTTGTTCAGCAGGCTGCCCTTGCCGTGCACGACCTCATCGTGGCTGATGGGCAGGACAAAGTTCTCGCTGAAAGCGTAGAAGAAGCTGAAAGTCACCTTGTTGTGGTTGCCGGAGCGGAACAGCGGGTCGGTCTTCATGTAGCTGAGCATATCGTTCATCCAGCCCATGTTCCACTTGAAGTTGAAGCCCAGACCGCCGTCCGAAGCGGGCTTTGTGACCATGGGCCACGCGGTGGACTCTTCGGCGATCATGTACTTGTGGGGGTGACGACCCAGCACGGTGTTGTTCAGCTTGCGCAGGAAGGCGATGGCTTCAAGGTTCTCCTTGCCGCCGTCCTTATTGGGCTCCCATTCGCCCTGCTTGCGGTTGTAATCCAGATACAGCATGGAGGCCACGGCATCCACCCGCAGACCATCGATGTGGTACTGCTCCAGCCAGTACAGTGCGCTGGAAATGAGGAAGCTCTGCACCTCGTTGCGGCCAAAGTCGAACACCATGGTGCCCCACTCCTTGTGCTCGCCGCGCTTGGGGTTGGGGTCCTCGTAGCAGGCCTCGCCGTCAAAATTGTACAGGCCGAACTGATCCTTGTGGGGGTGCCGTAGCGGCTGGTGGGTGCAAAATAGCCGGTGACCTGATAGCCCCAGCTGCCGTCAAACGGATATTCCATCACCGGCAGCAGCTCTACATGGGTGTAGCCCATATCCCTGATGTACGGGATCAGCTCGTCCGCCAGCTCGGAGTAGTTGTAAGGCTTGCCGCCCTCCTTCATCTTCCAGCTGCCGGCGTGCATCTCGTAGATATTCATCGGGCCGTTGATCACGTCCGCCTTTTTCTGTGCGGCCTGCCATGCGGCATCGTGCCATGCAAAGCCGGACAGATCGTAGACCTTGCTGCCGTTGGACGGCCGGGTCTCGGCGTGGAAGGCGTAGGGATCGGCCTTGTAAACAAGGTCGCCTGCACGGGTGGTCACGCAATATTTATAAACATCGTATTCCTTCATGCCGGGAATGAACAATTCCCACACGGAATCGCCATCCACCTTGTGCATGGGATGGCTGCCGGGCTTCCAGCTGTTGAAGTCGCCCACAACACTGATGGCTACGGCGTGCGGTGCCCATACGCGGAACACAACGCCGGACTCCCCGACCCGTGTTTCCAGATGTGCGCCGAAGTAGCGGTAAGCCTCGCAGTTGTTGCCCTGTTTGAACAGGTACACCGGCAGGTCCGATGTGTTGCTCTGAATCTTTTCTTCGGTCGGTTTCATAAACTGCTCCTCCCCGTGCGGAAGCCGAAAGCGGCATCCGCAGCTTTGTACTCTTTTATATTAAAATGTTTTGACCAGTTTTGCAAGACTTTTTGTCCGAAAAACAAATACAATTAACACAAATTTTCTGGCATTCTCTGTATGTTGTGGGCATATTATCCAAAATTTGCAGCTCAACATCGTGTAAACTGCTCATTTGCCAAACGGTTTCAGCGAAAGCGTTGCGAAAACAGAAAAGGGGTCGGGAAAAGCCCACAGACTTTCCCCGACCCCGAAATAAAAATAGTATTCTGATTAACATCAAAAGAGACCGCTGCACAGTTTGTACAGCGGTCTCTTTGCGTGGTTATTGTGTTTTGTTTACGGCTCAGCCCACAACGTAGACGTTGACCTGAATGGCACCGTTGATGACGCTTTCGGCGTAGGTCTCGTAGAACAGGTCTACAAGGATCTGCCCCTTTTGGACGGCGATGCCGGTGTCGGTGGCTACGGCGTAGCCGTAGACGAACTTGCCGTCGGTGGAGGTGATGTAGAGCTTGGTGCCGTAGGGGATCACGTCCGGGTCCACAGCCACGGTGCCATAGCCCAGACCCAGACCGGAAGAGCCCTTGCCGGTACGGGAATAGTAGCCGGTGGCCTTGCCGGTGAGCACCTTGCTATAAAAGGTAGGGGCGTTGGTGGTGCCGTCCGCGCCGGTCAGGGGGGACACCGGCGCACCTGCGCCGTAGGTCTTGATGACGTGGTCGGTGGGCTCCACCGTGGTGGTGGTATCCACAACGGTGCTGTTCTCCAACTCGCCGTCTACATAGCGGTCGCGGGTGGTCACGGTCTGCTGACCGGCTGCACCGTGCTGCACCGTGGTGGTGCGGCCGGTGTTGCGGAAGTACAGGCTGGTGTAGACATACTGGGTGTCGTAGGGGATGGCCTGAGTTTCCACACGCTCTTCGTAGTCCACGCGGTGGACCACGATCTTGCTGCCGGCGGTCACAACGTGATCCAGCGCCGGCTCGGTGTAGTCGTCCCCTTCAAGGGTGATACCGGCGCGCTCCAGTGCATCGGCTACGGTGCCGAACACCAGCTTTACAGGGTACTCCTGCCCGTCGGCAGTGATGCTGACGGAGAATGCGCGCTCGATGTTCAGGGAGGCAAGATTGCCGCTGAACGCGGTGTAGTAGACCTCATCGCCCTCCTCAGAGCGGATGCCGGAAAGGTGCATGACCTGTGCGGGGGAAGCATCGGCATCGGTCAGAAGGACCTGCCGTGCACCATTGGAGTCGGTGACGTAGGTCAGCCGCAGATTTGCAGCGGTGACGCCAAGGGTAGCCACAAGGCATACCACCATGACACAAAATGCCAGCACACGGGGAGATACTGCCTGCTTTGCGGCAGTAACTGCTTTCTTCAATTTAACGGAAGCGATACGAGACAACTCCTCTCTTTGTCGTATTTGGCGCGGCCGCGGGTCTGTATTGCATCAGCACCCCGGCCGCCCGGACTGTGGCTGCTCTGAGTATAAGCGTCTCACAGTCAAATACGATGCTCTCTTCGGGTAAAAAGAATGAGCACCGTATTACAGGTTGGAATCCGCTTCGGGCAGACCACAAAACTGCCCCGGCACAGGCCGCATCTGCCCATGCCGTGCCGTACGCAGGACGGCTTTTTACTTCATCCAGATAGAATTTAAACGCTGCAACGTTCGTTGCACAAACGCTATTTTACCAGACCGTAAAGCATCTGTCAAATTTGTGTCTTGCACTTTGTTAGATTTGTAACATTATTTTTTGTGCAATTTTCACAGTGTTTCTTTTGATATTTTGGTTTTTAGGTGGTTTCCTTCTGATTTTTTCCTTTTTTCTGGGGGCAATTCGTTCATGAATTTTTAACATTTGCACCGGCTCTTTTCTCTGCGAATAAGGCCGCAGCAGCGGCCGCTGCGCCCAAAACAAGCTGCCCCACATCGCGGGTTTTGCATGGAAAACCTGCAGGGGAATTACCCGGTTCCGGCAGGGGGAAAAAGCTCGCATTTCCGGTGCCAAAACCCCGTTTAGCAAAATGCCGAAGAACAGAAAATTTCACATTTTTAGTACACACTGGATAGTTTTGCGCCCCCGGCGGTACAATCGGGACAGCAAACAGAAAAGGAGGTTTTGCATGGAGATCGAAATCCTTGAGCAGCAGTGCGGCGGCACCGAATTTGTGCCCCGGCCGCACCGGCTGCACCTTGGCGCACAGAACGCCGAGGGGGTGGACCGGCTGCAGTTCATCCTGCCCGCAGCGTGGGCGGGGTGCACCTTGGCGCTGTATCTGCGCCGCAGCGATGGGGTGCAGCTGGCCGCCATTCCGCTGGACGCCGACGACAGTGTGACGGTTGACCGCCGCCTGACCGGCAGCGTGCGGGGACAGTGGATGCTGGCCGCCATAGGCAGCGGCGGCTACACCGCCTATACCCGCCCCGGCAGCTACGATGTGTACGCCACCCTGCCTACGGACGGCGGCAGTGAGGAGCTGCCGCCCTCGGTGTACGAGCAGTTTGTGGCGCGCGTGCTGGAAAGCGCACACGCCGCAGCGGAAAGCGCCCGCCGTGCCGAGAACGGTGCGGCAGATACCGCCATGCAGGCGGCACTGGCGCAAAAGACTGCGGACAAAATTCTGGCCGACCGTACCGATGCCGAGGCCAGCGCAAAGCGGGCGGAGGCTGCCGCACTGCGGGCAGAAAGCTATGCACCCACCGGTGGGCAGGTGCTGAGCGTGAACAGCAAGGGCGGCGCGGTGCAGCTGAACGCACAGGATGTGGGGGCGGTGCCGCTCCCGGTGCAGCCTTTGCCTGGCGAGATGGTGCGCATTCTCAGCGTGGATGCCGCCACCGGCGCGGTGCAGACCGATACCACCCCGCTGCCGGACCTGCGCCCCTATGTGCGCAGCGAGACCGTGCCTACGGCGGCAACGCCCGGCGCGGTGCGGGCAGACGGGCAGTACGGCGTTGCGGTGCGGGCAGATGCCACCCTGACCACCGTGCCCGCCACGGCGGCGCAGTTGGACCGTATGACCGAGGCCCATGCGCCCCTGACCCCGGCGCTGCTGCCCTACGGCGTAAAAAAGGCGCTGACCAGTGCCGCCGGGGCAGCAGGCTGGTCGGCGCAGGAAAAGGCCGCCGCACTATTGCAGCTGGGCGCGGACGACCGGTTTTACTCCAAGGCCGAGGCAGACCGGAAATTCGGCATGGGCTGCACCATGCCGCCCGCCACCGCAGCCGTGCTGGGCGGCGTGAAGGTGGGGCGGGGCCTGACCGTGAGCGCAGACGGCACACTGGAAATGACGGCGGAAAACCTTGATACGGTGCTGGGCTTTAGCCTGGCAGAAAAACTGAATCAACTGAGAGGAGTGACGGACATGAACGGAAAGCTTGTCTACACAAGCGACGGTGCAGCGGGCAAAAGCAACAAGACGATGACTGTGCCGGACGAGGTGGATTATATTGTGGTAAGGATGGCGGTCCCTCTGGAATGTACCACGATTGCTACCACCGGCGGAGTAGCCGCAGCGGCGGCTGCGGACTACGGCTGCACCCGCATCGTGCGGGGCGGTACGGCGGTGGCCATAGTGGGCGGCGGCAACACCTACAATCTGCGGGACGGCGTTTACTGCAAGGGCGAAGCACTGGTGAAGGTGAGTTTTGCTGCGAACGGCACGGTGAACATCGGCGTGGTCGATGTAAACCTGGCGAGCAATGACAACGCTTATCCCTTCAACGTGGAGGGCTACCAGTATGTGTAAGGGCGGTGCAGCATGAATGAGATGACCATCCGGCTGGACAGAAACGGCGCGGCAGCGGTGCCCGGCGGACAGCTGCTGCTGGGGTATGCGGGCAACCGGGGCAACTACCGGCTGCGCATCGAGCAGCGGGGCGAGTGGAAGGGGCTGACCGTGTGCGCCCACTGGCACACCCCCGGCGCAAGCGCGGCTACGCTGGTGGAAAACGGAATCCTGACCGTACCGGCGGCGGTGACGGCAGTGCCCGGCGCGGGCTGCCTCACCTTTGAGGGCACGGACGGCAGCCGCACCGTGACCAGCGCTGATGTGCGGTGCAAAGTATGCGCCAACAGCGGCACGGCAGAGGGCACGATGCCCGCCCCGGCTACGCCTGCGTGGGAGGCGCTGGTGGGGCTGCTGGGCACAGGCGGCGGTATTACCGCCGCGGAAAAACAGGCGCTGCTGGCCGTACTGCGCACGCTGGCGGCGGGCAATGACGCAGCTATGGATGCCTGCGACCGTCTGGCGACGCTGTGGGGCAACCCGCAGCCGCCGAAGGAGAACGTTTTTGCCGTGCTGGGGCAGGCGATCCTTGGAAAAATGATCTTAGGGAGGAACAAATGAGCTACGTAAAACAGAATTTTGTGGACGGCCAGACCCTGACGGCTGCCCAGCTGAACCACATGGAAGCAGGCATTGCCAATGCTGCCGGAACGCAGGGCGAAAAAGGCGACAAGGGCGATAAAGGAGACACCGGCCCGGCGGGTGCAAAAGGTGACCCGGGCGAGGGCTTTACCGCCAACGCAAAGGCGCTGCTGCTGAACCTGTTTGAAAATGCAGCCTATAAGACCGACACGATGCAGCCCACCCTGAATGCTCTGCGTGCAGAGTGGGGCGGCAGTGCACAGGAAGTTCCGGTGCAGAGCGTGAGCCTGAGCGCCGTGACCATGACCCTGAACGAGGGCGAGAGCAAGACCCTGACGGCCACCGTGCTGCCTGCGAACGCAACCGACAGGGCGGTGGTGTGGAGCGTTCTGCCTACCGGCTTTGCCACTGTGGCAAACGGCGTGGTGACAGGCATCAAAGCAGGTAACTGCACCGTGACTGCCACAGCAGGCGGTAAGAGTGCAAGCTGCGCGGTAACGGTGGAAGTAGTGGAGACAGCACAGCTGATCTACAGTCTGCCCGGCGAGACCGTGCTGACCCAGGGACTGGACACCGGTCTGAAGCTGCTGGAGCACGCCTCCACCGAGACGCCGCAATACACGATCCTAGTGGATGCGAAAGCGGGGGACGACTTTAATGCAAACACATGGCCTGCCTTCCTGCACTGCCTGACCGAGACCGGCGATACCGACAATCTGCCCGGCTTCAACTCCACCAGCAGCCCGCTGAACAATAAGACCGAGTTCGCATACTACAACTACGGCAGCGTGACCCTGTCAGACAGCATCGAACACCTCAAGACCCGTACGCGGTATGCAGTGCAGATCGACGGCAGAAAATATCGCGGCGGCAGTACCTACTGCCCGCTGACCGAGTGGAAAACCACAAACGGTACGATCATAGATGTGCCCCAGACCTTCCTGATCGGTGCGGCGCAGAGCGCGAACGGCAGCAAAAAGCAGCAGTTCTGGTCTGGTACGTTGTATCAGTGCAGGGTGTATAAAGGCCTGCTGAGTGACGACAAGGTGAACGATTACATCGAGAAGGGGTGGTAAAATGGAAGTGTTTGACATCAACGGTCAGATCATCAGCCCGCTGGCGGGAAAAACACTGTACGTTGCGGGTGACAGCATCGCCTACGGCAAGGGCAGCGCAGGCGGCTACGGCAAATGTATTGCAGACAAGTACGGCATGACCCTGACCAATGAAGCGGTGGACGGCGCAACGCTGACCCCGAATATTACCGATAAGGTATACGGCGGCACCCGTGGCTGCATCAGCACAGTGGTGACAAACTCCACAGCGCTTGCAAAGGCAGACTACATCCTGTTGGAGGGCGGCGTGAATGATGCCTGGAACAACGCCCCTGTGGGTACCTTGACCGATGGGTTTGCCGCTGCCTACGATGAAACGACCATGACCGGCGCACTGGAGAAGATGCTGGACGATCTGGCAACGAATTACAGTGACAAGTGCGTGGCCTATGTATTCCCGCACGGCGGGATGTTTGCAGGCAGCGAAAACTGGTACAAGACCTATAAGCCTGCCATCCTTGCGGCGCTGAAAAAATGGGGCGTGCCCTACGTTGACATTGCGGAGACCACCCCGCCTATGGGAAAACACGGCGTCAGCGAACTGGGCGATAAGTACACCAGCGACGGCACCCACCCCAACGCAGCGGGCTACGAGCGGTTTTATGCAGAGCCCATCGCAGCGCTGCTGAAACGGCTGTAAGGGGGCGCACGATGGCATTGCAAGCGTATTCTCTTGCCCGGGACGGCAGCACCGCCCTCTCGCCGCACTTCTGTGTGCGGGAGTTCCGCTGCAAGGACGGCAGCGACCCTGTCTTCATCGACACGGCGTTGGCAGAACTGCTGGAGCGTATCCGGGAGCACTTCGGAAAACCGGTGACGATCACCAGCGCCTACCGCACCCCGGCACACAACGCCAAGGCAGGCGGGGCAAAGTTCAGCCAGCACCTGTATGGCCGGGCAGCGGATATCCGGGTGCAGGACGTGAGCGTGGAGGACGTGGCCGCCTACGCCGAAAGCCTGATGCCGGACCGGGGCGGCGTGGGACGCTACCCCGTCAAGGCGGGCCGCGCCGCCGGCTGGGTGCACGTGGATACCCGGGCAGACAAAGCCCGGTGGAGGGGGTGAGCGCGATGACAGGCATCATCTCAGCCATCATTGCAGGCGCGGTGACCCTGATCGGCGTGCTGATCGCCAACGGAAAAAGCCAGGCGGTGACCGACACCAAGCTGGAAGAACTGACCCGGGAGGTGCGGGAGCATAACAACTTTGCCCGCCGCGTACCCATTTTAGAAGAACAGATGAAGGTGGCCAACCACCGCATCGCAGATTTGGAGAAAGAGAGGAACTGAACCTATGAACGATACCCATTGCAAAATTTCTGCCGCCACCCTGGCACGCACGGCTGCGCTGGCGCTGGCACTGACCAATCAGGTGCTGAGCGCCTGCGGCAAGCCCATGCTGCCCATCGAGAGCGCCACCGTGGAGCAGCTGGTGACCACCGGCCTGACCGTGACCGCCGCCCTTGTGAACTGGTGGAAGAATAACTCCTTCACCCCGGAGGCCATCAAGGCCGACGGCTATCTGGAACAGCTGCGGGAGAAGAAGTAAAGGCCACAGAGTAGGCGGGACGATTTAGAATGCGCGCCGCGCTGCTTTGCGCATAGTCAGCGGAAGAATTATTTTTAATAGAGCAATGCCGGAGCGTCTGCGGACGCTCCGGCATTGCATTTTTACAGGAAGGATATTGGAGCCGTTCCCAACAAAAAACTCCTCCGGCAGTTGCCGGAGGAGCATTCATTTTTCTATTCTAAACACGGATGCGCCGCCCTGACATGGTGCGCAGCCGGGCTTACTTCAGGAACTTTGCCACGGCGCGGGCGACGATGCCGCCCAGAATACCGGACACCAGAAATTCGGCTACGCCCTGCACGCCAACCAGCAGCACTACGAACATGAAGGGGTTGGCAGCGCCCTTGACGGACACCAGATTCTGCACATAGTCGCAGCCGTAGAAAGCCAGCACGATGTAGCCCATGAAGAACAGGGTGTTCAGGGCGGGTGCGGTCATGGCGCTGAGGATGTAGCTCCAGGTGCGGGACTTATCCAGCTTTTGCAGGCCCTTGAAGATCAGGCCGCAGCACAGACCCATGAGCACACGCATACCCACGCACAGGATAAAGGTGTTCAGCGGGCTGACCTGAAACAGTGCACCGGTCATGGCAGATGCGCCGGTGATGGCATCGTAGAAGCTCACAGCGCCGAATACGCCGCCCAGCAGGGCACCCACGGCGGGGCCCATGGTGATGGCACCCACGGCGATGGGCAGGGTGAGGAAGCTCATGTACAGCGGGCCCACGGGCACACTGCCCAGACCGACAAGCTTCATCACCAGTTCAATGGCCACCAGCAGGGCCACACGAGTCAGAGTCTTCGTATTGGTATTCTTCATAATTCAGTTTTCCTCCTGCTGCCGTTCCGCCCTTTTTGTCGGATACGGCGCAAATCTGCCCGCTCTTTGCGGGTTTTAGGTGAATATTCAAATCTTTGGAAGCGCGTAGTTGTCAGGGCGTGTTCCAGAGAAAAATGCGTTAAAATCTGTCGCCGGGGAAGCGCACCCCGGCGCTGCGGCGCGCCACCGTGAGCACCCGGCTCACCGCGATGCTGGTATCCAGCATGCGGGCGCACAGCTCCTGGTCTCCGGCGGTCATGGCGCGGTAAAAGGCCTCGAACTCTGCCGCCTGCCGGGGACGATCTCCGTTCAGGTTGTAGTGCTCCTCCTTGCCCTCGTTGGGATGGAAGGTCACGCCGCCGCAGTAGTTCGGGGTGGATTTTTGCAGGATATAGCCCTTCGTGCCCTGAATGATGCAGCGGGCAGGGGCTGCGCAGTCCTTGGCGGCAAGGCTTACCGCCTTGAAACCGCTGTAATCCATCATCAGCACACCGCTGGTGTCGATATTGCGCTCCATGTTGGCGGCATACACCGCCTTATTCGGCTCACCGAACAGACCCACGATGTAGCTGACGTTATACACGCCCAAGTCCATCAGTGCGCCGCCCGCGCACAGCGGGTCGAACACCGGCGGGGTCTGCCCGGCGCAAAAGGCGTCGTACCGGCTGGAATACTGGCTGAAGCTGCACTGTACCATGCGCACCGTGCCCACCCGGGGCAGCAGCTCCCGGAGTTTGGCGTAGTTGGGCTGGTACTGGGTGGTCATCGCCTCAAAGAGGAACAGCCGCTTGCGCTGTGCCAGCGCAGCCAGCTCCTCGGTCTCGGCGGCGGTCACCGCCATGGGCTTTTCCACAATGACGTGCTTGCCTGCCTCCAGCGCCACCCGGGCGTAGCGGGCGTGCTGTAAGTTGGGCACGGCGATGTAGACCGCGTCCACCCACTGCAAAAGCTCAAAATAATTGGTGGTGTGCTGCGGGATCTGATATTGTGCACACAGCTCTGCGGCCTTTGCCGCCGAGCGCGGGGTGCTGCACACCGCCTGCACAGTAAACGGCGTGTGCTCCACAAGCCATGGCAAAAATTCCTGCACGATCTTACCCGTGCCAAGAATGCCCAGTTTCATAATGCTCTCCCTTATCCTCTTGTTCCCTCAGCCTACCAGCGCCTCCGGCTCGCGGCGGGTGCGGCGGTTGGGGTGCGGGTGCTTTGCCCGGAGGCGTCCCTGCTGACCGTAGTGCCTGCCGCCGCCATGGCTGCGGCCGTGCTCCTGCGGGGCGTTCAGCTGGTATAGCAGTGCCAGCCCCTTCATCAGCAGCTCGGGGTCATAGGTCAGGGGGTGGCGGCACAGCGGGGTGACGTACTTTGCCAGACCGCCGGTGACCACCAGTGTGGCCGGGCTGCCCAATTCCTCTTCAATGCGCTGCACCATGCCGTCAATGAGCACGGCGGTGCCCAGCACCGAGCCGGACAGCATACAGCTTTCGGTATTGGTGCCGATGGCTTTTTTCGGGGAGCCCAGATGCACCTGCGGCAGCTGGGCACAGCGCTCACCCAGTGCGCGCAGCCCGGTGGAAAGGCCGGGGCAGATCACGCCGCCCCGGAACACCCGATCCTTGTCCACCACATTAAAGGTGGTGGCGGTGCCAAGGTCTACTGTGATGACCGGCAGCGGAAAGTTTGCCGCCGCATAGGCGGCATCCACCAGCCGGTCCTTGCCCACGGCGCGGGGCTCGTCCACCCCCATGGTCAGCCCGGTGCGGATGTCCGGCGAAACGATGACCGGCTTTTTGCCGGTGTAGTGGCGGGCGCACTCGGCCAGTGCCCCGGTGATCTGGGGCACTACGCTGGTAAGAACCGCCCCTTCAAAGCGCATGGGGCGCTCCGGGTGGCGGCGGTGCGCAAAAATTTTATCCATTTCGGCACGATATTCCGCAGCCGTGCGGGTGCGCACCGTGTCCATGCGCGCCACAAAGCATACACGTCCGTCCCGGATGCCCCCAAGGGCGACGGTGGTGTTGCCTATATCAATGGCTAAGATCATAATTCTGTTTTCCTTTTCAAAATAAAAGAAAAGAACCGGTTTGCTCTTTGTCAAGCGTATTTTACCGCATTTTTGCGCCGGATACAAGTTCCCGGCAAAGATTTTGTTGTGCTGGTGGAAGTTTTGCATTATACTAAGGTAAGATATGTGGAAAAGAACTGTTTTTCCGGGAGGTAAACAAACCATGGATCTGAACGGCAAGTGCGTCCTGCTGGGCGTGAGCGGCGGCATTGCCGCCTATAAGATGGCCAACGTGGCCAGTGCACTGCGCAAGCTGGGTGCGGATGTGGAGGTCATCATGACCAAAAACGCCACCCAGTTCATCACCCCTCTCACCTTTGAGACCCTGACCGGCCACAAGTGCATGGTGGACACCTTTGACCGGGATTTCAAGTTTGAGGTCACCCACATCTCGCTGGCAAAAAAAGCGGATGTAATCTTAGTCGCCCCTGCCACCGCCAACGTCATTGCCAAAATGGCGCACGGCATTGCGGACGATATGCTTACCACCGTGGTGCTGGCCGCTAAGTGCCCCAAGCTGGTAGCCCCCGCCATGAACACCGGCATGCTGGAAAACCCCATCACGCAGGATAACCTTGCCACGCTGGAGCGGTACGGCTTTACCGTCATCCCCTCCGAAAGCGGTGTGCTGGCCTGCAAGGACGTGGGCAGCGGACGCCTGCCCAAGGAGGAGGTACTGCTGGAGCACATCCTGCACACCATCGCCCGCCCGAAGGACTTAGCCGGGGTACGCGTCGCGGTGACCGCCGGCCCTACGCAGGAGGCGCTGGACCCGGTGCGCTACCTGACCAACCACTCCACCGGCAAGATGGGCTACGCCCTTGCCCGCGCCGCCGCCATGCGGGGCGCCGAAGTGACCCTGATCCACGGACAGACCGCGCTGCCGCCGGTCAAGTTCACCACCGATGTGCCGGTGACCACCGCCCGGCAGATGTACGAGGCGGTGACAAGTCGCTTTGACACCACCGATGTGCTCATCATGGCCGCCGCCGTGGCGGACTACCGCCCCGCTACCGTGGCCAACGACAAGATCAAAAAGAAGGAGGGCGACCTCTCTATCCCCGTGGAGCGCACCGAGGATATCCTTGGCACCATCGGCCCCCGCAAGACCCACCAGTTCCTGTGCGGCTTTTCCATGGAGACCCGGGACCTTGTGGAAAACTCCTCCGCGAAGCTTGCCAAGAAGAATCTGGACATGGTGGTGGCCAACAACCTCAAGGTGGCCGGTGCAGGCTTTGGGGTGGATACCAACGTGGTCACCTTCATCACCCCGGACGGCACCCGGGAGCTGCCCCTGATGAGCAAGGCGGATGTAGCCGATGCCATTCTGGACGAGATTCTGCGGCGGCGGGCAAAGTAATACTGCTGGGATTTTGTTGTACACATATCACAAAATTCACAAAAAAATTATGGTTCTTTCCGAAAATTCGGCCTTACCTGTTTATTTTATGCTGCAAAAATTATATAATAAGAGTGTGTCCCCATATTTGGAAGGAATCGGTCTGCGCTGCAGCCGTTAATATTTGGAGGAGAGCCTTACTATGTTCATGTACTCGGATTATAGCCAGCATCTGCTGGACCATGTAAAGAAGATCCATTTTATCGGCTGCGGCGGCAGCGGAATGTACCCGCTGATCCAGATCCTTGCCGCCAAGGGCTACGAGCTGTCCGGCAGCGATGTGCTGGACGGCAGCATCATCCGCTACGAGCGGGAGATGGGCGTGAAGGTCAGCCTTGGCCACAATGCGGATAACGTTGTCGGCGCAGACATGGTGGTGTACTCTGCCGCCATCTCCAAGGATAACGTGGAACTGAACGCAGCCGCCTCCTATGGCATCCCCACCGTGGAGCGCAGCGTGCTGCTGGGCTATGTGAGCCGCCTGTATAAGCAGAGCATCTGCGTGTCCGGTACCCACGGCAAGACCACCACCACCTCCATGATCACCACTGCGCTGGAACTGGCAGGCCGCGACCCCTCTGCCGTCATCGGCGGCAAACTGCCCCTCATCAACGGCTACGGCAAGGCTGGCAAGGGCGATGATATCGTTATTGAGGCCTGCGAGTTTGCCGAGACCTTCCTGAAGCTGACCCCCTACCTGTCCGTGGTGCTGAACATCGACAACGACCATCTGGACTACTACGGCAGCATGGGCGAGCTGAAGTTCGCCTTCAAGCGCTTTGCCCTGATGACCCAGTTTATGATCTTTGCCAACGCCGACGACAAGAACACCATGGACGTGATGTACACGTTGGACCGCCGGGTGCGCACCTTTGCCATCGACAACCACGCCGACTATCGCGCTATCAACATCAACGAGTATAAGCCCGGCTTCTTCGAGTTCGACCTGAAGGAGTGGAATACGACCGACACCACCCGCATCCGTCTGTCCGTGCCCGGTCGCCACAATATTTATAATGCACTGGCCATGTGCGCCGTGTGCCGCTTTGTGGGCCTGAGCGTAGAGCAGTGCGCCGAAGCTGCCCTGAACTTCAAGGGCGCAGGCCGCCGCTTTGAGGTGTACGGCGAGTGCAACGGTGCGCTGGTCATCGATGACTACGCCCACCACCCCACCGAGCTGCGCGCCACCTTGAACACCGCCAAAGAAATGGGCTACAAGCGCCTGATCGCCGTCCACCAGCCGTTTACATACAGCCGCACCAAGATGCTGTTCAACGACTTTGTGGATGTGCTCAAGATCC
>PPYE01644621.1_pt1 | contig 17833 bp, 15 predicted proteins | sample 1559881 | NCBI WGS metagenome assembly PPYE01 (sample SAMN08240022, study PRJNA423297) | Human gut metagenome, whole genome shotgun sequencing project. | reverse complement strand
TCGAAGTCCGTGTGGATGACGCCGGCGGCCTTGGGGGCGGTGTCGCCCTTGTGGATCGTCCAGGCGCGCGCTTCCTTCTCGCCGGCGGTGAGGTAGGTCTGCAGGCCGAGGGTGTCGAAGCCGACGCGGGCCAGCTTGTCCAGGCCGGACTCGTCCTGGCCGGATTCGGCGAGCATCTCGCGGGCGTCCTCGTCGTCCAGTTCGACCAGCTCGGCCTCGAACTGGGCGTCCAGGAAGATGGCTTCGGCGGGGGCTACGAGGGCGCGCAGTTCGTCCTTCATTTCCTCGTTGTCCATCTCGGCGGCGTCCATGTTGAACACGAAGATGAAGGGCTTGGAGGTCATGAGCTGGAAGGAACGCAGCGCATCCTGGTCCAGCTTGGCGCCCTCGGGACCGGACAGCAACTCGCCGCGCTCGAGCAGCTCCAACGCCTGGCGGGCGGTTTCAAGGACGATCGGCTCGGTCTTCTTGCCGCGCACCTCCTTCTCGAGGCGCGGGATCTGCTTCTCGATCGTCTGCATGTCGGCGAGGATCAGCTCGGTCTTGATGGTCTCGATGTCCGAGGCCGGGTCCACCTTGCCGTCGACGTGGACGACGTCGGGGTCGGAGAAGGCGCGCGTGACCTGGCAGATCGCGTCGGCCTCGCGGATGTTGGCGAGGAACTGGTTGCCCAGGCCCTCACCCTCGGAGGCGCCGCGCACGATGCCGGCGATGTCCACGAAGGACACGGTGGCGGGGATGATGCGCTGGGAGCCGAAGATCTCCGCAAGCTTGTTCAGGCGCGGGTCGGGCAGGGGGACGACGCCGACGTTAGGCTCGATGGTCGCGAAGGGGTAGTTCGCGGCGAGCACGGTCGCGCGGGTCAGGGCGTTGAACAGGGTGGACTTGCCGACGTTGGGCAGTCCAGCGATACCGATAGTAAGAGACACGCCCCCATCCTATCGGAGCAGGCCCGGTGGTGTTGCCCTACTTTGTGTGGTTTGGCCCGGCGACGCGGGGCGCGTGGGGGCGCGCGGGTGCCATGCCGGCGTTCTTGAGGTCGGCACGCAGGTCGCGGGGCAGCGCGAAGGTCGTCGATTCGGTTTCGGTGCGGGCCACCTCGACGGTGGGGAATCCGCGCTCCTGCAGCCATTCGATGACTTCGCGCACGAGGATCTCGGGCACCGACGCGCCGGAGGTGAGGCCCACGGTGCGGGCACCCTCGAACCAAGATTCCTCGAGCTCGTCGGCCTTGTCGACGCGGTAGGCAGCGCCCGCCCCGGCCTCGAGCGCGACCTCGACGAGGCGCACGGAGTTCGAGGAGTTCGCCGAGCCGACGACGACCATGACGTCCACCTGGGGCGCGATGTGCTTGACGGCGCCCTGGCGGTTCTGGGTGGCGTAGCAGATGTCGTCCGACGGCGGGTCGATGAGCTGCGGGAAGCGCTGGCGCAGACGGTCGACGGTCTCGCGGGTCTCGTCGACCGACAGCGTGGTCTGGGAGATCCACACGACGCGCGAGGGGTCGCGCACGACGACGTTATCGACCTCGTCGGGGGTTCCGACGACCTGGATGTGATCGGGGGCCTCGCCGAAGGTGCCCTCGACCTCCTCGTGGCCCTGATGGCCCACCAGGATGATGTCGTAGTCTTCCTTCGCGAAGCGCACGGCCTCGCGGTGCACCTTGGTCACGAGCGGGCAGGTCGCGTCGATCGTGGCGAGGTGGCGGGTGGCGGCGGCCTCGTGGACGGCCGGGGAGACGCCGTGCGCGGAGAACACGACGCGGGCGCCCTCGGGCACCTCGTCGGTCTCCTGGACGAAGATCGCGCCGCGCTTGGTCAGCGACTCGACGACGAACTTGTTGTGGACGATCTCCTTGCGCACGTACACGGGCGCGCCGTAGAGCTCGAGGGCCTTTTCGACGACGTCGACGGCGCGGTCCACGCCGGCGCAGTATCCGCGGGGAGCCGCCAAGAGGATGCGGCCGTTGCCCTCGCCGTGGGAGGAGGGCAGGGGGGACTCGGCGCTGGCTCGCAGGTCGACGTTTTCATTCATGCGTCCACCCTAGCGCCCACGGCCCGGGGCGTGCGCGCGCTCGTGGCAATCCCACACGCCCCTCATCGACGAGGCCGGGGCCGTCCACAGGCGCGGGGCGCGGCAGCGCGGCTGGGGCGCTCCTGTGGCATGCTGAGTGGCGTGACATTGCCTCTTTCCCCTGCTGCGCCGCCTCCGGGCGGCTCGCCCCAGCCTCGTCCGCCCGCCGCGAAGGCGGCTGATACGACGCGGGATAATCCGTGGCCGCTGCGCAGGCTGACGGAGAACATCAAGGTGTACGTGGACCGCATGAGCCCCCTGTGGGTGGAGGGCCAGGTCGTCGAGTACAAGGTGCGCCCGGGCGCGAAGATGCACTTTTTGACGCTGCGCGACCTTGAGACGGACACGTCGATGACGGTGACCGCATGGGCGGGCGTCATGGATTCCACTCCGCTGACCGAGGGCGCGCGCGTGGTGACGCGCGTGAAGCCGGTGTTCTGGGAGCGCTCGGGCCGCCTCAACCTGCAGGCGGCGGAGATTCACCTGCAGGGCGTGGGTGACCTGCTGGCCCAGATTGAGGCGCTGCGCGCCCGCCTGGCCGCCGAGGGCCTGTTCTCGGATGCCCGCAAGAAGCCGCTGCCGTTCCTGCCGCGCACAATCGGACTGATCTGCGGCCGCAACGCGAAGGCGAAGGACGACGTGGTCGTCAACGCGTCGGATCGTTGGCCGAGCGCGCGCTTTGAAATCCGCGAGGTCGCCGTGCAGGGTGATCACTGCGTGCCCGAGGTGGGCCGCGCACTCCTCGAGCTGGACGCCATGGACGAGGTCGACGTCATCGTCATCGCGCGCGGCGGCGGTGCGGTTGAAGACCTGCTCCCCTTCTCCGACGAGCGCCTCGTACGCGCCGTCGCGGACGCCCGTACGCCCATCGTGTCCGCGATCGGCCACGAGGGCGACTCTCCCCTGCTGGACCTGGTCGCCGACTACCGCGCCTCGACCCCGACGGACGCGGCTCGCCGCATCGTCCCGGACCGTGCCCGCGAGCGCGACGGCATCTCCCAGGCGCAGCGCCAGCAGCTGACGCGCTCGCGCGCGACGCTCACCGCCCTGTCCCCGCAGGCGACGCTGGACCGCGGCTACGCGCTCCTGAAGACCCCCTCGGGCGCCCTCATCACGTCCTCGGCGCAGATCAAGAAGGGCGACCTCATCGAAGGCATCCTCGCGTCCGGCCGCATGGTCGCCCAGGTCGTGGGCGCCACCAACCCGACCCCTCCCGCGGACGCGCCCAACTCAGGCACCTGACCCGCAGGGCGGCCCCGGCCTCGTCCCCCGTACATCCCACTCAAAGGAACAAACTCATGACCACGAACGACCAGCTCCCCGACCCCCAGTCCCTCGGCTACGAGGAGGCGCGCGACGAACTCGTGCGTATCGTCCAGGCCCTCGAGGGCGGTCAGGCCCCGCTCGAGGACACTCTCACGATGTGGGAACGCGGCGAAGCCCTGGCAGCCCGCTGTTCCCAGATCCTCGACGGAGCCCAGGAGCGTCTTTCTGGACGCACCTCCACGCCCTCCCCCGAAGCACGCTAATGTACATTCTGTAGATCCGCTCACACGCAGGTGAGGAGACGCCATGACGGTGCAATCTGGCCCCCACATTCTCGCGATCGGCGAGGCGCTCATCGACGTCGTCATGACGTATGAGCAGCCCGACTTCCCCGTCGAGATCCCGGGCGGTTCTCCCGCGAACGTCGCCCTGACACTGGGACGCCTCGGCCGTCCTGTGGCGCTGGCGACCTGGATCGGTCTGGACGAGTACGGCCGTCTCATCGACTTCCACATGTACGATTCCGGCGTGCACGTCACCGGGGCCTCGCGCGGTGCCTCGCACACGTCGACGGCCCTCGCACGCCTCGACGAAAACGGCGCCGCCTCCTACACCTTCGACCTGGAGTGGGCGCCGGCTCCACCAATCACCGTTCCGCCTACCGCTCAGATCATCGAGGCCGGCTCGATCTCGGCGATCATTGAGCCCGGCGCATCCGCCGTTCTTGACGCGCTGACCCGCGGCCGCGAGCACGCGCTCGTGTGCTTCGACCCGAACGCGCGCCCCTCGATCATGGGCGAGCCCGCAGCGGCGCTCGCTTCCCTCGAGCGTTTCATCGCCCTGGCTGACGTCGTCAAGGTCTCCGACGAAGACATCGAGTGGCTGACGGGCGGCGCGCCCATCGACGAGGTCGTGGATCGTTGGCTCGGCATGGGCCCCTCCCTCGTGGTCGTCACGCGCGGCAAGCACGGCAGCCTCGCCGTCACCTCCTCGGGCCTGCGCTTCACGAAGACCCCAGGCGACGTCAAGGTCGTCGACACGGTCGGCGCGGGAGACTCCTTCATGGGCGGCATCATCGACGCCATGTGGGGCATGGGCCTGCGCGGCGCCGACGCGCGCGAAACCCTGCGTTCCCTGCCCGAGGAGCAGGTCCACGCCATCATCGACCGCGCCAGCGCCGTCTCCGACGTGACCGTCTCGCGCAAGGGCGCAAACCCACCCCGACGCGGCGGAAGTCTGGCCAGTAGACCTCGCAGAAGTAGTACTCGGAGTGCACGGACTGCCACAGCATGAAGCCCGACAGGCGCTGCTCGCCCGACGTTCGGATGACGAGGTCGGGGTCGGGCTGGTCCTTCGTGTACAGGTGCGCGGTGATGTCCGCGTCAGTGAAGGAGTCGGCGAGCTCCTCGAGGGTGCGCCCCTGGGCCGACGCCTCACGCATCATGGAACGCACGGCCTCGGTGATCTCGTGTCGGCCGCCGTAGCCGACCGCGATATTGACGGTCATTCCCTGTACGTCGACGGTGCGCGCGACGGAGGCACGCAGGTCCTCGGACACCTTCTCGGGCAGCAGGGACAGGTCACCGACCACGGCCAGCTTCCAGCGTCCCTGATCCGCCAGGAGTGACACGGCCTCGCAGATGATGCGCAGCAGCTCGCCCAGCTCGCCGGCATCGCGCGAGAGGTTGTCGGTTGACAGGAGCCACAGCGTCACGATCGACACACCCGCGTCGTCGGACCACTGGAGGAACTCGCTGATCTTTCCGGCACCAGCTCGATGTCCCTGCGAGGCGGTCGCGCCCAGTGACTTCGCCCAGCGGCGGTTGCCATCCAGGATGACGCCAATGTGGGCGGGCACGGCGGCGTCAGACAGCTCGGCTTTGAGGCGACGCTCGTACATGTCGTAGAGCATGTTCCACTGGGCCATGATGTCCCTCCCTACTGTCGCACCCTGCGGCGCAGCGTACTCTTATGTCATTAAGGGTATCGCGCCGTGGGCTCCCTCGTCCTCTTCGGCGTCTCCGCGGCCTACCACCGCTTCTACTGGGCCCCGCGCTGGGAAATCATGTGGAAGCGCCTGGACCACTCCAACATCTTCCTACTCATCGCAGGCACCTACACGCCGATCACGATCGCGCTCCTGGACCGATCCGACGCGACAGTCCTCCTGTCGGTCGTCTGGGGCGGAGCCATCGTCGGCATCCTCCTCAACCTCTTCTGGCCCACTGCCCCGCGCTGGCTGACCACCCTCGTCTACGTCGCGCTCGGCTGGGTCGCAGTCTGGTACCTGCCGCAGCTGTGGGCGGGCGGCGGACCCATCGTCGTGTGGCTGATCGTCGCCGGAGGCGTCCTGTACACGCTGGGAGCGGTCGTCTACGGCACGAAGAAGCCCGACCCCTCCCCCACCTGGTTCGGCTTCCACGAAATCTTCCACGCCTTCACCGTCGCCGCGTGGGCCTGCCACTGCGTCGCCGTCTACCTGGCGGTCTTGAATTCCTGACGCGCCGCCCGACCAGGCTGTGCTCATGGCCAGGCTCAATGTTGCTACACTCGACACCATGCGCGCCGACACCCGTGTGTCGGCGCTCGGTTACTGACACGTCATTGGAGGAACCATGGCTGACACACAGTGGCTCACGCAGGCCCAGTACGACTTGCTCGCAAGCGAGCTGAAGGAGCGCGTCGAGGTCAAGCGCGTTGAGATCGCGCGCCTCATCGACGCCGCCCGCCAGGAGGGCGACCTTCGCGAGAACGGCGGCTACCACGCCGCGCGCAACGAGCAGTCCATGAACGAGACCCGCATCCAGGCCCTCCAGGAAATGCTGGAGCACGCAGAGGTCGGAGAGACCCCCGCCGACGACGGCATCGTCGAGCCCGGCATGGTCGTCACGGCCCTGGTGGCAGGCCGCGAGCAGAAGTTCCTGCTCGGTTCGCGTGACGCCGGCGGCGACCTGGGCATCCAGGTCTTCTCCGCGCAGGCTCCCCTGGGCGCTGCCGTCATCGGCCACAAGGCCGGCGACAAGCTCTCCTTCGAGGCCCCCACGGGCCGCATGATCGACGTCGAGATCCTCGACGCCAAGCCCTTCGAGGGCTGATTTCCCAGGCGAGCAGGCCCACCCGGCCTCGCCCCCTCAATCAACCCGCAGCGGGTCCCACCACTCGGTGGGACCCGCTTCGCGTTACATACGCGCGTGAGGAGGCCTTACGCCTCCACGTGGGGCGTCGGAGGCTCTCCCGGCTTCTGCTCCTCATCAGCCGGTGTTTCCTCCTGGGTCGCGTCCCCCTCCGACTCAACACGAGCCTCGACGTGAAGATCCACAGAGGCCACGACCTCGTCCTCACTCGACTCCGCACGAGCCACGTAGGGGCGCGTGTCGGGCTTACCCGCGTAGGAGGCGGCGATCTTCTCCTCGAGGATGCCCGGAGGGCCACCCGGGCGATCCTCGGCGGTCGCTAGCTCGGGCATCGGGTCGTACCCGTGCAGGTACATGACGGTCGCGTTGATGAAGGCCGCGATCGGCACCGAGAAGATCGCGCCCGCAATACCCGCGATCGCGGATCCGGCGGTAATGACGAGCATGACGGCGACGGGGTGCAGGGAGACGGCATTCGACATCATGAAGGGCTGCAGGATATTGGATTCGACCTGCTGGACGACCAGGATGATGACGAGCATGATGATCGCCTTCGTCAGGCCACCGTTCACGGCCGCCACCAGCACCGCGATGACGCCGGACGTCAGGGCACCCAGAATCGGCACGAACGCCGCGAAGAAGGTGATAACACCGATCGGGATGGCCAGGGGCACGCCCAGGAAAAACGCGCCCAGCGCGATACCGGTCGCGTCGATGGCCGCCACCTGGATCTGCGCGCGCACGTAGGAGCCGAAGGTCGCCCAGCCACGGATCGCACTCTCGTGGACGGGAACGCGGGCGGGGGCGGGCAGCAGGCGCACACACCACAGCCAGATCGAGCGCCCCTCTTTCAGGAAGAAGAACAGACAGAAGAGCATCGTCAGGCCGGAGGTCGCCAGCGTGCCCACCGACGAGGTAATGCTCAGGGCACCGGTCGCCAGCGTCTCCTTATTGCTATTCAGCCAGCTCACCAGCTCGGAACGTAGCTGATCGGCCGCGGCCGTCAGGACGGTCGTGTCGATCTTGAGGGGGCCTTTCTGCAGGAACTCGTTGTGCACAATCGCGTCGAGCAGCTTGCGGAAGCCGTCCGCGGCCTCCGAGGCCAGCTGCGGGACCTGCTGGATAAGTTCGGCGGCAGCCTGGCTCAGCGCGCCGGCAACGACAGCGAAGAAGACCAGCAGGCCGACGGTTGCGGCCAGCGACGAGGGAAAGTGCAGGCGGCGGCGCATCCAGGAGACGAGGGGTTCGAGAAGCACCGCCACCGTCAGCGCGATCGCGACCGGCATGATGACGATCGTCAGGCGCGCGATGCCCCACAGCACAGCCAAGACCAGGCCGGCGACGACGAGGGTACGCCACGAGATCGCCGCGGCCACACGGAGGGTACGCGGGACGGCAGCTGCCACGTCGCGCTCATCCTCGTGTTCTTCGCGCACCGACACCATGACGGGAGCGGGTGCGGGCTCATCTGCGCGCTTCGTCGGCAGGGCAGCTGAGAGCCTGCCCATCAGGTCGGATAGCTTCCAGCGCGGCTGTTCCTGAGTGTCGGCCACGGTCCCTCCTTTTCATTCACCCCTAAGCGTACTCGCCTGTGGCCCCATTTCCGTCCGCGCAGCGCGCTCACCCGCCACGAGGGGCGCATACTGGGAGCCATGACATCGTTTTTCAAGCAGGCACACACGAACGTTCACGTCTCCACGCACGCGGTCCTCGGCTCGAACATGAGGGACGAGGCCGGGGCCGGCCAGGAGATCATCTACCTTGCCGCGGGCTGCTTCTGGGGCGTCGAGAAGGCCCTGTGGAATGCGCCCGGTGTCGTGACCACGGCGACCGGCTACATGGGCGGGCAGTCGCCCAACCCGACGTACGAGCAGGTGTGTTCTCATACGACGGGGCATGCGGAGACCGTGCGCATCGTCTTCGATACGGCGCTCACAAGCGCCGCTGACCTGGTTCGGCTTTTCTTCGAGATCCACGATCCGACGCAGGTGGGCGGACAGGGCAACGACATCGGCGACCAGTACCGTTCGCAGATCTGGACGACCACACCCGAGCAGCTACGAGATGCGACCGCCCTGCGAGCGGCATACCAGGAGGTGCTCACTGAGCGCGGTTTCGGCCCGATTCAAACGGTCATCTCCCCCGCTCCAGATGCTGACTCCACCGCACGTTTCTGGTACGCGGAGGACTACCACCAGCAGTACCTGTTCAAGAACCCTGGCGGCTACGAGTGCCACGCCCGTACGGGCATCGCCTGCCCGGCGCTCCCCCACGAGTAGCCCACGCGTGACACAGATGTGGGGCGGGCCGGCACGTTAGTGCCGGCCCGCCCCACATCGCGTGAGATCAGTTCACGCCCAGAATGTCGGTGACGAACACGAGGGTCGCACCGCCGGGGATTCCAGCCTGCGGAACGCCGCGAGCGCCGTAGCCAAGCTCGGAGGGGATGGAGAGCAGGACGCGGTCGCCCACGCGCTTGCCCACAAGGCCCTCGTCCCAGCCGGGGATGACCATTCCGACGCCGATCTGGAAGGACAGGGCGCCGCCGCGGTCAAAGGAGTTATCGAAGTCCACGTCGGAGCCGAAGACCGCGCCGTAGTAGTGGCAGGTGATGGTGTCGCCGGCCTCGACCTCCTGGCCGTCACCTGCGTGGAGGACCTCGACGACGAGCTCGTCGGAGGGGGTGCCGTCGAAGGACAGGGCGGGCTTGCGGCCGAATTCGCCGGCAACAGAGATGTTTTCCATGGGGTCTTTCCTTAGGGTCGGTGAAGCGGCGCGTCAGTCGCGGCGCATGAGGTAGGACAGGATCTTGAGGATCTCGAGGTAGATCCAGATGACGTCGGTCATGATGGCGAAGGTGCACAGCCACGAGTACTTCTCGGGCACGTTGTTGGCAACGCCAACCTTGACGGCATCGAAGTCGCGCACGAGGCACAGAACGCCGATGAAGACCGCGAGGACGCCGATAATGAGGCCGAGCGGGATGCCGAAGAGGGTGATGTTGTTGACCGCCCGCATGTTCACAAAACCAGTCATCGACAGCGCGAAGCTGAAGAGGTAGTAGCTAAAGAAAGCGAACGAACCAATACCCGCGACGCGGGTCAGCGTCGACGAGTTACGCACGAAGCCCATCATGAAGGCAGCCAAGGTCGTGCCGATGACGACAAGGGTCGCCAGAACAGCGCTCACCACGATGCCCGGGTACCTCATCTCAAAGGCACAGGACAGCGCTCCAAGAACGAAGCCCTCAACGAGCGAGTAGGCGACGATTGCGCCGGGACGCACCTTCTTGGAGAACTGGATAAACACGGCGAGGCCAACGGTGACCACACAGGCCGCGAGCGCAACCAGCATCGCCGCGCCAATCGCTACCATGCCGCTCATCCAACCGGCCACCGCGCCCACGAGCAGCAGGCCGAAGCACATGAGGGACTTGACCACGACGTCGTCGTACGTCATCGTTCCGCGATCCACCGCGTCAGCGGCGGGAGCGTTCATCATCGCCTCGTACGAGGCCATCTGCTCCTCGTAGCCGACGATCGAATTCATCACCGGGTTGGCCATATTTCCTCCTTGGTCAGTGATGTACTGCCACTAGTGTCGCACGTGGCACCCACAAGTGGGAAACGTTCCATTATGCGCGCAGCGCAGCGCGGCTTCCACACGCGCGGCGAGTTCCACGAACTGGCCACGGCCTCGTCGATGAGGCCTGCCGTCAGTACCCCCGGTGGGACTCGAACCCACAACACACCGATTTTAAGTCGGTTGCCTCTGCCAATTGGGCCACGGGGGCGCGCACGCGCACGTCCAGCCTACGGGAGGCTGGCGCACGCCTCAAGCTCCGCTCAGATCATCGCCTGTGCGATGCCGTCGAGGATGTCGTGCTCGGAGGTGACGATCTGCTCGATCGGGTGCCCGGCGGCCTCGGCGCGCGCCAGAACGCGCGTGACGATGCGGCTCCAGATGAGCGCGCCCGCCGCGATGACGTCCTCGCGCCCCTCGGGCATGAAGCCCAGGGAAGCCTTCACGGACGTCGGCTGATCGACCATGAAGCGCACGGCCTCCTCGAACTGTGCCGCGCTCAGGCGCGCGCCGTGGATGCGCTCGGGCTGGTACGAGGTGAGACCCAGCGCCTGGGCTGTCAGGGTGGTCACCGTGCCCGCGACCCCCACGAGGGAGCGCACACGCGCCAGGTCCACGGACTTTTCCGCGCCGTCCAGCTGCTCATCGATCCACGCGATCGCGCGCTCCTGGTCCTGAAGCGGCACTCCGCCTGCCGGATCCACGTGGGAGAAGAACTTCTCGGTGACACGCACGGCACCCATGTCGATCGAAATCGCCTGCTCAACGCGGGTCGAGCCGAGCACCAGCTCCGTCGACCCACCACCGATATCGACGACCAGCATCGGGGCGGTAACGGACTCGCCCAGGCCGCTCACCGCGCCGTTGAAGGACAGGGAGGCTTCCTCCGTGCCCACAACGACCTCGGGCTCCACGCCGATGACAGCCTTGATCTGGCGCACGAAGTCCGCGCTGTTGGACGCGTCGCGCGTCGCAGAGGTCGCCACGAAACGAGTGCTCGTCGCTCCCAGGGCCTCGATCATGCGCTGGTATTCGACCGTGGCCTCCACCGTACGCTCGATCGCCGCAGGATCCAGGTAGCCGCGCGCATCCACGCCCTGCCCCAGGCGCACGATGCGCATCTGGCGAGTCAGGTCCGACAGATGGGGACGGCCGTCTTCGCCGATACGCCCATCGGCGACGAGCAGTCGGATCGAATTGGTTCCACAGTCAATGGCAGCTACGCGGGTCATCGCTTCGTTTCTACAGGGGTGAGTCCCGGACGAGGCCGGGTCGGGCACGGGCAAAAAACGCTCAGCAGGAGCAACGGGAGGTGGAGAACAGGCCTCGCTCGTCGAGCATCGCGAGCACGCGGTCCCCGATCGGATTCACGCCGGGGCCTGCGGCCAGAGAGTGGCCGACGAGGGCGTGCAGGCACTTGACGCGCGTGGGCATTCCGCCAGCGCTCACGCCGGAAATCTCCGGAACGTCACCCAGAGTCAGGCGCGCCTGAATGTAGGCCTCGTGGGCGCGCGCATAGGCGGCGCGCAGCTCCTCGTCAGCCGCGAGGTCCTCGTTGAGGGTCTCCATAACGTGCTCGGCCTCAAGCGTGGAAGCGCCCTTCACGGCCGCCGGGTGCGTCAGGTAGTAGGTCGTGGGGAACGGCGTCCCGTCAGGCAGACGCGGCGCGGTGGCCACAACGGTGGGCCGACCACACACGCAGCGCGCAGCAATACCAACGACCCCTCGGGGCACGCGGCCCAGCTGGGAACGCAGGACCTCCAGGTCCTCTTCGGTGGCATCGGTGGTGTTAACGAGGCTCATTCTCCGCTTTCTTGGCTGGTTGTGGGGGCCTGGCCCGACTGACTGGTCTCAGCCGACGGGATAGGCGTCGCGCTCGGCGGCTGATCCGCCTTCCCCACTAGGATACCGAGCTGCTGCACCCAGGGGCGCGCCGGTCCGGTGGAAGCAGCTGCGGCCGCCAGCGCCGAGTCCTGGTATTGCGGCCCCGGATCCACCACCGTGTATTGGGTCTCACCGGGTCGAACGAATCCGAGCCGTTCGCGCGCCTGAGTAGAGATGTAGTCGGGGTCATTCCACAGGTCGAGCTGGCGCTGCATGTCAGCGTTCTTCTGCTGCTGCTCGGCAACCTGCGTCTTGATCTGCGCGAGTTCTCGCTCCTGCTGCCACCACTGGTAGAGGCTGGGCACCAGCATGACCGACAGGATCGCGGCGATGATGAGAACGACGAGGAGTCGAGTGGACACGTCAAGGCCGCCGATGGACAGGGCCGACGATCCTTCCGCGGCGGGACGCACAAACGAAGAACGCGACGAGCCCTTCTCGACGCCCTTATTCCTACGGAAAAAGCTGCGCTTTGCGCCCTCTTCCTTCTGGGCGCCCCGCGCCGACTTCTGGCGCTTCGCCGAGGCCTCGGCCCCCTTCGAGGACTGTGCAGCCTTCGCGGCCGCCCTGCGCTGGCGCGACTTTTCCGCGTTGATTTCACGCGTCGTACGCGCTGTCTCCGAACCGGAGGAGCGACGACGCGAGGACGGGCGGGAAGAAGGACGACGGCTAGCCATTCTTCTATCGTGCACTAATCCGGCGCATTTGGCTCAGCCCCACGCCGAAAAAACTCCGCGCGGACCCTTGCGGGCCCGCGCGGAGCTATGCGGCTAGTTGCCTAGACTCACTTGAAGCGAGGGAAGGCAGAGCGGCCGGCGTAAACGGCGGCCTCGCCCAGCTGCTCCTCGATGCGCAGCAGCTGGTTGTACTTGGCGACGCGCTCGGAACGAGCGGGGGCACCGGTCTTGATCTGGCCGGAGTTGGTGGCGACGGCCAGGTCGGCGATCGTGGTGTCCTCGGTCTCGCCGGAGCGGTGCGAGGTCATCGAACGGTAGCCGTTGCGGTGCGCTTCCTCGACGGCGTCGAGGGTCTCGGTCAGCGAACCGATCTGGTTCACCTTGACGAGCAGCGCGTTGGCGGCGCCCAGCTCGATGCCCTTCTTCAGGCGGGCGGGGTTGGTGACGAACAGGTCGTCGCCGACCAGCTGGACGCGGCCACCGATCTCGGCGGTCAGGGCCTTCCAAGCGTCCCACTCGTCCTCATCCAGCGGATCCTCGATGGAAACCAGCGGGTAGTTCGAGATGAGCTTCTCGTAGTACTCAACCATGTACTCGGTCGAGCGGCCTTCGCCCTCGAACTGGTACAGGCCGTCCTTGAAGAACTCGGAGGAGGCGACGTCCAGGGCCAGGGCGACGTCCTCGCCCGGCTTGAAGCCGGCCTTCTCGATCGCGGAGACGATCAGGTCGAGGGCCTCAGCGTTGGAGTCCAGGTTGGGGGCGAAGCCGCCCTCGTCGCCCAGACCGGTGGACAGACCACGGTCCTTCACGACGCCCTTGAGCGTGTGGTAGACCTCGGCGCCCCAGCGCAGGGCCTCACGGAAGGAGGGAGCGCCGAGAGGGGCGATCATGAACTCCTGGATGTCAACGTTGGAGTCCGCGTGGGAGCCACCGTTGAGGATGTTCATCATGGGGACGGGCAGGACGTGAGCGTTGGGGCCGCCCAGGTACTTGTACAGGGGCAGGTCCGCGTACTTCGCGGCAGCCTTGGCGACGGCGAGGGAGACGCCGAGGATGGCGTTCGCGCCGAGCTTGCCCTTGTTGGGGGTGCCGTCCAGGTCGATCATGGCCTGGTCGATGTAGCGCTGATCGTCAGCTTCCTCGCCGATGAGCTCGGGGGCAATCTGCTCGACGACGGCGTCAACGGCGTCCTGGACGCCCTTGCCAAGGTAACGGCCCTTGTCGCCATCGCGACGCTCGACGGCCTCGAACGCGCCGGTGGACGCGCCGGAGGGAACGGACGCGCGCGCAGCGGTGCCGTCCTCGAGGACGACCTCAACCTCAACGGTCGGGTTACCGCGCGAGTCGAGGATCTCGCGTGCACCAATGCCTTCAATAACTGCCACGTCATTCTCCAATCGATGTTGTTGCGTGGAAGCGGTCAGTACAACGGTAATACGGACCGCCATATGTGGTCACCCCCCGGCGAGGGGGACGTTGTGGTTTTTGGGGCTATCAACCCCGGTTATGCGCCCGGACAAGCGACATTAGTCCCTGCCGGAGACGCTGTGAGCGAATACTCACAAGGTTCACTGGGCACTGCCACCCAGGAGCGCGGCCATGGGATCGTCCTTGGCTCCAGAGACGGCGTCACCGAAGAGGGGCATGGTCGGGGCCCGGCCTCCACCCAGGGCCGGCTGGGAGAAACGCGGATTAATCTGTGCGTTCACCTTGACGCGGGCCTGCTCGAGGGTCTCGTCCATGGCTGACGCGACCGCCGGGTTGGCCTGAGCGAACTGGCTGAGCCGCCCGTCCAGAAGGATGGAGCGCACGGTCGCACGTGTGCCGCGCCCGATCGTCACGGACTGTCCACCGGTCTGCTTGATCTCCTCGTCGATCTCCTTGTCGATCTCCTCGTCGGTCACGCTGACGCCCACTGCATCGCCAACGGCCACGAGCTGAGGCTCCTTGATCAGGAGGGCGCGCACCCGTTGCACATCAATGCGGGACCCACCCGTCACTGCGGTGAGCTGGCTCACTGCCTCGTTAACTTCCGCGATGCTGTAGTCGCCGTTGTTGGTACTGACGGCAGCGCCGGGATGGGCGGAGCACGCCCCCATTCCCAGTCCTGCGGCCACGATCAGGGCGGCGGTAGCGAGCTGGCGTGTGTAGCGCACGAGCATTCCTTCCTCAGATGTGTTGCGACGCAATAGGACCAGTGTATTCCACCACAGGCACTACTCGCCAAAAGGCACAAGAATCTTGGTCACCAGAGTCTCCACCCACTCCAGGAGAGGGCCGTCGGTGAGCGGGGAGCCACCGACTCGCGAGGTGAGTGGCAGCGGCACGAGAACCTGTCGAACGGCGGCCTTGATGACCGTTCCGGGGTGCAAGCGCTTAAGGCGCATGACCTGGGAGTCGCGCAGTTCGACGGGCGAGACGCGCAGGTATTTGCCCTGTGTGACGATCTCGGCGATCCCCGCGCGGCGGACGATCTCGCGCAGCCGTGCGACGGCGAAGAGCAGGTCGACCTGGGGCGGGATGGGACCGTAGCGGTCCACGAGTTCCTCGCGCACGTCGGCTTCCTGTTCGGGCGTGGAGATAGCCGCGATCTTGGCGTACACCTCGAGACGCAGGCGCTCGCCGCGCACGTAGCCATCGGGGATGTGCGCGTCAACCTGCAGGTCCATGCGCACATCGGTCTTTTCGGTGGGAGCATCACCTCGGTAGGCGGCGACGGCGTCGGAGACCATGCGCACGTACAGGTCGAATCCGACGCCTTCGACGTGGCCGGACTGCGCCCCACCCAGGAGGTTGCCGGCGCCTCGGATCTCGAGGTCACGCTGGGCGACGGCCAGGCCCGCGCCCAGCTCGGTGTTCGCAGCGATCGTCTTGAGGCGCTCGTGCGCGGTCTCGGTGAGCGCCTTGTCGCCCGGGTAGAAGAAGTACGCGTAGGCGCGTTCGCGGCCTCGTCCGACGCGTCCGCGCAGCTGATGCAGCTGGGACAGGCCGAAGGTGTCGGCGCGATCGACGATAAGGGTATTCGCGTTGGAGATATCCAGGCCCGTCTCGACGATGGTCGTACACACAAGCACGTCGAACTCGTGGTTCCAAAAGTCCTGGATGACGGCCTCGAGCTGGTGCTCGTTCATCTTTCCGTGGGCCGTGCGCACGCGCGCCTCGGGCACCAGCTCCGCGATGTGGGCGGCGACCGAGGAGATCGAGTCGACGCGATTGTGCACGTAGAAGACCTGGCCGTCGCGCAGGAGCTCGCGTCGGATCGCGGCGCTGACCTGGGCGTCCGTGTAGGCGCCGACGAAGGTCAGGACGGGCTGGCGTTCCTCGGGCGGGGTCTGGAGAATCGACATCTCGCGGATGCCGGAGATCGCCATCTCGAGGGTACGCGGGATCGGCGTGGCGGACATCGACAGGACGTCCACGTCGGTGCGCAGAGCCTTGAGCGTCTCCTTGTGCTCGACACCGAAGCGCTGCTCCTCGTCGATGATGACGAGGCCGAGCTTCTTGAAAGAAACCGTACCGGTCAACAGCGAGTGGGTGCCGATGACCAGGTCGACTTCGCCCGAGGCCAGCCCAGCCTTGACCTCCTCGGTTTCCTTCGGGGTCGAGAAGCGCGAGAGCGTGCCGATGCGCACGGGGAAGCCGGCGTAGCGCTCGGCAAAGGTCTCCGCGTGCTGGGTGACCAGCAGGGTCGTGGGCACGAGGACGGCGGCCTGATAGCCGTCCTGGATGGCCTTGAAGGCGGCTCGCACCGCGATTTCGGTCTTGCCGTAGCCGACATCGCCCGTGAGCAGGCGGTCCATGGGCACGGGCTTTTCCATGTCAGCCTTGACCTCGTCGATCGTGACGAGCTGGTCGGGGGTCTCGACGTAGGGGAAGGCATCCTCGAGTTCACGCTGCCAGGGCGTGTCGGGGCCGAAGGCGTGCCCCTTGGTCTGCTGGCGCACCGCGTACAGGCGGATGAGCTCCTTGGCGACCTCGTTGACGGCCTTCTTGGCGCGGGCCTTGGTCTTGGCCCAGTCGGCGCCGCCCATCTTGGTCAGGGTGGGCTCGTCGGATCCCGTGTACTTCGAGATCTGGTCCAGCGCGTCGGTGGGCACGAAGAGCCGGTCGGCGGGCTGCCCACGCTTGGAGGGCGCGTATTCGATGACCAGGTAGTCACGCATCGAGGCAGCGTCCCCGCGCCCGATCGACCGGGAGACGAGCTCGATGAAGCGTCCGATGCCGTGCTGGTCGTGGACGATGTAGTCCCCGGGGTGCAGGGTCAGCGGGTCGACCCCCTTGCGCCTGCGCGAGGGCATGCGGCGCATGTCGCGCGTGGAGGCGCCCGCTCGCCCGGTGAGGTCGCCTTCGGTGAGGATCGCAACCTTGAGGTGGGGCGCGACGAAACCGACGCCGGCCTGCGCGGTCGTAATGGTCACGAGGCCGGGGTCGGGACGCGCTTCCACGTTGTCCGCGAGCGCAGCCGGGCACGAGGCGTCGGTGAGGATGGAGCGGATGCGCCGACCCGGGCCGGGGCCTTCGGTGGTGACGACGATGCGCCAGCCATCGCGGGCCAGGTCGGTGAGGTCGGCAGCTGCGCGGGCGAAGTCTCCGCGGTAGGGGTGCACGTCGCGGGCACCCACGCGCATGAGGGTGGGCGAGACGACGACGGGCGCGGGGCCGTCCGCTGAGGGTGAGTCGGCCTCGTCAATCGCGGAGGCGAGGTCGGCGGGCGGCAGGTCGGTGAGCTCCCACCAGGGGCGCGTCCCACTCCCCCACAGGTCGGCCAGGTCGAGGAACGAGGCCTTGGAGGCCTCGAGCGGTGTGTCCGCTCCCCCGGCGGCGGCGCTCCACGCGGCAGCGAGGAACTCCTCGGTCGTGGCGACGAGGTCGGCGGCGCGGGCGCGGATGCGTTCGGGGTCGGAGGCGAGGATCGGCGAGCCCGCGGGCAGCAGGTCGAGGAGTGATTCCATGCCGCCCACGAGGATGGGCGCGAGGGATTCGATGCCGGGGGCGGCGATTCCTTCGGCGGCGAGGCTGAGCATCTCGGCGGCGCCGGGCAGTCGGTCGGCGGCCTCGCGGGCGCGGGCACGTACGGCCTGGGTGAGGAGAAGCTCGCGGCAGGGGACGGCCCACAGGCCGTCGGCGGCCTCGCCGAGGGTTCGCTGGTCGGAGACGGAGAAGGCGCGGATGTCGTCGACCTCGTCCCCCCACAGCTCCACGCGCAGGGGGTGGGGT
>PPYE01107201.1_pt1 | contig 17843 bp, 10 predicted proteins | sample 1559881 | NCBI WGS metagenome assembly PPYE01 (sample SAMN08240022, study PRJNA423297) | Human gut metagenome, whole genome shotgun sequencing project. | reverse complement strand
CCCCCCGGAGACTGCCGCCCCCACGGAGCCGGATGCTCCTGAGGAGGAAGCTGCCCCCGCAGAGGAGGAGACCACGGACGCCCCTACCGGGGACGCAGAGCCTTCCGAAGGGAAGGAGCCGCCCAAGGAGGACCGGAGCCTCTTTGATGCCGAGCCGGAGACGGGCGGACCGGAGGAGGGCGAACCGGTAGAACCGGAGCTGACCTTCGAGCCGGAGCAGGTGATCCCCTCCGGCGGCCCCGATCTGGAGCGCAAGCCCTATCATCAGCGCTATTATCTGCTCTATGGCTATGCCGAGCAGCCGCAGGATCTGCATCTTCAGGAAGCGCTGGAGCTGCTGCGGCAGCTGGGCTGCGACGGCGGATCACTCAAGCAGGCCCGTGACGGCCAGAACGTGGCGGAGCTCATCGAGAAGAACTATGTTCCCAACCGGCAGGGGGTCCACTACTGCGATTTCTGCGGTGTGGAGCTGACCGGTGCCGAGAGCGAGGTGCTGTCTGACGGACGGGAGCGCTGCATGAACTGCAGCCGCACGGCCGTCAAAACGGAGGCCGAGTTCCGGAAACTGTATCAGGATGCCGCCCGTGGCATGGAACTGTTCTACGGCGTTCGGATCACGGTGCCGGTGAAGATACAGATGGTCAACGCCAAGCGCCTGCACCGCAGCTTGGGCAAGACCTTCGTACCTACGGCCAAGCCCGACGGCCGGACGCTGGGTGTGGCCATCAAGCGTGGCAATGACTATTCCATCCTGTTGGAGAACGGCTCGCCCCGCATGAGCTCTCTCATGACTCTGGTCCACGAGATGACCCATATCTGGCAGTACCTGAACTGGGATATGGATGCCATCCGCCGCAAGTACGGTGCGGAGATGGAGCTGGAGGTCTACGAGGGCATGGCCAAGTGGAGCGAGATCCAGTACGCCTATCTCATGGGCGAGACGGCGGAGGCCAAGCGTGCCGAGATCTGCACACGAGTGCGTCAGGACGAGTATGGCCGGGGCTTTGTGAAGTATCTGACCCGCTACCCCATGTCCCATGCAACGCATTTGGAGGGTGCTACACCCTTCGAGGACAAGGAAACACCCCTGTAAGGGGGCGGGGAGACAGCTGCCGGTATGCCTGTCGGCAGCCGTCTCCGCATTTACACGATACACCATGATATAAAAGGGGGAGTCACAGTGGCAACTAAAAACACCGCACCTACCGCTGCACAGCCGGAGCTGTTCGACGACGTGCATACAAAATTTGAAGCCTATACGGGGAAGGAGCCGTACCTGTTCGTCAGCTATTCCCACCGGGACAGCAAGGTGGTCTATTCCATTCTGGATGAACTCTACGACCACAAATATCGCCTTTGGTACGACGAATCCTGCGAGAACGGCAATGATTTCCGGGATGAGCTGCGCCAGAAGATCAAGGCCGCCGAGGCGGTGATCCTCTTCGTGTCCCAGTGGTCCATGGCCTCACCCTTCTGCGGCATGGAGATCATCGTGGCACGGGAGTACGGCAAGCGCCTGTACCCCATCTATCTGGATGACTCCGTGATCCCACCGGCCTTCGAGATCCTGCTCTCCAACACCCACCACAGCACGGTGAAGGACCGCAAAAAGCTCATCAGCACCATGATCCGTGACCTCCCGGCGGAGGCCATGGATCGCCTGACCATCGAGAACGACCGTCTGGAGAAGTGCGAGGACAACGGCAAGACCATTCAGGTGGACGAGGGGATCACCACCATCTGCCACCGGGCCTTTCAGGGCCGCCGGGCCCTGCACCATATCCAGCTTCCCACCACGCTGCGCACCATCGAGCAGGAGGCTTTCCGTGGCTGCGCCAATCTGGAGGAGATGGAGATCCCGGCCGCTACCACCCGTATCTGCGACAGCGCCTTCCGTGACTGCGTCAGTATGCGCCGTCTGGTGGTGGAGAATGACCGGGTGAAGATCGGCGAGCGGGCCTTTGAAAACTGCGCCAGTCTGGAGTCCATTCAACTGCCCGACGGCATGACGGAGATCTACGGCGGCGTGTTCAACAGCTGCAAGAGCCTCCGCAGCATCTGCCTGCCCCAGCACCTGACCATTTTGGGGGAGAGTGCCTTCTCCGACTGCGAGGGGCTGGAGGAGATCGTGGTGCCGGAGAATGTCACCAAGATCGACGACCTGACCTTCAACGGCTGCACGGGACTGAAGAGCGTGACCCTGAACAACGGTCTGCGGAAGATCGGCAAGAGCGCCTTCAAAAACTGCCGTATGCTGACCCGCATCGAGATCCCGGAGTCCGTCGTCTTCATCGACAATGCCCCCTTCCGGGGCTGCGAGTCCATGAAGTCCATTCAGGTGGCGCCCCGCAACAAGTACTTCAAGTCCGCCCCCAGCAAGCGGGACGGCAATGATTTCGTGCTCTTCAATAAGAATAAATCCATCCTCATCGCCTACCCGGCCAGCAGCCGTGAGGTGCAGTACGACGTGCCGGACAGTGTGGTGACCATCTCCGACTGGGCCTTCAGCGAGTGCCGTAAGCTCAGCCGCATCACCATTCCCGACAGCGTCCATGATATCGGCGAGGGGGCTTTCTCCAACTGCGCCCTGCTGGACGAGGTGGAGATCCCCGACTCCGTGACCCGCATGGACGACTGCGCTTTCCGTGGCTGCGTCAGTCTGGAGCGTGTGCTGATCCCGGACTCCGTAAAGGACCTTGGTTGGGGACTGTTTGACGGCTGCGACAAGGTCGTGGTATACTGCCGGGAGGGTTCTGCGGCGGAGAATTACTGCCGTCGCAACGGCATCCGCTTTACCACTCTGTCCGAGGGTGAGGGCCTTGCATACTGAGTATCCGGGGAGACGACCTTCTATGCACGCATTTATCAAAAAGAATATGGTCATGGTGATCGCCCTGCTGGCTGCCGCCATTACCAGCATCATTATCCCGCCGGACCGTGCGTATTTGGGCTATTTTGACCTGAAAACGCTGACGTGCCTGTTCTGCGTGCTGGCGGTGGTCTGTGCGCTGAAGAATATCAACTTCTTCTATATGCTGGCCAGAAAGGTGGTCAAGTACTTCAAAAACGCCCGCATGAGTATTCTGGCGCTGGTGTATATCACCTTCATCGGCTCCATGCTCATTGCCAACGACATGGCGCTGCTGACCTTTCTGCCGCTGGGTTATCTGGTGCTTACCACCACCGGCAAGCAGCGCTACATGGCCTTTACCTTCGTCATGCAGAACATCGCCGCCAATTTGGGCGGGATGCTGACCCCCTTCGGAAACCCGCAGAATCTCTACCTCTACACCTTCTTCAACATCCCCACCGGGGAGTTCATGGGGATCATGGCCCCGCCCTTTGCGGTGTCCATCGCCCTGCTGACGGTGTGCTGCCTGTTCGTGCGGCCGGAGCCCATGGAGATCGAGGACGAGCCCATCCGGCTCCCCACCGGCCGGACCGTGCTGTATCTGATGCTGTTCGTGCTGGCCATCGTCATCGTGTTCCGGGTGATCCCCTATTGGATCGGCCTTGTCGTGATCCCGGCGGTGCTGCTGATCGCTGACCCCAAGGCTCTGAAAATGGTGGATTATCCGCTGCTGCTGACCTTTGTGTTCTTCTTCGTCTTCGCCGGCAACATGGCTCGCATCGATGCCGTGCGTGATCTGCTGGGTGCGCTCATGAGCCGTGACACGCTGCTCTTCAGCACCCTGTCCTGCCAGTTCATCAGCAATGTTCCCTCGGCCATCCTGCTGTCCCATTTCACGGACAACTACCGGGAGCTGCTGCTGGGTGTCAACATCGGCGGCACCGGCACGCTGATCGCCTCGCTGGCCAGCCTTATCACCTTCCGGGAATACGTTAAGCACAATCCCGGACGCACCAAGTACTATATCGGCGTCTATTCTGCGTTCAACCTTGCCTTTTTGGGGCTTTTGCTGGCCTTTACCATGCTGACCCGCTGAAATCCCGCCAACCCATCCGCCTTTGCGGATGGGTTGGTTTTTGCTTCCGATAAAAACTCCCACCGGCCACCGCTTGCTATGCGGAAAAAAACATGGTATAATAAAAAATCAAGTCTGCATCGCCTTTTGCGCTGCGGCAAGTATATGAACAGGAGATTCAGCGTACCATGACCACCAAGGATTTTCAGACCAAGCGGCCTCTGGCCATTTTCCTCCGTTATTTCCGGCCCCACCGCCGGCTCTTCGCATTGGATATCATCTGTGCTTTCATGATCTCTCTGGTGGATCTGGCCTTTCCCCTGATCTCCCGTACCGCCATGTACCAGTGGCTGCCCCAGCAGCAGTACCGCACTTTCTTCATCGTCATGGGGATTGTGGTGCTGGCCTTCGTGCTGCGCTCTTTTCTGTGCTTCGTGGTGGGCTATTGGGGCCACACCTTCGGCATCCGGGTGGAGGCGGATATCCGCCGGGATCTGTTCCGCCATATGCAGGAGCTGGGCTTCGACTTCTACGACCGCAACCGCACCGGTCAGCTGATGAGCCGCCTGACCTCCGACCTGTTCGAGGTGACGGAACTGGCCCACCACGGCCCGGAGGATCTGTTCATCTCCGCAGTGACCATCGTGGGCGCCCTGATCGTCATGTTCTCCATCCAGTGGCGTCTGGCGCTGGTGGTGAGTCTCATCATCCCCATTTTCATGGTGGTGGTCATGTACCGCCGCCGCCAGATGAGCGCCGCCTCCCGCGCGGCCAAGCAGAAAACCGGCGTCATCAACGCCGAGATCGAGTCCGGTCTCTCCGGTGTCCGCACCACCAAGGCCTTCGCCAATGAGGAGAAGCAGCAGACCCGATTTGACGGCGCCAACGAGATATTCAAGACCGCCAAGCGTGGCTTTCATAAAGAGATGGGCCTTTTCAACGCCAGCATGGAGTTCTTCATCTGCATCCTGTCCGTGGCGGTCATCGCCGTGGGCGGCTGGCTCATCATGAAGGGGCAGATGGACTATGTGGGGCTCATTACCTTCAGCCTGTATATCACCACCTTCATCAGCCCCATCCGCAAGCTGGCCAACTTTGCCGAGATGTTCTCCAACGGCTTTGCGGGCCTTCACCGGTTCATTGAACTGATGGCCACGGAGCCCACCATTCAGGACGCCCCCGACGCCGTGGAGCTGTCGCAGGTCCGGGGCGAGGTGGAGCTGGATCATGTCAGCTTCACCTATCCAGGCAGCAGCGAGGTCCTTCACGACATCAATCTCACCGTGGCCGCCGGGGAGACGGTGGCCATCGTAGGCCCTTCCGGCGGCGGCAAGAGTACCCTGTGCCAGCTGGTACCCCGGTTCTATGACGTCACGGAGGGCAGCATCCGGGTGGATGGGCTGGACGTGCGGCAGGTGACCCAGCGCTCCCTGCGCCGGGCCATCGGCATCGTGCAGCAGGACGTGTTCCTCTTTGCCGATACCATTCGGGAGAACATCCGCTACGGCCGCCCCGACGCCACCGACGAGGAGGTGGAGCAGGCGGCCCACCGGGCGGAGCTGCTGGAGGATATCCGGACCATGCCTCAGGGCTTCGACACCTATGTGGGGGAGCGGGGGGCCATGCTCTCCGGCGGCCAGAAGCAGCGGGTGGCCATCGCCCGCATCTTCCTGAAGGACCCGGCCATCCTCATTTTGGACGAGGCCACCTCGGCACTGGACAGCGTCACCGAGGCGAAGATCCAGGGGGCCTTTGACCAACTGAGCCAGGGCCGCACCACCCTCATCATTGCCCACCGGCTCTCCACCATCCGCTCCGCCCACCGTATTCTGGTGGTGCAGGACGGCCGCATTGCCGAACAGGGCAGCCATGCCCAGCTGCTGGCGGAGAACGGGGCCTACGCCCGGCTGTACCACACGCAGAATCTGGGGGAGAACCATGGATAAACGGGATCTGTTGGACCGACTGGCGGCAAACGGTGACGAGCGCCTGCTGCTTGGAAGGGTCTGGGATAAATACGAGCAGTGCCGCCGCAGGAACATCCCGGTGGTGACGGGCTTCCTTTCCCCGGCGGAGCAGGAGCTGGTGCGCCGCCTGATGGGGGCGCTGGATGTCCGGGAGGGCTGGGTTCTATGGGGTGGCTACGACACCGCTCAGCGGCGGCAGGCCCACTTCCTGCCGGATTGGCAGACGGAACCGGACTTCGAGGCCGTGGCCGCTCTGCGGGCCACCTTCTATGAACCCAACAGCCTGACCCACCGGGACGTGCTGGGCAGCCTGATGGGGCTGGGTATTACCAGAGAATCCGTGGGGGATATTCTGGTGGCAGAGCAGTCGGTGGATGTGCTGGTGACGGAGCCGGTGCGCCGCTTCCTGCTGGGTAGCTGGGACAGCGCCGGCCGGGTACGGCTGAAGGTGCAGCCCATCGGTCCCACGGAGCTTCAGGTGCCGGAGGAGAAGGTGAAGCTGCTGCGGGATACCGTGTCCTCCCTGCGGCTGGACAGTGTTCTGTCGGTGGGCTTTTCCCTGAGCCGCAGCAAGGCGGCGGAGGCCGTCACCTCCGGCAAGGTGCAGGTGAACTGGGCGGACTGGCAGAAGCCGGACCGACAGGTGGTGCAGGGCGACGTGCTGACTCTCCGGGGCCTTGGCAAGTGCGTGCTGGAGGAAGTGGGGAATCAGACGAAAAAGGGAAGGGTGTTTATCACCGTCAAGCGCTACCTCTGACGGCACCGTCCCGACTGCGGATATCCTGCTGCGGATCATTTTGCTGCGGATGGCTTGTTTGGGACATTTTGTGGACATTGCGGATATTTTGGACATTTTGTGGACGCTTTACGGACATTTTTCGGTATATGGATTCGTCCGATCTGGGCGGAAAGGCGGGTAAATATCGTATGGATCAGAAGAAGATCGACCGGATCAATGAGCTGGCGAAGAAGGCCAGGACTCCGGAGGGGCTGACTCCGGAGGAGACGCAGGAGCGGGCTGCCCTACGCCGGGAGTATATCGACACCGTGGTGGGGAATCTGGCACGGGAACTGGATAATACCTGGGTGGTGGATGAGAACGGCAACAAGCGCAAGCTGAGAAAGCGGGGAGAGGAGAACACCCATGACTGACAAGGACAACAGCCAGACCGGAGAATATAGCTACACCTATTCTTACAGCTACTCCAAGGTGGGCGGCGAGAAAAACGTCGAGGTCCATACCGGCGGCTCCTCTGCCGCTACGGCCGGTGAGGCTGCGGTCGACAGTACGGGAAAGACAACTGCCGGCGAAAGCAGCAGCGGTAAAAGCGCCACCGGGAAAACAACGACCATCAAAAGCACCACCGGCAAGACTACCACACGCACCCGCAGCACGACCACCAGCTCCCGAAGCAGCACCAGTCCCCGCAGTAAGAACGACAACTCCGGGCCGGATGTGGGCTACTGGATCATGACGGCTATTTTTTTCGTCACCGGCTTGTGGCCGGTGGGTTTGATCATGCTGATTTCCAAGCTGTCGGACCCCAAGCGGCGAAAGACTGCCGCCAAGACCGCATCCACCACGACCAGGAAGGCCAGTGCCGCCATCCAGAAGGCCACCCAGACGCCCCAATATTCCGCCAAGAGCACCAAATGGATGAAGATCGCCGGTATTCTGCTGACCATCGTGGGCGCCGTGGCGTTCTTCAACGGCGTGGCGGATAACCTGTTCTGGCTGGAGGACGGCTTCCAGCTGCACTATGTGAAGTACTTTTTAGAGGGCCTGTTCTATCCCACGGGCCTGCTGGCCGGCGGCATCGGACTGCTGATCGGCAGCGGCTCCATGACCCGCCGTCACCGGCGCTACGCCTCCTATCTGCGGATCGCAGGCAAGCGCAGCAGCATCTCGGTCGCCAGTCTGGCCCGTGCGGCGGAGGTATCCGAGCGCCGGGCGGAGCGGGATCTGCAGACCATGCTGGAAAAGGGCCTGTGGGGCGAGGAGGCCTATCTGGATCTGGGCCGGGGGATGCTGTTCCGCAGCCATGAGGCGGCGGAGGATCAGGAACGGCAGGAGCGGCAGCGCGAGGCTCCGCAGGTGCCGCAGGAGGCGGAGGAGGGCTACTCCGGGATGCTCCGCAGCATCCGCCGCTCCAACGACCGCATCGCAGACCCGGAGCTGAGCCGGAAGATGGATCGGCTGGAGGAGATCGCCGGGAAGATCCTGAAGCTGGTGGAGGAGGACCCCGCCAAGAAGAATCAGGCAGCCACCTTCCTGAACTATTACCTGCCCACCACGGAGAAGCTGCTGGACTCCTATGCCGACTTCGAGGAGGCGGGGGTCAGCGGCGAGAACCTTACCCAGGCAAAGGAGAAGATCCGCCGCACCATGGACAGCATCATGGCGGGCTTCGAGCGCCAGCTGGATGCCCTGTACCACGCCGACGCCATGGATGTGGACAGCGATATCCGGGTGATGGAGACCATGCTGCGCCGGGACGGCGGCAGCGTGGAGGAGGACTTTGGGCTGGGCGGTACGGCGGTGGCCACGCAGGAGGATCTGTAAAGGCGGGAGATATGTTCTGCCTGCGTCGTCCGGCTGCACCGGTTCCACGGCAAGAAAGGCTTTTTACAAGAGACCGGCATCCCTGCCGGTCTCTTGTTCTATGCGGAGATGGGTTCCCAAGCAAAAAGTCTGTCGAAGATTCCGTTTGTGCCTTCGGCGGTCTATGATCCTTCTCTTTTTTGTTGTCTCCGACGGGTAACTTTCTGCCAGTAGCAGCAGAAAGTTACCAAAGAACGCCGCTTGAAACCTAAGGTTTCAAGACTTCCTCTTTTGTGTGCAAGAGCTGCATCCTGAATCCCGCCGAAGCAGGGAAGTGGCGTATTTCTACTCACGCTGCCGCTGGATTGGGTGGTTGAAAGAGATTTCTGTTCTACTGTGGGGACGGGGAGTGTGAGCGCTGGCTGTGGCAATCCCTACTCCCAACCATAGACCCAAACGCCCCTTCGCCAGAGCGGGAGCGGGTCTGTTGCTGAGTCAATTCCCTTTACGGCCCATACCGAGCGAAACTCTTGAAGGCAAAGGAAGATTTGAAACCATCGGCTTCAAACGGCGCTTTTTGCATACTTTTTGTCGCTGTTGACAAAAAGTATGCCGCCGGAGGCAAACAAGAAACTACTGCTGGGAAAAGTGGGCCGTCGGAGGCACGGTCCCTACAAAAGAAAAGCACCCGTCGGAACGAAAAAGAAAACCTGCAAAGAGGGAACGGATTCCCACGACCAGCCTGCGGACTGGTCTCGGAATGACGGGTTTAGCATATGAGAGAATTTTCAGCAGCCCAATAAAGTCTACACTTCCTTGCACGGTGTCATTGCGAGGAAACCGCCGAAGCGCCGCCTGTGGCGGATGAAGCGAAGTGGTTTCGAGGAAGTGTCCCGATTTTCACGCCACAACGTGGCTGGAAAACGGCTGACACGACGGTGTGTGCTTTTGCCCACTTTTCCAGCTGGTGGGAAAAGTGGGCCGCCGGAGGCCGTTCCCTACATAAAAAGCTCTAAAGAAAAAATAGTGCTTGCTTTTTGTCGCCGGGGCATATATAATAGCGTCAAGTCAATAAAAGGATAGAGCGTCCGGCGCCTTGTGCGTCGGCGGCGGAATCGGGTGAGAAGCCCGGCGAGTTGGTCACTGTGATGCCTGCTGAGACAGGATAAGTCAGATACACCGAGCTCTGTGCCTTGGTTTTGCCATCACCGAAGCCGAATCGTGAAACGCTTTGCAGCTTGCACGGTCCCGCTTGGATCGTGCTTTTTTGTTGCGCAAAAGCGAAAACAGGACTTCCTGCCATGGGCAGGGGGTGCTTTTCGTGCGGTGCCGGCAGCCACAGGCCCGCATGGAACAAAAACGCAAGCCGAGGGGCGGTCAAACCGTCCATTTCCATAAGGGCAGGAGGGGTTTCAGCCACCCCTCCTGCCTCCTCTTATGTGTACTGTATTTTTTGGGCATCTGCCTTCAAAATAAATTTGTAAAAGAGAGGACAAAAGCGAATGAAGAAACGCATTGTATCGCTGCTTCTGGCGCTGGTGATGGTACTGTCTCTGGTACCCATGAGCGTTTTTGCGGCGGACAACCACGACGGACAGGTTCATGTCATCGTGGAGAACACCACCTACCCGGAAGCCGAGGGCGCCCCCTGGGAAGGGACACTGGTGGAGGAATGGATAGATCTGGATGAAGATTCTACCATGATGGGCTGTGTTGTAAAGGCACTGGAAAAGAATGGCTGCGAGCAGACAGGTGCCGAGAACAACTACATCAGCTCTATCCAAGGTCTGGGTGAATTCGACGGCGGCCCCATGTCCGGTTGGATGGGAACCCTGAACGACTGGTTCACCAACCAAGGCTTTGCGGCCTTCACCGTGGCGGCCGGAACGCTGGGATCCGGCGACGAGATCCGGATCATGTATACCCGCAATGGCTACGGCGCCGACCTGGGCGGCAGCTGGGACAATCACATCAAGACGGTGAAGGCCCTGACCTTCAGCGCCGGTGAGCTGTCCCCTGCCTTCGACCCGGACACCCATGAGTATACCCTGACGGTGGACAAGGGGACCGACAGCGTGCTGGTCACCCCCACCGCCAGCAACAAGAACTATCAGGTCAGGACCTATGTGGGCGAGACGGAGTATAAGCGCACGGCGATGGTTCCCACTGTGGACGGTACCACCATCACCGTCAAGTGCGGCGACCCCAGCTGGCCCAATATGAACCACGACAATGAGCCGGCACAGGTCTACACCGTCAACGTGAAGGTGAAGTCGGACGACACACCTGTTACTCCCACCAACACCAAGGTGCTGGTTCGGGCGCAGGACGGCGGCGCATGGCTGCACCAGCCCATGGTGAGTGAGCTTACCGGCGGTGAGGCGGAGAAGTACGGCTACACCGACAAGGTGGAGGGCGTTTCCGCTCTGGATGCGCTGGTGGTCTCCCACGAGCTGACCTTCGGCGACGACTTTACCCCGGAAACCGCCAAGGATTTCCTGGAGGTCGGCAGCAGCGGCTTTATCACCAAGATGTACGGCACGGAGACCTCTGTCTGCGGCTTCTATGTCAACGCCGGCTATCCCAATGACGGCACCAAGGCACCCTCCGGCCCCGGCTACAACGGCACCACCGTGGTCAACACCAAGCTCAATGACGGCGACACTGTGGATTTCTTCTTCTATGCCGACGGGGATGCTTATTCCGACTACTATACGTGGATCGATGTCCCGGAGACCATGGTGACCGGTGAGGCCATCACCGTGACGGTGAAGGGCTTCTATGCCATGGAGGGCTATCGCTATAAGGATGCTGCGGAGCTGAAGGCCGCTGCCCGGCCCCTGGAGGGCGTGGGTCTGGCTTGGGTGGACGCAGACGGCTACATCAAGCCCATCAAGGATGTTGTGACGGATGAGGACGGTCAGGCCACCTTCACCGTGGACAGCGAGGCCACCGGCTATCTGGTGGCACAGAGCGGCGATGGCGTGTATGCTCTGATGAATCCCAGCGACTACATCCGCAAGGTGGCGGGCAAGCCCGTGGAGACGCTGGGGCTGACCATCCGCTCTCAGGCGGACAACGCCTATCTGCAGAGCATGGACAAGGAGCTGGAGGTTGCCAGCAACACCGCCGAGAAGTACGGCTTCACCGACAAGGTGGAGGGCGTCTCCGTGCTGGATGCGCTGGTGGCGGCCCATGAGCTGGTCTACGGCGACAAGTTCACTCCCGCCACATCCAAGCAGTATCTGGCCATCAACCCCAACACCGATTGGGAGAGCAAGGTCTTTGGCCGTGAGGTCAATTTCCACGGCTTCTATATCAACAACGATTTCCCCACCAATGAGGCAGGCGCTGCCCGGCCCAAGGTGACGGATACCAAGCTGCTGGACGGCGATGTGCTGGACTACTTTGTGGGCAGCGACGCCGAGAACCAGAACGACTACTACACCTGGCTGGAGGTTCCTGCGACCATGACCTCCGGTGAGGACATCACCGTTACCGTCAAGGGCGTGAAGGCACTGGACCCCGATGCCACACAGGCTGCTGCCCAGCCTCTGGAGGGCGTGGGTCTGGCATGGGTGGATATGGCTGCCGGTACGGTCAAGCCCATCGAGGGCGTTGTGACGGATGAAAACGGCAAGGCTACCTTCACTGTGGTGGAGGGTGCGGCCACCGGCCGTCTGGTGGCCATCACCGCCACCTATCACACGCATACGACCTATGCGCTGATGAACCCCAGCGCTCCCATCCAGATGGTCACCGGCAACGTGCATACCGTGGAGCTGAAGGGCCTGCACAGCGCACAGCTGAACAGCCTGAAGCTGTACACTTACAAGGATGGCGTGAAGGGGACGCAGGATCTGCTGTCCGGCATCAGCACCGAGGCGGACGGCTACGGCCTGAAGTACACGGTGTCCCTGCCCTCCGGCACCTATTGGGCGGACGGCTATGACGCCAACAAGGACTGCAACGGCGGCGTGATGCTGGCCATCGCTGACGATACCACCTCCGTCTCCCTGCAGCGTGCCTATGAGATCTATGCCCGCAACAGCGGCTGGGTGGCAGGCACCGACTACACCATCGACTATCAGGTGACCACCGCCGACGGCGTGAAGCGCACTGCCACGCTGGGCAGCGGCACCGTTTACGGCAATCTCCGCACGACGGGTATCTTCGTGGAGACGGATACCGTGACGGTGAACCTGATCCCCTCCGAGGAGCACACTGCGAATTACAACGTTGGCACCAAGACTGTTGTCACGAAGGTGGGTGGCGGCGCTCAGTCCTTCGCCATCTCCGTACCCAAGGCCTACACCGTGAAGGTGACGGCTCCCGCCGGCTCTACCGTCAGCGTGGGTACCTTCGGCAACTACTATACCTATGAGTTCCTCCGTCCGCTGGAGGACAGCACCGCCACCAAGGACGGCGACACCGTCACCGTGACCTATCGGGTGCCGGAGACCAGCCTGAACCACTTCGTGCGGGTGCAGAATCCCGACGGCGTGACCTATTGGGACTTCAACAAGTGGACCACCGATCAGGATATCGTCGTGACCCGTGACGATCTGCACATGGACGACGATTTCAACAAGGATACCGTCAGCCGGTTCGATAAGAACACCTACGATCTGGGCAATGTGTATCTGAACATCAACTCCAAGGGCTACATGAACATGAACACCGGCGACACCTATGAGCTGGATGTGTTCCGTAACTGGCAGGCCATTGAGGGCTTCATGAACGCCAAGATCGCCCTGCCGGATGCCCACTATGAGGTGGTGGACTTCGACGGCAAGCCCAGCGACGTGGTGAGCATCGCTCCCAATGCCGACAACAGCTGCCTGGCTTATATGACCGCCAACCATCAGGGTACGGCGCTGGTGAAGGTCACCTACGACGCCATGACCCATAAGCAGGGCCAGAGCAGCACCGCCGACAAGACCTTCTCCGCCATCTGGCCGGAGTTCACCGGTGTGTTTGTGGTATCCGTGGGCGCTGACGGCACCGCCATCCAGACCAATATGCTCATGGATCGTATGGATGCCACCGTCACCAAGGACGAGCAGAAGCAGCTGGATGCCGAGCACGACATCCTGTTCTATCTGGGCACCGACGGCGCCAGCTACACCTTCACTCCGGAGAGCGGCTGCACCGTTACCGTGGCCCGCTCCACCGTGGGTAAGACCATGACCTTCAACGGCTTCACCTCTCAGGGTGTCACTGTGGACGCCGAGACCGGCGCCGTGACGGTGGCGAACCTCACCACCGGCCGCCATATCGTCCGGGTGGAGAAGGACGGCGTGGCCACCTATCAGGTCATCACCGCCCGTGGCGTCAGCTACAAGCTGCTGGACGCCGAGGGCAATGAGCTGCCGGAGAATGCCGAGGTCAAGCCCGGCGAGACGGTGCAGCTGCAGTTCACCGGTCTGGTGAGCCCCAAGGAGAAGATGTCGGGTGTGTATAACCACAACTTCTCCCTGTACTACACGGACGCTGACGGTAACTTCTTCCAGTCCAACCCCGGCGGCGGCTTCGGTGTGTATGACTTCAGCGGCAACCCCGCCCGTCAGCGCATCTCCATCACCGTTCCGGCGGATCAGAAGGGCCTGACCTATGAGCTGACCGGCGCCATCAAGGTGGGCGGCTTCGGCGGCAAGCCCACCCATCGTATTGTGACCTATGCCCAGGGCATGGGGATGCAGTACGGTACCAGCACCGCCAACGTGCTGGCCCAGCTGCCTCAGGTGACCTTGAAGCTGTCCGGCTATGCCGCCGACGGTGTGGAGAAGCTGATCGATGCCATCGGCACGGTGACCCTCGACAGCGAGGAGACTATCAAGGCTGCCCGTGGTGCTTATGATGCTCTGACCGAGGAGCAGCAGGCTCAGGTGGGGAACTACCAGACTCTGCTGGACGCCGAGGCCAAGCTGGCTCAGCTGAAGAAGGATAGCGAGAAGCCCTCTCAGCCGGAGCAGCCCGCAAAGCCCGGTGAGGATGCCAACAAGCCCGCTACTGGCGACGCCGGTGTGGCTCTGTGGCTGACGGTCATGTGCATGACCACTCTGCTGGGTGCCGCTCTGGTGAGCAAGAAGCGCAAGGCGTAACCTAAAGCAAATAAGAAGCCCCCGGCCAGTGGCCGGGGGCTTCTTGCTGCATAGGTGGTAGCCAAAAGAGAATATAAAAAGAAGGCATCTGCATTTGGACAGATGCCTTCTTTTGGAGCTTGTGGCCGGACTCGAACCGGCGACCTGCTCATTACGAGTGAGCTGCTCTACCAACTGAGCCACACAAGCAAAATAGGAGGGGCTGCACACAGCCACGCATTGTATTGTGCCACATTTTCGGGGATTTGTCAACTAAAAATTCCGGGGTGAATAATACATAACGTAATCGGCACCAAAGTTTTGCGACAAAAGAAACCCCGGTGCGTACAGAATCCACAAAGCCCGTCCAAAACACCCCAAAAGCCACTTTGGAAAATGGTGCGGAAAAGAGGAGAGAATCCATGAAAAACCGGACTTTTTTACATGGCGACAGGATGGGGGAGGATTCGCCTGAGTTTTACATAATTCATTTGTAAATAAACCTTTACAAAGAGTTATTCACATTATCCACAGACTTTTCCACACCGGGAAAAACCTTGTCGGAAAAAGGCTTTCCACATTATGCACCGGTTTTTCCACAGGGCGCAAACGCAGTTTTACACCGGAACAGAAAGGTGAATATAATTTACATAATGTAAAAATGTAAAGGCGTTTTTCCTGTGAGTAGACGGGGAGTTACCATAACTTGGAGAGAGGCGAAAAGAAGGGGAGCGGCCATACAGAGGTCGCTCCCTTTCGTGCAATTTTATCCACGATCCAGATCCCGTGTGGCGTAGGCGTTCAGGGAAAGATCCGCCGTATGTCCCGCCAGATACTCATAGTAGCCCTGTGCGCCGATCATAGCCCCGTTATCACCGCACAGCCGCAGAGGCGGCAGGTACAGCCGGCAGCCCGCCTGACGGCAGGCCCGCTCCAGATCGCCCCGGATGATGGAGTTGGCGGCCACGCCTCCGGCGGCCGCAATGGTGCGCCGTCTGGTACGGCGGGCGGCCTCCATGGCACGGGGGATCAGCTCGTCGCTGACGGCCTGCGTGAAGTCACGGGCCAGCGCCGCAGCGTCCAAAGGCTCGCCCTTCTGCTGGGCGTTGTGGGCCAGATTTACCACCGCCGTTTTCAGGCCCGAAAAGCTCATATCCAGCTCCGCTCCCTCCACATGGACACGAGGCAGGGTATACTTGCCGCCGGGGGACTGCTGGGCCAGAGCGTCCATGGGCTTGCCGCCGGGGTAGGGAAGGCCCAGCACACGGGCTGCCTTGTCGAAGCACTCGCCGGCAGCGTCATCCCGTGTGGCTCCCAAGATCGCCATGTCCGTATAGTCCCGGACATCCACGATGAGGGTGTTGCCGCCGGAGATGGCCAGCGCCAGAAAGGGCGGCTCCAGCTCCGGGAAGGCCAGATAGTTGGCGGCGATGTGGCCGCGGACGTGGTGGACCGGGATCAGCGGCACGTCCAGCGCATAGGCCACGGACTTGGCGAAGCTGACCCCCACCAGCACGGCGCCGATGAGGCCGGGGGCATAGGTGACGGCCACGGCGTCCACGTCGCTCTTGGTGAGCCCGGCATCGGACAGCGCCTGATCCGTTAAACCGGCAATGGCCTCCACGTGCTTGCGGGAGGCGATCTCCGGCACTACGCCGCCGTAGAGAGCGTGCATATCCGCCTGAGAGAGGATGGCGTCGGAGAGGACCGTGCGTCCGTCCCGCACCACGGCCACGGCGGTCTCGTCGCAGGAGGATTCAAAGGCCAGAATGTTCATTGCGCCGCCTCCCCGTCAAACCGCCGGGTGAGGATCAGGGCATCCTCCTTGGGCAGGTCGTAGTAGTTTTTGCGGCGGCCCGCCTCCTGAAAGCCGAAGCCCTGATACAGAGCGATGGCGGCGGCGTTGGAGGGGCGCACCTCCAGCGTCAGGAAGGCCAGACGGTTAGCCTCAGCGAAGTTGAGAAAGACCTGCAGCAGCTGCCCGGCGATGCCCCGGCGGCGCTGCTCCGGGAACACCGCCACGTTGGTGATATAGCCCTCGTCGGCGGCCACCAGCAGTCCCGCATAGCCCAGCACATCGCCGGTGACGGCGTCCTCCGCCACCAGAAAGGCGGCGCACTGATTTTCCAGCTCCTCCGCCAGCATCTTCCGGGACCAGGGGCGGGAGAAGCAGATGCGCTCCAGCCGCTCCAGCGACTCCAGATGATCGGCGTTCATGGGTACGATCTTGATGTTGTTCATAGGATGACCTCGATATCTGTCAAATTGTTCAGCCCTTGGCGGAGAGCCAGTCGGGGCCGCTGTGGGCATCGGCGGGCAGGGGGACGGACAGCCGGGCGACGCCCTGCATCTCCTCCTGCAGGAGGGCCTCGACACGGGGGGCCTCCTCTGCCGGGCACTCCACGATGAGTTCATCGTGGACCTGCATGATGAGCCGGGCGGCCAGACCCTCGCCGGAGAGCCGCTGCTCTACCCGGATCATGGCCAGTTTCATGATGTCCGCCGCCGTCCCCTGAATGGGCATATTCAGCGCCACCCGCTCCCCGAAGGAGCGGAGGTTGAAGTTGGAGCTCTTCAGCTCCGGCAGCGTCCGACGCCGCCCGAAGAGGGTGACGACGTAGCCCTGCTGCCGGGCCTGCTCCACCACCTCCGTCATATATCGGCGGACGCCGGTATAGGTGGCGAAGTAGCGCTCCATATACTCCTTGGCCTCGGCCACGGTGACACCGATGTCCTGAGACAGGGAGAAGGGGGAGATGCCGTAGACGATGCCGAAGTTCACGGCCTTGGCCCGTGAGCGCATCTGGTGGGTCACCTCCTCCGGCGGTACGTGGAACACCTTGGAGGCGGTGAGGGTATGGAAGTCCTCCCCGGAACGGAAGGCCTGCTGCATCACCTCGTCGCCAGAGATGTGAGCCAGCAGCCGCAGCTCGATCTGGGAGTAGTCGGCATCCACCAGCAGGTTCCCCGGCGCCGCCACGAACATCCGGCGCATCTGGCTGCCCAGCTCCGTGCGGGTGGGGATGTTCTGGAGGTTGGGCTCCGTGGAGGACAGGCGGCCGGTGGCCGTTACCGTCATCTGGAAGCTGGTGCGGATGCGGCCGTCGGCGTCGATGACCTTCAGCAGGCCGTCGGCATAGGTGCTTTTCAGTTTGCTGTACTGCCGGTACTCCAGCACGTCCGCCACAATGGGGTGCTGCCAGCGGAGCTTTTCCAGCACGTCGGCGTTGGTGGACCAGCCGGTTTTGGTTTTCTTGCCGTGGGGCAGCTGGAGATCCTCGAAAAGCACCTTGCCCAGCTGCTTGGGGGAGTTGATATTGAAGGG
>PPYE01233416.1_pt1 | contig 17847 bp, 17 predicted proteins | sample 1559881 | NCBI WGS metagenome assembly PPYE01 (sample SAMN08240022, study PRJNA423297) | Human gut metagenome, whole genome shotgun sequencing project. | reverse complement strand
AATGAATATTTTTCTTCTTATGTGAAATTTCATATAAACCATTCATCTCAGGTCCGATTGCTGCTCCATCGGCAATCACACACACTTCTCTGTTTTTCACATTTTTTATCTTTGAAAAAATATTCGACTTCCCACCTGCACTTTCACACTCAAGGTTCCTTTCATCCGAAACTGCTTTGAAAAATTCATATCCGGAATTGGAATCTTCTACAATAAACAACTCGGGTTTTATGGGAAGTTCCTGGATATCTGAATATATCCTATACATTTGTTGATATATTTTCTTTGTATTCTGATATCTCCCAGATGCATATAGTCCATATATTTCCTCGACACTATATGGAAGGTTATAAAGATTTTCTCTGGTGATCAATACAAAATAATTGTCTGAGCCACGTACTTCCGCTGCAAATTCTTCCGTATTAATAAATGCATTTTCTTCGTCTATAAAAAATATTGTCCCCGCTGTGTTCTGCAAGATTAATTTCCAGCTGACACCCTCCAGAATTCTGCATGGAACATTTGACAGCACATCCACTCCACTGGATTCACCAAGATTTTCTGCCTGTCGTAACATATTGATCAATGTTGTTTTGCCTGTCGCACTGTCCCCTTGAATAATTGTAATGTTACGTTTTATTTCGAATTCATAATGAAGCTTATTGTTACGTACAATTACTTTATATTTTCCTTTCATTACTTTCACCTATACATATTCAACAGCAATGTCAATAAATTCTTCCATATTATGAACGATCTGATTTTTGTTTAAAATTTTAATCTCGAACTCGTTATCTCCAAAATCCATAATATGGCGTAGATTGACTATCAGTTCTTTTTGTTTTCCAATTTCCAGAATCCATTTTGCACAGTTATTTCCACAAGCAGATGCATTAAATATCCGGCCACTGTCATCAAACGCCATTAAGATTAAGGTTTTTACCCCTCCTGATATTTCTTTTACAGAAATAGGACCTAATACGGGACTTTGAATCAGCCGTTCACTGACTACATCTGACTTGTCTACATCTTTTATCATTTTTACAGACAAGGAATCTGTGATCCATTCATCTTCGTATCTATTATCAAAATAAGTTGGCGGATGGTAAATTGCTTCTTTCATTTCTCCCAGATAAATGTTAAGCATTAGTTTTCCCCCTGATTTGATTTATTTATGGTTTTTATAATACCTTATTCTACCTCTTTTCACAACCCATCAAGACCACATCCCGGCAAATTAATTGTTACTGAATTATAGCAATTCCATACACTGCTGTTTTGACATGTATATGCCGAAATTTCATTGCTTTTGGCATAAGAAAATTTTATAATGAATTGTAACTATAGCAATTCCATAAAAAACTAAGTACTCACTTATTTTTTGTTGAGGGTGAAATATTATGATTTACAGAACTTATTATCTGTCTCCACTTGGAAGAATGCTGCTGGCAGCTGATGATATGGGGCTTGCAGGAGTCTGGTTTGAGGGACAGAAGTATTTTGGAGAATTTCCAGGACACATGGATTTTTCTTTTGAAGAAAATGAAAACCATATTTTAAAAGATGCTCTGCGTTGGCTGGATATTTATTTCAGCGGGCAAAAGCCAGATTTCCTGCCGAAGCTTCATCTGATCGGAACAGATTTTCAGAGAGAAGTGTGGGATATTTTACTGGAGATCCCTTATGGTCAGACAGTTACTTACGGCGAGATTGCCCGCAAAATAGCTGATAAACGTGGACTGAAAACCATGTCTGCCCAGGCAGTTGGCGGTGCAGTTGGACATAACCGGGTTTCTGTGATCGTCCCCTGCCACAGAGTTATTGGTTCAGATGGAAGTCTTACCGGTTATGCCGGAGGGATTGAGCGGAAAATCAGACTACTTGATATTGAACAGCCTGATTTTATCCGGACAATTCCTAAATTTTAACCAAATCCCGCTCTCTGCTTTACTTGTTATAAGTTCAGACAACTGCCATCCTTTTTCTTCTGTCTTTATATGCCAGAAACAGAATCGTCAGAAACGTAACTGTCTCCGCTGCAAGAAGAGAGATCCAGATTCCATTTAATCCAAATAATTTCGCAAGTATAACTGCGCAGATAACAATGGCAACAATTCCTCTCAGTAATGAACCGACAATTGCGATTTTCGGTTCATCTACTGCTGAGAAATATGCCACCAGTACAATATTGATTCCTGCCACTATAAATCCAAGGAAATACAGACGCAGTCCTGTGTGTGCATAATTCAATAACTGAACATTATTTTCACTGTTGAAAATGCTGATCAGCGTGTCGGTTGAAGTCCAGATGATCAATTGGGTCAGTGCTTCTACAGCAAGACATACGAGCAGGCTCCATTTCAGAAGTTTTCTTACCTGAGTGGGCTGGCCTTTTCCGTAGCTTTCACTGATCAGGGGCTGTGCTCCCTGGGCCAGACCGTTAAAAATTGCAAATGCCACGATAGAAAGGTTTGCCACAACTCCATAGGCTGCTACCCCCATATTTCCTGCGATTCCCAGGATCAGAAAGTTAAATACAATGGCGATCACACCGGAAGACAGTTCACCGACGAATGCGGAAACTCCTAGCTGACAGCAGGAAATCAGATGTCTGAATGACGGTTTTTTCCAATAGAATCCTACATGGTTTCTGCTGCTTCTGTAGTGTATGGTACAGACGCTCATTGTTACGATCGGACAGATTGCAGTAGCCAGTCCGGCTCCGGAAAATCCCAGACCGACCGGGAACATGAATATATAATCAAATATAATGTTAAAGATACTTCCACTGATGGAACCGATCATTGCAATAGAAGGCGCTCCATCGTTTCTGGCAAATGCAGTAAATGTATAATTTGACATGAAGAATGGTGTTGCGATCAGAATAATTCTCACATAGTTTCGTCCAAGTCCGATCAGTCCGGCATCTGCACCCAACAAAGCCAATGCTTTGTCCGGAATAAAGATTCCGATCAGCATAAATGGAACTGCAGCCAGTATGCTCCAGGTTACTGACTGTACGAAATAATGTTCTGTATTTTTTCCTTTTGCCCTGCTTATGGCATACCTGGTAGCGGAACCAATCCCGATCATAGCCCCAATCGCATAGATCAGTCCATAAACCGGCAGGATCAAATTGAGAACTGCCAGTCCGTCAGCACCGGAATATACAGATATAAAGAAAGTATCTGCCAGAACATAAACTGAAATCCCGATCATTCCGGCAACACTCTGGGTTACATATCTGGTGAATCTTTTCAGCATAATACTTCGCTCCTTCGTTATATTGTCAGCATTGTCTTCCTTTCATCTGCAGACTTATCTCACCATTATACCCATATAAAACAAAAATGCAACCACAAAAACTCCAGACATAAAAATCTCCTTAAGCAGGTTTTTTAATGCTGCTCAAGGAGACTCTGTTGATATTCGCAATTCACTTCACGACACTCTTTATTTTACCCGTTTTTTTTTCAGATCTTCTACAATTTCATTGTAACGTTTTTTATTCAGGCGATAGAAAAACAGTACAATTGCTGTCACTATCCATAAAATTCCCGGAATTGTAGTAAAGGAATGTCTCATAATACTGAGGACAGCCGGATTCTGTACCTGATTTGCCACATATCCATATTTTCCAAGAAGTGCTGCAAGAAGCGCAGTTCCTATTGCCATGCCAATTTTATTTCCCAGTGACACAAATGCATATTGAAAACCATCATTTCTTAATCCCGTTTTCCACTCTCCGTATTCTACGCAGTCAGGAATGATCGCATAAATTGCAGTGTTAAATCCAGAGAAAAAGAACTGTGTAATTCCTGCAAGTGTATAGAACGCTGCAGGTGTTTCTTTTACATTAAAGAAGAACATACAGAGCATGGAAATTCCAGTAAAAAGGGCAAAAATGGATGCAGTTCTTCCTTTATTATTCAATTTTCGGAATACAGGCTGGAAACATGCAGCACCGATAATGGATGGAATGATAATGCACATGGAATATGTAGTATAGTAGGATGCATTTCCCTCTACATAAGTGAAATAGTATAAAACATCTGCATTTCTTCCATAAAGTGTAAATCCGAATAACACCTGTCCGATTAATGCCAGAATATATGGGCGGTTCTGCATCACTGCTCTTAACTGCACTTTTATGGATATTTTTTCTTTTTCCGGCATAATCACCTGCTCTTTTGTTTTTGCAAAACAGAAGAAATGACAGGCTGCAAAAATACATCCGTATATGATTGCTACCAGTAGGTATCCGATTTTAGCACTTTGACTGCCAAGTTTTCCAATCAGTGGAACTGTAATGATATTGATAATTCCAATTGCAACCATTGCAGATACTGAACGTGATGTATTAATCTTTGCACGTTCATCGATATCCTGTGTCATTGCTCCACAAAGGGTGCCATACGGGATATTTACACAAGTATATCCAAGTACCAGCAGACAGTATGTAATTACCATATAGATAACCTTTGATCTGTCCGGCCAGTCCGGATGTGCCCAGAATGTCATAATCAGAAGCACGGCCGTGATCGGAGCTGCAATGAGAAGCCATGGACGATAACGTCCCCATTTTGTTTTGGTTTTATCTGTCAGTCCACCCACGATCGGATCATTGATCGCATCCCAAAATCTCGAAAACAGCATCAGGGCAGAGACTGCTGCCATACTGATTCCGAATACGTCTGTGTAAAAAATCATGAGAAAATTACTGACGAACATCCAGCTGAAATTACATCCTACATCGCCAAATCCATATGCGATTTTACTGATCAACGGAACTTTTACATTTTCGTTTTTACTCTCCATAATTCCTCCTGCCTGCTGCCATCCTCCGTCTTTCCGTTTACTCATGTCTTCTTTACAGCAGTCTTTTTTATTATATCTTTGTCTTACATAATGCTTATGATCAGCAGGGTATTTTATTTTTCCTGCACATTGATAATCACTTTCATTGTAGTCTCACGGTTATCGTCAATGTACTGGTATGCTTTCAGATAATCTTTAAATGCAAACGTCTTAGAGATCAGCGGTCTTAAATGCACTTTTCCTTCATTCACCAGTCTGATTCCGTCTACATAATCATCATGTCTGTACATCATTGTGCTCTTAATATCAAGCTCATGATCATTTGCAACTGCCAGATCTATCTCAGCCATTCCTGCAAAAACTGCAACCAGCACAATCACGCTTCCTTTTCTTGCATATTTGATCGCCTGTCCCATTGTAATGTTATTTCCTGCACAATCATAGATAACATCTGCCTTATCCGGTCCAAAGGCTTCTACCATTGCTTCCCCGAAATTTTTATTTCTTGTGTTGACACATACGTCAATTCCACACTCTTTTGCTTTTTCCAGACGGAGATCACTGACATCTGTGATCATAACTTTAGCTGCTCCCATCCCTTTTGCAGACTGCGCTACCAGATTTCCGATCGGACCGGCTCCTATCACCACAATATTCATTCCTGTTACATCGCCCATCTGTTTAACACCATGAACAGCTACTGCCAGAGGCTCAATCATTGCGCCCTCTTCATAAGACATATCTTCCGGTATCGGTGTTACTTTTGATGCATCAACTGCAAAATATTCGGATGCAGTTCCTGTTGTCTGGAATCCCATTACTTTCAGCTCTTCGCAAAGATTGTATTTTCCGTGACGACATGGATAACAATGTCCACAATATACCTGTGGTTCAATTGTTACTTTCTGTCCCACATAAAATTCTGTTACTGCATCACCTGTTTTTACCACTTCTCCTGATACTTCATGTCCCTGGGTTACTGGATATTTTGTAAAAGGATGTTTTCCGTGATATACATGGATATCAGAACCACAGATACCGATATTCATAATCTTAACCAAAACCTGGTTGTCTTTAATCTCTGGTACGGGAACCTCTCTGAAAATAATTTCTCCTGGATTTGTCATAACCTGCTGTAACATAATATTTTCCTCCTTGTTTGTTGAATGTACTTTGAATCTCTGATTTTTTATTATCTTTTATTAAATGTTTTATTAAAGTAATTACATTATTATTCAAGTCTCTAAATTTGTCAATAAACATTTAAAAATATTTCTCATTTCTACCAGTTGCACAAAGTATAGATTTTATTTTTATGCAGATGTTACTATAACGTTCCTTATAATTATTTGCTGAATTCCCGCACAACAACAAAATACCCTGATCACAACATTTCTTTGTTGTAATCAGGGTATTTTTTATATTCAGATATTTGTTTAATATGGTATATTAGCAGATCATCAGTGATTTAAGAATGCCATCGGCTATATCTTTCCGATAAAATCCTGCAGGAAATGCTTTGCTGCACCTACAGCTGAGGCTTCTTTTTTATAAGAACAGTTTTTCAGATATCTCAGATCATGATCAAATCCATTATACCTCATTACTTTTTCCCCAAGAGGTATCATATAATCTGAGAGATATCCACCCATTTCGCCGCCAAGAATGATATCCATATCATATGCCATGCGAAGATTTGAAATCAGAATTGCAAGATAAGTAAGATACTCTTCCCATTTTTTCTCTGCCTTTTCATCATTACTTTTGAGCAGCTGCATAAACTGTTCCACAGAATCCTTTGACTCACCAACAAGTGCGCCTGCAGCGCAATAAGCATCTGCACAACCTGATTTTCCACAATAACACTTGCGGCCCTGAGGTACAAGTATCATATGTCCAAATTCTCCGGCCTTCTGATTTTCTCCGGAAAACAAATTTCCCCCTATGCAAAATGCACCGCCAAGAGTCTGATTCAACGAAAGGTAAATTGCATTCTGATAGATGTTCATATCTTCTGCCATCATTGCCGCATTGGCATCATTTGAAAAATAAACCGGGACAGAAAATGCCTGTTCCAGGAAACTGAGACTATAGTTTTCAAGTTTCAGTGCGTGGGATTTTATCACCAGTTTCTGCTCCTGATTAATGATTCCCGGAATAGAGATTCCAACACCCAGAAGCTTTTCTTTCTGTTCTGCATCATTCATATTATCCAGAAATTCCGCCGCAAAATCTGCCACCTGACTGCAATATGACATATCAGGTACAAATTTCAGACGGATCCTCTCCGATTTCACGATCTCATACTTCAGATTTACCAGCACCATTCCCAGATGATTTGCAGTAATCACAATTCCCATTGCATAACGATAGGATGGATTGATTCCAATACTTTTAGCCTTTCTTCCTCCTGTGGATTCATATTCTCCAGTTTCTATTATGATACCTTTTTCCAATAAATCTTTTACATTAGACAGAACTGTTGGCATACTCAGATTCAGTTCTTTGGATATTTCCACTTTTGATGTGGATTCTCTATTTATAATATAATTTACGATTTTTGATTTCGTAGCAAATTTCTTTTCCAGTCCGCTCATTCTGTTTCTACCTTCTTTTATTAATGTATTTATAAAAGAATGATACCTGTTATTGTCATATTTGTAAATAGCCATTGTCTCTGCAGAGTATGTTGCTTTTTGCAATTGAGGCAGGGAACTTAACTTATTCAGCTGATTCAGTTAATATATCTACAATAACAGATAAATTTATATCATCCTGATGAAATATTATATTTCATTTTTCATGTTAATGATATAAAATTATCGTAACTGTTCAGTACCTTCACAGTTACGAGCCAAAATGCATTAAAAATCACTTGCGGTGATGGCATTTTGGCTTGTATGTCTCGGGATTTTGGTACTTACGTGCCAAAACACCTCGCGGGATAGCAGACTACTGAATAGTTACAAATTATTGTTTTAAATATCAGGGCATATTCGAATAATCATTTCTAAACTTTTTCAAATATGCTCCGGAAAGGAACTTTTATACTAATGAAAACCAAGATTCAGGATATGACCTCCGGTTCACCGGGACGGTTGATCATTCTTTTTGCAATTCCCCTGATGCTGGGAAATATCTGTCAGCAGCTTTATACAATGGTGGATACCATGGTTGTTGGCCAGATTGCAGGTGTGGAGGCTCTTGCCGCACTGGGTGCTGTTGACTTTCTGATGTGGGTTGTCACAGGAATATCCACAGGACTCACTCAGGGATTTTCTATTCAACTCTCCCAGTATTATGGGGCAAAGGATTTCGAAAATCTGCGTAAATCTCTGGCTCACAGTTACCGGCTGACCGTATTCATCGCAGCCGGAGTATTGATTCTCAGCCAGTCATTTGCTTCGCTGGTATTAACAGGGCTGCATACACCTTCCAATATTATCGGAATGTCTCTGTTATATCTGCGCATCATTTTCTGTGGAATCCCCGCCACAGCAGCCTATAATATGTTTGCCTCTGCCCTAAGGGCTATGGGAAACAGTAAAACACCGCTGACCGCAATGATTATCGCATCTGTGCTGAATGTCTCACTGGACATCCTTTTTGTGGCAGGCTTCGGATGGGGTGTGGCAGGAGCAGCAATCGCAACTGTGATCGCACAGAGCTTCTCTGCTGTTTACTGTTTCCTGATTTTACGCAGAATTGATATCGTTCATCTGACCAGAGCAGATTTTATGCCTGCCTCCGGCATGAATGCCCGCCTGATGAAGCTTGGTATTCCTGTTGTATTCCAGAATATCATCATCGGTGTGGGCGGTCTGGTAGTCCAGTATGTGATCAATGGCTACGGTTTCCTTTTTGTGGCAGGATTTACAGCTACAAACAAGCTTTATGGTCTGCTGGAAATGGCTGCTATTTCCTATGGATATGCCATCGTTACCTATGTGGGTCAGAATCTGGGAGCCAGAAAGATTGACAGGATCAGAAAAGGCGTCCGCAGCAGTATGCTGCTTTCCCTGCTTACCTCACTGATCATTTCTGCTGCCATGTTTTTATTTGGAAAAAATATTCTCTCACTTTTCATCTCAGGTGAGCCGCAGCAGACACAGCAGGTACTGGCAATTGCTTTTAAATACCTCTCTATTATGGCTGCCATGCTCTGGGTTTTGTACTTCCTGTACGTGTACAGATCTGCACTTCAGGGGCTGGGAGATACCTTAATGCCTATGGTAAGTGGTATGGCTGAATTTGTCATGCGTATCAGTGCTGCACTGATCCTTCCCCATTTCATCGGACAGGACGGTATTTTCTTTGCAGAAATTGCAGCATGGAGCGGAGCCACTGTGATCTTATGCATCAGCTATTATGTGCGGATGCATAAATATCATTAAGACAAAACAGGCACATAGTCCCGGATATCCGGTATATGTGCCTGTTTTTTGATCAGTCGATCCTGGTACAGCGAATATTATGTAAGATTCTTAATCCATTTATATTTCTTATAATGTTTATAGACCACCGGCAGTTTAATGATCTCGTCCAGATTGAGTACAAAGTAGACAACCATAACCGGCAGTTTCAGGATAAATGCGCAGATGCATCCCAGAGGAACAATGATACACCACAGAGTTACAGAATCACACAGCATTCCAAATTTGGAGTCTCCGCCTGCTGCGAAGATTCCGCCTATTGTCATACAGTTTACTGATTTTCCTGCGATGTAATAGGAAGAGATCAGCAGCATTTTTTGCAGATATCCGCGGGCTGTCGGGGTGAGATCTACCATTTTTGTGATAAATGGGGATAAGGCAATCAGGACAAGGCCTGATACAATTCCTGCAATAATCGCAGTTTTGGTAAGTGTCTCGCCTACCTCTTTTGCTTCCTGCAGACGGTCTGCACCAAGACGGTTTCCCACTATGATACTGCCTGCATTTCCAAGTCCGAGGCAGAAGCATACAACAAGATTTTTGGAAATATTCGCTATTCCATTGGCGGCAACAGCATCCGTTCCCAGATGTCCCATGATCACAGAATACATGGAAAAACCTATTCCCCATGCAAGATTATTGATCAGTAACGGAACTGTTTTCTGCCAGAAACGGCCAAATAACTTTTTCTCACAGCTTCTGAGACTGAATTTCACAGCTCTGATCCTGCACAATACATAACCAACACTCCACAGGAACTGCACAACTGTTGCAAGTACGGTTGCCAGTGCAGCACCTTTAATCCCCATCTTCGGAAAGCCGGACAGTCCGAAAATGAAAACAGCATTCAATACGATATTGAGAATTACCATAACCCCATTGATCAGGGTACTCATATTTACTGCACCACAGTTCTTCATGATTGCCAGGAAAGTCTGTGCAATTCCCGAAAACACATAGGAAATGCCAATCACCCTTAAATACTCACTTCCCAGAACGATCAAAGTTTCCTCATTTGTCAGGATTCTCATGAGCTGTTCCGGAAAGAAAAGGGTTCCTGCCAGAAATACTACTGCAATACATCCACAAATCTTTGTCACAAGGCTGAACACCTGGGAAATACCTGTGTAATCCCCTTTTCCATAATATTGTGCCACAAACATATTCTCGCCTGCCATAAATGCAAACATAAACAGATTAAATACAAAAGTAACCTGTGTAGCCAGTGATACGGCTGACATGGCATCTTGGCTTAACTTTCCCAGCATGATCGCATCACATGCTCCGACCAGGGCCGTCATGAACTGCTGAAGTGCAATCGGAAGTGCCAGCCTGACTATTTCTTTTCGTAAACTTCGTTTACGCTCATCCATTATCTTTTTTTGCTCCTGTATAAAATATTAATGATACTTATCAGTCAATTTTCAGAATCATATTCAGGATTCTTCTTGCGCTGAGACGGATTTCTGCTTCAGTAATAAGCCCTTTTTCATATGCTTCTTTTATACGTTCCGGATATCCTGCTGCCATCTTGATATCGTTTCCTGCTTTTGTCTCGCGGTAGTGTTCTCCGAATGTCCACCAATCTGTTGTAACCAGTCCGTCGAATCCCCATTCATCCCGGAGAATACCTGTCAGGAGTTCTTTGTTCTCTGAGGCGTGGATGCCGTTGATCAGGTTATAGGAGGACATAATTGTATATGGATGAGCCTCTTTTACAATGATTTCAAACTGTTTCAGATAAATCTCACGAAGTGCTCTCTCTGATACTCTGGAATCAGAATCCTTACGGTTTGTCTCCTTATTATTGGCTGCAAAATGCTTCACACTTGCTCCGATATGCTGAGACTGGATGCCTCTTACCATAGCTGCCCCTGTCTTTCCTGCAAGGTACGGATCTTCAGAATAATACTCAAAGTTACGGCCACAGAGCGGGCTTCTGTGAATGTTGCAGGCAGGAGTAAGCCAGATACTGATATTATTTTCTTTTACTTCTTCCGCTCCTGCTTTACCAACTTTCTCTACCAGTTCTTCATCCCAGGTGCTGGCAAGAAGTGTGGCACATGGCCAGGCAGTTGTGTTTACTCCGCATTTCGGAAGAATACGAAGTCCGGCTGGTCCGTCTGCAGTCATCACATTCGGGACTCCGTATTCCGGAAGATTTCCCATTCCAAATGTATTGGCACATCCTGTGTTTGGCTGTCCGCCAAGGAGATTGATACAGTCATCCAATGTCAGGATATCCATAAACTCATCCAATGTCATTTTACCATCTGCTACATCAGAGAAGTGAACTCCCTTGGAATCAAGAAAATCAAGAAAGTCTATTCCTTTTTGTCCTCTTGTATCAGGGCATGGAAGACCGATGGCATATTTATCCTGTCTCGGAAGTCCCTCTTCTTCCACATATTCACGCTGTGGAAGTTCCTCATAAGAACCGTCCGCAAGCATACGTTTCTGAAGATGATATGGTGCTGCCTTCCGGCTTAACTGCTCAGTTACTGTATCTTCTTTTACTACATATGTAAAGTCAATCTTCGCTGCATCTCTTACGTTTGTACCAATATAGATTGCATATTCTCCTGCTTCCAGAACATATGCAGACTTGCATACTTTGCCCAGATCATCGTAAGACGCCATCTGATTTACAGGAAGTTTCAGGGTAAGAATCTGTCGTTCACCCGGCTGAAGAATGCTGGTCTTTTTGAATGCTCCCAGCACTTTCGCAGGCTTTCCGAGTTTACCCTGCGGTGCTCCGTAATAGAGCTGGATAACTTCTTTTCCTGCTGTTTTTCCAGTATTGGTTACTTCAGTAAGAACTGTGATCACACCGTTTTCTTCGGAAGCACCAGTCATCTTCCAGTCGAAGTCTGTATAGGAAAGTCCAAACCCAAACGGATAATTTACTCTCTCCGCCGCACCCGGAATTGTTTCAAAGTAACGGTATCCCACATAAATATCTTCTGTGTAATCTACATAGAATGCAGACTCATGGAAGTTTGCTGTGGATGGATAATCTTCCAGATCTTTTGCATAAGTATCGGATAATTTACCGGATGGATTAACATCACCACAAAGTATATCTGCTGTTGCAAGACCACCTTCCATACCGCCCTGCCATGCCATCAGTACTGACTGGATCTCATCGCAGTCTCTGAACCATTTCGTGTCCACGATACCGCCAACATTCATCACTACGATTACATGTGGGAATGCTTTCTTTACTTTCTCTACCATGGCATTCTCTGCATTTGTCAGACAGAAATCACCGTTTTCAAAAATCTTCGCTGACAACTCGGAGTTTCTTTTTTCCTCTCCGTCAAGAACGTGTCCATCCTGTGCTGCTTCACATTTTCTGTCCCATCCTTCGCCTGAAAAACGGCAAATGGTAATTACTGCAGTATCTGTATATTCTCGCGCTTCATTCAGAAGTTCATCCGGGAGCTCCGGCTCAACTGTCATACCTGGTACTGCACCATCTGCGTATTGTTTCTGAATATCTTTTTCATAATATTTCGCAAGTTTATCGAAAACTTCTACTTTTCCCTCATCCTCTTTAATCTTCATGCCCTCATAAAGATTACGGATGTATTCTACAGTTACATCGCCGCTTCCTCCGCCGCCTTTTACGTAGTCTACAGTACCCTTACCAAAAAGTGCGACTTTCGTCCCTCTCCGAATCGGAAGTGTATTTTTCTCATTTTTCAGAAGGACCATTCCCTCTCCTGCTGCCATTCTGGAAAGTGCAATGTGTTCTTTACTTCCTGTAACTCTCCGTCCATCTTCTCCCAGCGGAAGCACAGGCTGGAAGAAGCTTCTCTGCCATTTTACCATTATTTTAATCCTCCCTTACTTCTCCTTAATCAAGCAGATAAAATCATCCGCTTCGCTACTTGCCTGATTTGTTTAAAGTTTTTCCTTCAAAAATGCAAAAGGTTCTTCATCCTGAAGGAAATGCATAAGCTGATATGCACACATGATCGCTACATTTTCTTCACGCAGAATCCTCTTTACTTCTTCTCTGTCAGCAAGTACAACTTCAATTTCCTCTGTGTCTTCCTGTGCATCTTTACTGATTTCACCTTCCGCATATCCATAAACAGTTGCGCAGGATTCATCTGTCATGCCAACCGTTGTGAAATAAGGTTTCTCAAATGCAGGATCTACTTTCAGCGGTGTGAATTTCAGTCCTGTTTCCTCATACATTTCTCTTACTGCACCCTCATGGAATTCTTCGTTCGGTTCTACCAGACCTGCCGGGAATTCATAGACGTATCCGCCGATTGCATATCTGTACTGACGTACCAATACAACCCTGTCTTTTTTCTCTCCGTAAAGACTGTAAATGATCACGCCATCAGGAGTGTTTTTACCTGTTTTTATCTTTAATTCGTTAATACTCTTCGCACGTGATGCCACGAAATATGACACAGGAGTATTATGAATGCTTGTTGCATTTAAATGATACAAATTCAAAAATTTACAGTCTGTCAGTTTCTCGATATTGTGTATCTTTCCCATAATGGATACTTCCTTTCGCTATTCATAAACCTCACATTCTGATGTTTATATCGTCTGTTTTATCTTACCATATTATCGTATCTTTTTTAAGTCTGTCTGAAAATTTCCGTAATTATTTTTTACACATAAAAAGAAGAACAGCCGCAGATTTTTCATCATACGGCTGTTCTTCTTTTTTATTTATTGTACTGCCAATTTATTTATTCTTTATCAGATATAAGATCAATCTCCCTTAAGAACTACACGGATTCTCTTATAGATCAGGAATACGATCAGGGATGTCAGAGCATATTTGAATATGTTGAATGGGAAAATAATCATTGCTGCAAATGTAAGAAGATTATTTACAGAGCTGTGTACTGCACTTCCCATTTCGATAAATGCTTCTACCGGCATTCCAAAAGCCTTTCCGTATGCCGGAAGTAACACGAATGCATTGATAAAGCATGCAACTACTGCTGTAAGTACGGTTCCAGTTGCCATTCCGATCACTGCATGTTTTCTGCTCTTAACAGATTTGTAACGGTAGATCAGACCTGCCGGAACTGCAAATGTACATCCAAAGATGAAGTTTGCCACATCGCCTACACCTGCTGTCATAGATCCCTTTGTTACCAGATGCACAAGAATCTTTACCAGCTCGATCAGTACACCTGCGATCGGTCCCATTGCGAATGAGCCAACCAGTACCGGGATTTCTGAAAAGTCCAGCTGATAAAAACTCGGTGCCAGGAAAGGAAGCGGAAACTCCAGATTCATTAAAATTCCTGCGATAGCACCAAGCATGGCTATCTGTGTGATGGTTCTCGTCTTACTCCTTGCCATCACATTTCCATTTCTTAATACCTGTTCACTCATACTGTTTCTCTCCTTTGAAATTATTCTTTATGGATCTGTCTCATATCCTGTTAAAAGAAAATTCCACAAGCTTTTTATATAATGAAGATTTTCTTCAACATATAAAAAACCCCGGATTATATGTCCGGGGTAATGAGCACGTATGGTAAATATCGCGTGTTCTTCTCTCATCCAGACTATACTGTCGGTCCTGGAATTCCACCAGATCAGCCGCCTGAGCGGGTCGCGGACTATAACCGCCGGTAGGGAATCTCAGCTGATGCTGATCACCACAACCCCGAAGAATTTTCTTTTATCTGCGTCTGATTATACTACATACAGATATCTATTGTCAATACAACTATTCCATTACGCTTCTCTATTGACTTTGCTTTTCCAGGCTATTATAATAAATCCAGAAAACGAAAGGAGGTTTTCAATATGAAAACATGGACAAAGAAGTTCCAGAAAATGTTAACACTGATACTTGCCATCTGCCTCGTTACCGGCTGCATGGAATTCTCAAATGTGCAGGCAGCTACCGGAAAGTCAGGTACAACCTACTATAATACCTGCATAAATGGAAAAAAAGGCGGAACAATAACAACCAATGGCACAAAATACTATATGTCAGGCACAAGAAAGGCTATATGTAAAGGGAACACTCTGACAATGTATGCGTCATTTAATACTTCCAAAAACAGAGTATTAAACAGCCAAAACAAAAAAGCATATATAAAATACGGAAAACATACATTTAAACTTACTTCCAAGACCAAATACTATTTTTCCGGAGGTGAAGCTCCCAACCAATATTGCTCAAAGTCCGCTTTCATGTCTACCATGAGAAGCATGAATGGATTAGGTCTGTGCATTAAGGTAACCAATGGAAAAGTTGTTGAGATGTCTTTCAATTCATGATACCACAAAAGCCGCAAAGCTGGAAATTCCCACTTTACGGCTCTTGTTTAACTTGTCATTATTTTTTCCGAAACCATTCTTTTTTCTCTGTTCTCGCAACCCCCTCCCTGAGAAGCTTTTCATCTCATCAGGCACTTTTCATAAGTCAGGCGAATATTTGTAATATTAAAGCAGGAGACTCACTTCATTGATAAAATTTTACTCTGCCTGATCAATATTATCAACCCTACAGCCCGCTAATACAACCATTCCAGGATTAGAAAAACAGGAAATCACTGCCAGACAAATGAAAAATATATAATATCCCGGTATTTTGTAGTTCATAAGTATTGCTGCCATAGTTTTCACCTCGCTTATGTACAATCTTCAGTAATTCATTTAGAGGATTGTTATAATTCACTCATCCTTTATTACACTCATTATACCCTTTTCTCATCAGCTTTTCATTCACTGGCAGTATATGTTTTATGCCACAGCAACAATAGTTTTCCCACTTATAGCCGAACATTAGCTTTGGTCTTTACAGTCAGCTATCAAATATAAAATTTACAATCTTCTTTGATAATTGACGAACTACTGAGAATATGCTTTAATGGATTTAGCATAAATACTTTAGGAGAACAAACATAGTTCTCAACTATGCTTCTACACCAACGATACATGTATCATATCTCACAAAAAGAAATGGGGGAACACACAAATGGGACTTATAGCTATCAGTAGTCTGATGCTCTTGGGCGGTATGTATCTGATGATTGCATTCGCATGGTGGCTTCTGCAGATCATTGCCAACTGGAGAATCTTTACCAAAGCAGGAGAGGCCGGATGGAAAAGTATTATTCCAATATATGGCGATTATATTTCTTATAAAATCGCATGGCAGCCAGCATATTTCTGGCTGACTCTCATCCTGGGAATCATATCTTCTTACCTGCAGGGAACTCTGGAAATAAGCGAAAGCTTAACGGTCTACATGCTTGTCATACTGATCAAAATCATACTTGTCGTCATCAGCATTATGTACAGCATTAAGCTTGCAAGAGCCTTCGGCAGAGGCACAGGATTCGCCATTGGACTTATCTTCTTACCGCCAATCTTCATGCTGATTCTTGGCTTCGGCGATGACAGATATTATGGGGCAAATAAATAGACAACCGCTTAAAGAAGTAAAATAAGCACTATAAAATAGTCTGAAATAAAATACCCTTTCGTCATGTCATACGACGAAAGGGTATTTTATTTCAGACTATTTTATTTTTTGTAAAGCACAAACGCCTCATATGGATTCAGGATGATTTTCCTGTCAAATACTTTTCTTCCCATGTTCGTAATCAGGCACTGAGCTCCTTCTGCGAATGTTTCCGGAAGTTCCATTTCCGCTTCCTGTGCACTGAAATTGCATACTGTGAGCAGCTTCTCTGATCCAAGCTTTCTTATGTAAGCGAATATCTGATCATGGTCGCGGTACAGAGCCTCAAATTCTCCGTATACGATGATATCCATTTCTTTACGCAGACGGATCAGTTTCTGATAATAATGGAAAACAGAGTCCGGATCTTTTAACTGATCTGCCGCATTGATCTGCCGGTAATTTGGATTTACCTTGATCCATGGTTCCCCTGTAGTGAAACCTGCACTTGCGGAAGTGTCCCACTGCATAGGTGTTCTGGCATTATCGCGGCTTCTGAGCATCAGGCATTTCATCATATACTCCGGTGTCAGTCTGCCTGTCTCTGTCAGCTCAGTGAAATAATGAAGGCTCTCGATATCGCGGTAGTCCTCCAGCTTGTCGAAATAGATGTTAGTCATTCCAAGCTCTTCACCCTGATAAACATAAGGGGTTCCCTGCATCATATGAAGACAGGTCGCCAGCATCTTGGCTGAAATATCGCGGTAAGCAGGATTGTCATTTCCAAATCTGGATACACTTCTTGGCTGGTCATGGTTGCCAAGGAAAAGGCTGTTCCATGCTTTTCCTGCCAGTTCTTCCTGCCATTTGATCATGATTTTCTTGAACTCTTTGAAATCATACCGTTCTGTGGTCCACTTGCCATAATCACCGCCGCCGATTTCTACATGCTCAAACTGGAATACCATATTCAGTTCTTCTCTGTCATCACCTGCGTATTTCTGTGCTTCCTCAATGGTAACTCCTGAGGTTTCCCCCACAGTCATCACATCATATTTGGAAAGAACTTCCTGATTCATTTCATGCAGGAATTCGTGGATTCTTGGACCGTCAACTACCCATCACCTAAAGGTAATGGGCTTGTAACTGCCCAGTCGTAGTAACGGCTTACGCCTCCGACCTTTTATC
>PPYE01643924.1_pt1 | contig 17848 bp, 14 predicted proteins | sample 1559881 | NCBI WGS metagenome assembly PPYE01 (sample SAMN08240022, study PRJNA423297) | Human gut metagenome, whole genome shotgun sequencing project. | reverse complement strand
CTATCGTCTGCGCCTCCAAACTGGCCTTTATGGGCTGGGGTCTGGGTATTCGCGAGCTGGATTACACCGGCTTCAGCGGCCACTCCGCGCTCTCCGCGGCCTTCTGGCCTATCTTCCTGTGGCTGCTCAGCGCCCGTATCTCCGTCGGTCTGCGTAAAGCGGCCGTTATTACCGGCTATGTTCTGGCCGCCGTGGTGGGCTATTCGCGGCTGGTCATCCATGCGCATTCCGTCTCGGAAGTGATTGCCGGCCTGCTGCTGGGCGCTGCTGGCAGCGCTTTGTTCCTGGTGTTGCAAAAACGTACCTCTGATCCGGAAAGCGTGAATATCTCATGGGGCGGTGTCGCATGCCTGGTGATGGTTCCACTTATCCTTTTACATAGCGGTAGCAAAGCGCCGACTCAGTCCCTGCTGGGACAAATCGCCACCGCGGTGGGGCCGCTGGATAAACCCTTTACGCGTACCGATCTGCACAAGCAGGCCTGGTAATCGCCATTTGTTTTACAGGGGAAATTAAGTTTTCGCCGGTTAATTAAACAAATAAGAAAATAATCTACTATATATCCGGTAATTGATAATTCATATTTATGAAATAATGAAGTGCTACTACATTGTTATTGAATATTTGCCTGGATATAGTGGTGCTAAGACGTTTCTTAAATGCGCTGAGACGTTACCCGATGCACATTCAATGAATATCCAGACACAGGAAACTATTAGAAATTGTAGTTGACTATAACGCCATCATCTGATTTTTGTATGAAGATGAGCTATGGAAAAAGACGTTTTATTACAGTCAGTTAGCTGCATGTGTGATGATGTAGCAGTACCGGGAAGATTTCTAACCCTGGAAATCAGTGAATAATCTTAATTGGTGACCCGCTTATTTTTTGTCAGTAGAACGACAGGCGGCATTAATTGGCAGATATTCGGTAACAACACTCCCAATTGTGACCGAAATCCCGTAAACTTAACGCCGCCAAAAATAATGGCCTGACCAATTATTCATCCACAGGTCGATAAAAATTAAGCCGTTCAGGTAGTCAGTGCGCTGGTAGCTGTTAAGCCAGGGGCGGTAGCGTCGCTGAAGCCGCTTGCTGCTCCACAGAGGTTCTCTTCAACGGCTGTAAATATCGACCCGGTCAGGATGAGCATCATCAATAGATATCTATCAATTTTCTACGGATATCCTCAGAAGTTGGCCAGGAGCGGCTGCTGCTCATTCTCATTGAGATACGACAGCGGGGCTGAAAATGGATCTTGTACAATGATAAAAATTGCGCGCATTGCCGTGACGTTGGGTTTGCTTTCCTCCCTGGGAGCCCAGGCTTACGCGGCCGGGTTAGTAGTAAATGACAACGACTTGCGTAACGACCTGGCCTGGCTTTCCGATCGTGGGGTCATCCATCTGAGCCTGTCGACTTGGCCGCTGAGCCAGGAAGAGATCTCCCGGGCGCTAAAAAAGGCCAAACCGTCCTATTCTTCTGAGCAAGTGGTGCTGGCTCGTATTAACCAGCGACTGTCTGCCTTAAAAGCGGATTTCCGGGTTACCGGCTACACTTCAACCGACAAGCCGGGCACTCCGCAGGGGTTTGGTCAGACACAGCCGGCAGATAACTCGTTAGGCCTGGCGTTCAACAACAGCGGCGAGTGGTGGGATATCCACCTGCAGGGTAACGTCGAAGGAGGGGAGCGGATCAGCAACGGATCGCGCTTCAACGCCAACGGCGCATACGGCGCGGTGAAGTTCTGGAACCAGTGGCTCTCTTTTGGTCAGGTACCACAGTGGTGGGGACCGGGCTATGAAGGTAGCCTGATCCGCGGGGATGCGATGCGGCCGATGACCGGTTTCCTGATGCAGCGAGCCGAGCAGGCGGCGCCGGAAACCTGGTGGTTACGCTGGGTGGGGCCATGGCAGTACCAGATCTCCGCCAGCCAGATGAATCAATATACCGCTGTGCCACACACGAAAATTATCGGCGGTCGTTTTACCTTTTCACCATTCCAGTCTTTAGAATTAGGCGCATCACGCATTATGCAGTGGGGTGGGGAAGGGCGGCCTGAATCACTCAGTAACTTCTGGGATGGTTTAACAGGCAAGGATAATACCGCCGCAAACGATCCCAATGAACCAGGGAACCAACTGGCCGGTTTTGACTTTAAGTTCAAACTCGAGCCGACTCTTGGCTGGCCGGTGAGCTTCTACGGGCAGATGATCGGCGAGGATGAGTCTGGTTTTCTTCCTTCAGCAAATATGTTCCTTGGCGGTGTTGAAGGGCACCATGGGTGGGGCAAAGATGCGGTTAACTGGTATGTGGAAGCGCATGACACGCGTACCAACATGAGCCGAACCAATTACAGCTATACCCACCACATCTATAAAGATGGTTATTACCAACAAGGGTATCCACTGGGGGATGCGATGGGTGGGGATGGTCAACTCATTGCCGGGAAGGTTGAGCTTATTACGGAGGATAACCAGCGCTGGAGTACGCGCCTGGTTTACGCCAAAGTTAACCCGGAGAATCAGTCGATCAACAAAGCGTTCCCTCATGCGGATACTCTGAAAGGTGTACAGCTGGGCTGGAGCGGAGATGTGTATCAGTCTGTTCGTCTGAATACTTCATTGTGGTACACCAACGCTAACAACAGCGACAGCGATGACGTTGGTGCCAGCGCAGGGATAGAGATACCGTTTAGTTTATAAGGCTGAATGCTGAAAATAGAGGAGAGAGGGTGGTAGTGCTGCAGGAGGCAGTCAGTTTTTATCTCTCCACAAGCCGGCAGGTAAGCAACGGCGATGACAGCTGCTCAGGAATTGGCAAATTTTGATTTACTGATGATGTGACATTATGAAGAAAAAAATTGTTAGATTTTCGGCATTAGCGTTGGCGATTGGGTTTTTATCGGGTTGTACAATCATCCCTGGTCAGGGATTAAACAGTCTGCGCAAGAACGTGGTTGAGCTTCCAGACAGCGACTACGATCAATACCGTATTGGGGTGGGTGACGTGCTGATGGTTACCGTATGGGACCATCCGGAACTCACAACGCCTGCAGGTCAATACCGTAGCGCCAGCGACACCGGTAACTGGGTTAACTCCGATGGGACCATCTTCTATCCTTATATCGGTAAGGTGCAGGTAGCGGGAAAAACGCTTAGCCAGGTACGCCAGGATATAGCCAGCCGTTTAACCACTTATATTGAAAGCCCGCAGGTTGATGTAAGCGTTGCGGCCTTCAGATCTCAAAAAGTATATGTGACTGGTGAAGTTGCAAAATCTGGTCAGCAGCCAATTACCAATATTCCCTTAACAGTCATGGATGCAATCAATGCGGCAGGTGGATTGGCACCAGACGCAGACTGGCGAAACGTGGTGCTTACCCATAATGGCAAGGATAGTAAAATCTCACTGTATGCCTTAATGCAGAAAGGTGACTTAACCCAGAACCATCTGCTGTACCCAGGGGATATTTTATTTGTGCCACGTAATGACGATCTGAAAGTGTTTGTTATGGGGGAAGTGGGCAAACAGAGCACCATGAAGATGGACCGCAGCGGCATGACCCTGGCGGAAGCGCTGGGCAATGCAGAAGGTTTGTCTCAGGCGATGAGTGATGCCACGGGGGTATTCGTTATTCGCCAGCTTAGGGGTGATAAGCAAGGTAAGATTGCAAATATCTATCAACTTAATGCACAAGATGCTTCGGCAATGGTACTGGGCACAGAATTCCAATTGCAACCATATGATATTGTTTATGTAACTACTGCACCACTGGTTCGTTGGAACCGTGTGATTTCACAGCTTGTGCCAACTATTACTGGGGTACATGATATGACTGAAACTGTCCGTTACATTAAGAGATGGCCTAACTAATGTTTGATTCAATTCTAGTTGTGTGCACGGGAAATATCTGTCGCTCACCAATAGGCGAACGTTTTCTACGTAAAGTCTTGCCTAATAAAAGGATAGACTCTGCAGGGACAGGTGCTTTGATTGATCATGCCGCTGATGAAAGTGCGATAAAAATAGCTGTAAAACATGGGATTTCTTTAGAAGGGCATAAAGGAAGGCAATTTACTGCTTCCATCGGACGGCAATACGATTTGATATTGGTGATGGAAAAATCTCATATTGAACAAATTGGGCGTATAGCACCAGAGGTTCGTGGAAAAACTATGCTTTTTGGACACTGGTTGAATCAACGTGAAATACCAGATCCTTATCGTAAAAGCGACGAGGCATTTGCCTCAGTTTACAAATTAATTGAAGAAGCTGGTAATTGCTGGGCTTCTAAACTTAGTAACCCTTAAGCAGGGAAGATAATGCATGTCATCAATAAAAAGTAACAAACCTATTAATGATTCAGATGAACTAGATCTGGGGCGTGTTATCGGTGAAATATTCGACCATAGAAAATTAATAATCGCGGTAACCTCACTATTTACGCTTATCGCGCTTATATATGCCTTACTTGCTACCCCAATATATCAGGCGGATGCATTGATACAGGTTGAACAAAAGCAAGGTAACGCGATACTTAGCAGTCTGAGCCAAGTCTTTCCTGATAGTCAGCCTCAATCAGCACCTGAAATTACACTACTGCAATCACGAATGATATTGGGTAAGACCGTAGATGATTTAAATTTACAAGTCAAGGTCGAAGAATTATTTTTCCCCGTCATTGGTCAAGGATTAGCGCGTCTTTTTAATAAAACAAAAAATACTATTCAGGTACATAAACTTTTTATTTCACCAAATATGTATGATGATAATTTTATTACTTTGACAGTTAAAAATGATCATCAATATAGTATTTCTGGTGAAAATATAGATTTTGATGGGGAAATTGGTCGGCTCATTGATAAGAATGGGATAAGGATTCAAGTCGATAGTATCAATGCTGAACCCGGGACAAGATTTCTGTTAACTTATACATCTCGCATAAATGCTATAAACTATTTACGGGATTCATTACTCATCGCAGATCAAGGTAAAGATACCGGGATGTTAACGATATCTCTTCTTGGTAGTGATCCAGATTTAATTAAAAGAGTAATTGATAGTATAAGTGACAATTACTTAGAACAAAATATTGCACGCCAAGCAGCTCAAGATGCAAAGAGCTTGGATTTTTTAAATCAACAATTACCAAAAGTCAGAACAGAATTAAATGAATCTGAAGATAAATTAAATGCATACAGAAGGCAAAAAGATTCAGTAGACCTTTCTTTGGAAGCTAAATCGGTTTTAGATCAAATAGTAAATGTTGATAATCAACTTAATGAGTTGACGTTTAAAGAGTCTGAAATATCGCAATTATATACACAAGAACATCCTACCTATAAAGCCTTGATGGAAAAGAGGAAAATTTTACAAGATGAAAGAGCAAAGCTGAATAAACGAGTATCAACAATGCCTGAAACTCAGCAAGAGGTTTTGAGGTTGAGTCGTGATGTAGAATCAGGCAGAGCTGTTTATATGCAATTGTTAAATCGTCAGCAAGAGTTGAATATCGCAAAGTCGAGCGCAATAGGTAATGTCAGAATAATTGACAATGCTGTAACACAGCCAAAACCAGTAAAACCTAAAAAATTAATCATTATAGCGATTGGCCTAATTTCAGGCTTTGCAATATCGCTAGGTGTTGTATTCTTAAGAACTTTCTTACGTAGAGGAATAGAGTCTCCCGAACAGCTTGAGGATTTAGGAATAACAGTATATGCAAGTATACCTGTAGCTGAGGTATTATCAAATCGGGCGAAGCAACCAAGTAAAATCAGGTTTAAAAAGGAAGAGGACGCTAATTATACTTATCTGGCGACTAGTCACCCAACAGATCTGGCTATAGAGGCAATAAGAGGACTTCGAACGAGTCTACATTTTGCAATGATGGAAGCTCGCAATAATATATTAATGATCTCTGGTGCAAGTCCAAACGCAGGAAAAACTTTTGTAAGTTCAAACTTAGGGGGCGTAATAGCACAGACGGGTAAAAAAATACTATTTATTGATGCCGATCTAAGAAAAGGCTATACGCATAAAATATTTAACGAGTCAAATGAAAATGGATTGTCTGAGTATCTTTCGGGGAAAATAAAATTAGAAGACACAATTAAGCATCTTGGTTCTGAAGGATTTGATTTCATTTCGAGAGGTATGGCACCACCAAATCCAGCTGAACTTTTGATGCATCGACGTTTTGGTGAACTTATTAAATGGGTCAGTCAGGCATATGATATGGTGATAATTGATACTCCGCCTATTCTAGCGGTTACCGATGCAGCTATTATAGGTAATTATGTCGGAACTACTTTACTTGTTGCCAGGTTTGAACAAAATACAACTAAAGAGTTAGAAGTTAGCGTAAAACGATTTGAGCAAAGTGGTGTTGCAATAAAAGGATGTATCTTAAATGGAGTTGTAAAAAAAGCAAGTAGTTACTATGGTTATGGCTATGCCCATTATGGTTATTCTTATAAAGATGAAAAATAAATAAGGTTTGGCCGAGTTTCCTCGGCCGACTTTAATAGCAGACGATATTTATCGCACTTTTCTTGATGCAAACTACAATTTTATTAAAAATGTAGGAGTATAAGTTAGCAAATCAAGAAAATAATCAGTATAAACCATACTAAAACATTAAAGAACAGAAGTTCAGTTGAGAGGGAAAATATGTCACCTTTCGGTAGGAATATAATAGTTAGTTCAGCTCTGGCTTTATCCGATATTATTACTTTTGCGATAACGCCTTTCATAGCTATTTTTATTTTATCCTTAGCATTCTATGATTTTGATAAAATAGCTCCTGTCGAACAATACCGGGGATGGGTTGTACTTCATTGTTTATTGGCTTTTTGCTGTGTTTCTTGGTTTTCAATTAGACTACGTCATTATTTTTATAGAAAAACATTTTGGTATGAATTGAAGGAAATTTTACGTACCTTGGTTATCTTTGCCGTAATTGAGATAGCTGTTCTGGCATTCGCATCATGGGCGTTCTCGAGATATTTATGGATATTATCATGGCTCATTACATTTTTGCTTGTGCCTGTTGCGCGAATGATAGTTAAACGGCTTCTTAATGCTTTAGGGCTTTGGGAACGGGATACATGGATTGTAGGTAATGGCAAGAATGCGTATGAGGCATACAAAGCAATAAAAAGCGAGCATAATTTAGGCTTGGTTATCGTAGGGTTTATTTGTGATACAAAATCAGATGAAAATAAAACTATCGAAGGGCTTCCGGTAGTTTATGGCGATGAAAAATGGTTATCTTCTAAAGATAAAAGGACACAATTTATTTTGGCGGTAGAATCTAACCAAAGTGATATAAGGAATAATTGGCTTAGAGATTTAATGATCAAAGGATATAGATACGTGTCGGTCATCCCAACGCTTAGGGGAATGCCGCTGGATAGTACGGATGTATCTTTTATATTTAGTCATGAGGTAATGATTTTCCGTGTGCAGCAAAATCTAGCAAAATGGTCATCACGATTAATGAAGCGATGCTTTGATATTGCAGGTTCCTTGACTATTATACTAATTCTATCACCATTATTAATTTATATTACAACAAAAGTCAAAAAAGACGGTGGTCCAGCTATTTATGGTCATGAAAGGGTTGGGAAAAACGGGCATAAGTTTAAATGTCTCAAATTCCGATCTATGGTAATAAATTCACAAGAAGTACTATCTAAGCTTTTAGAAAACGACCCAGTGGCGAGGGTTGAATGGGATACTACGTTTAAATTAAAGAATGATCCTCGTGTCACACCTATTGGAAAATTTCTTCGTCGTACAAGCTTAGATGAACTACCTCAATTATTTAATGTTCTTAGAGGGGAAATGAGCTTAGTCGGACCTAGACCAATCATAACTGACGAGTTAGCACGCTATAACGATGAGGTAGCCTACTACCTCTTAAGCAAACCAGGAATGACGGGTTTATGGCAGGTAAGCGGTAGAAGTGATGTCGATTATGATACACGCGTTTATTTAGATGCATGGTATGTAAAAAATTGGTCTATGTGGAATGATATTGCGATTTTGTTTAAAACTGTAGGTGTAGTTTTGAAGCGCGATGGTGCCTATTAAAGTGGTTCCTTGAATATTAATGAGTAATTAATTACCCATGTATTTTGCATGGAGAAAATTATGAAGCTTAAATATGTATTGCTTTTTGCTGTTTGGTCAATTAGTTGTTATGGCAATAATACATCATTCAACCCTGGGGAAATGTGGTTTGATGATGATGGAAATAAAATTAATGCGCATGGTGGTCAAGTTATAAAAGTCGATGATCTATATTATTGGATAGGAGAGTATCGAGATACTGGTCGTAAGAATACAGGTAAGGTTAATGAATATTCATCTAAGGATTTATATAATTGGAAAAATGAGGGAGTAATCTTGGATCTTTCAAGATTGCCAGGGAAGTATTCTGTTGAACGACCTAAGATAATATATAATAGAAAATCTAAAAAGTTTATCATGTGGTTTCATTTAGAGTTAAATGGTAAATACAGAACAGCTAAAGCGGGTGTTGCTATATCAAACTCAATAAATGGCCCTTTTAAATTAGTTAATCAGTTATGGCCGAATGCTGGTGTTCTACCAATAAGTACTCAGTACGCAGTTGCTGCCAATAATTTAAAAAATAATATAATGGATGCTGACTCGAAATTTGAATCGAGGATTGCAACAGGTAATTTGCTTAGAGATATGACTGCATTTGTCGATGATGACGATAAAGCGTATATAATTTATTCTTCTGATGGCAATAAGTCGATACAAATTGCAGAGCTCAATGATGATTATACTAATTTTAATGGTCGTTATATCAGGATCCTGATAGGAGAGATGAACGAGGCACCAACTTTAGTAAAACATGATAATCGATATTTTCTCATTACCTCTGGCGTAAATGGTTTTGGACCGTCTTCGGCTCGCTTATCATTTTCAGACAACATTTTTGGTAATTGGAAATCATCCGGTTCACCAGTAAAAGACTCTTCTAAAAATAATATAACTACAACTTTTTTCAGCCAGGGAACGTATATATTAAAAGTTAACTCACATGAGGTCGATAAATATATATTTATGGCAGATCGGTGGGACCCTGATAATTTAAACAATAGTACATATGTTTGGTTGCCATTGACATTTGAAAATAATTTGCCAACAATAAAATGGCATGATAAGTGGCAATATTAATATAATGTATCGTAGTTAGAAAAACACTGAGATAACCTATTAATATGAATAATGAGAAGATCAAAATAGCAATTATCATGCCTGCATATAATTGCGAGGATACAATAAAAAAATCAATCCTATCAGTAATTAATCAAACGTATACAAATTGGCATTTATACATAATTAATGATTGCTCGGTGGATAATACTTCTATTATTCTTGAAGATTATTTTCTTAATGATAAAATCACAATTATAGAAAATGAAGAAAATATTGGGGCTGCTGGTAGTCGAAATCGAGGAATTACTCTAAGTACTGAACCTGTTATAGCTTTTATTGATAGTGATGATTTATGGAATGAGAATAAATTATTATTACAAGTCGAAGAAATAGCTAAAGGTGAAAAGTTTATTATTACCGATTATGATTACATTGAGCAATCTACTCAACGAACTTTCTCTGTATCATGGGGAAAAAAGTATCTGACTGAAAAAGATTTTTTGAAGAAAAAGTTTAGAGTCTGTTTTTCTTCATTATTGTACATCAGGTGTGAAAATCAATTTAAAAAAATAGGACATGAAGATTTTGTTTTTTTATTTGAACTTTTTAAATTGTATGGGGATGCAAAAGTTATAAATAAAAATCTAGTATCATATATTTCAGTCGAGAATTCACTTTCATCTAATAAGAAAAAGGCCATTATATGGCATGTGAATTGTTTGAAATATATTTTCAATGATAATTACTTAAAGGTTTTTTATTATTTTCTTTATTATATGGTAAATGGAATATTATTTAAAAGGAAAAATAGATGAAGCAGAGAATACTAATTATTATAGAGAATGCATTTTCTTTCGCGGGAACTGAAAATGTGTGTAATTTCATGACTGATTGTTATGGCCCAGATAATGAAGTAATAATACTCTCTTTGAAAGGAAAAGGAGATACGTTTTATAAATTTGAACATGTCAAAAGAATTATCAGCCTTGAAGATATTGGTGCTTCAACTTACAGTATTATAAAACATGTTCAGAATATAAATCCAGACTATGTTTTTGTCATAAGTATGGGAAAACTTTCTGTACTGTATGCGTTTCTTTCATTTTTTAGTTTTAAAAGTTTGAATAATACATTTGCATGTGAACATGTATCATATTCTTCTTTCCCATGGTATGTTAAATTACTTAAAATATTCACCTTACGTTTTTATAAAAAAGTTATCGTGCTGACTGAAAGAGATTCAAAAAAATTAACTTCTTTAGCTATTAAAAACTTGAAGATTTCTAATCCAGTTCATATGAAAAATATCGTGAGAACGGAAAAGCCTAAAATAGTACTGGCGATAGGAAGATTAGAACATCAAAAAGGAATTGATAGGTTAATTAGTATTTGGTCTTTATTTTATAAAAAACATCCGGACTGGATACTTAATATTGCCGGAACGGGAAGTTGTGAGCATCAATTAATAGATCAGGTAAAGAAAGAAAACTTAGAGGGATCAATATTTTTCCTTGGTAAAGTAAAAAATGTCGATGAACTATATAATAATGCTGGTATTTATGCAATGACCTCACGGTATGAGGGTTTACCTATGGTTTTGTTGGAAGCTAAGTCGTGGTCATTACCAGTTGTAGCATTCGATTGTCCAACAGGTCCAAGAGAGATAATAAATCATGGTGAAGATGGGTTCCTTATAGAAGATGGTGATATTGACGTTTTTGTGGAAAAACTATGCTTATTAGCAGAAGAAGATGATATATATTTCAAGTTTTGTTCAAATATTAAAAATACCTCCAATCCATTTTCAGTGGAAAAGATTAAAGAGCAATGGAAAATGCTCATTAGTGAATAAATAAGTTACAGTTTCTTTTATCTAAAATATGGAGAATGGCTAATGCAATTGAGAAGGGAGAGTCTTTTATCTCTTATAGTTACCTTTTTTTCACCCTTAATTGGTGCCGTTTTATCATTATTAACCTATAAACGTGGTCATGAAAAAAATTTATTCGTCTCATTAAGTTTATTTGCATTTGCAGTTACATATTTTATTCCCCCGCTTCAAGATCTTTATCGTCGTTATACTCTTAATTATTTGCCTTACTCGGAGAATACAACCTATATTGATGCTATTACAGGTCATGTTGATATTTTGATGTATGTCGTTTTGTTGTTTTTCAAAAAAAATAACATTCCGTTTTTTTGGGCTCCTGCATTAGAGGCTGCTTTTTCGGTTTATTTAGGGCTGTCAGCTGTAAATACAGCCATAAAAGATAAACTATATAAAAATAAGCAAAAAGCTTTTGTTTTTCTCCTTTCTTTTTTAATGATTAATTTTGTAGGTATTGCTCTTGGGCTACGTTTCGGCTTTGCTGTAAGTCTTTTTACATATGCAGCGATTAAGATTATTTATAAAGAGCGAGTAATCTTAAGTTATCTATTTTTGCTATTATCAGTTTGTACGCATTTCTCGATGCTAATACCAGTTGCAGTTTTGATTGCAAGTATGTTTTATAGTGTGAATAAAAAAATCACGCCTGTTTATTGTTTGCTAGCTTATCTAGCAGGCACTTTTGTATTTTTTTCATTATTTAATTCTATACAATTAGGGAATATAAATGATTACGCGCAAGCCGGTTATATAGATGGTAAATTTGCTAATGCCGATACTACCGGAAATGCAATGATAATGAGTATATTCCGATTTACATTTTTCTTTGTTCTCTATGTTATTTATTATTTTTCCAATAATACTTGCATCTCTAATTGCGAGTTGAGGTTGGAGAAATTCATTAACTTAATGTTAATAACATGTTTTTTAATGACCGTTTCTTTTTCGGCTTTCAGCCGTTATATGAATGGGGTATTACTATATTTCATTTTTGTTTATATAATGGCAAGGTTTTTTATTTCATATAAAAAAGGTGCTAAGTTAATAATCATCTTTCTTATAATTTTAAACTTTGCGCTACAATATGTTTATGCACAAAGGCGAGCATTAGTATTTGGTGAGATGTGGAGAGGTCTTTATACACCAGTAATATATTCTTTATATTATTCTAATGATGATCTTAAAATATATTTAAAACATATTGATGCTGATGGCGATGTAAGTGGTTATGGTTATCCGTCTAATTAACTTTATATATATAGTAGAATTAAAATGGCGAATCAAGAAGTTAGTAGTAGAAAGGTTTTTACCGGGTTCATCTGGTTTATTATTAGCAAGTTATTTCCGGCACTGAGCGGACTGATAATTTTCTTCGTGACATCTAGAGCTATTACAGCTGAAGATCTTGGATTGATTACATTATCAGTTTCGATAATAACCTTTATAATATACTTAAGTTATAATGGCTTTTGTGATGCAATAATACAAATAAAAGAACTTAAACAAAAACATATAAATACTGTTTTTTTTCTAAACACAATATCATCAAGTATTTTGTTTACGATAAGTGCTGTGGTCATTTTTATGTTAACATATTTTGGGGTTTTCCCAAAACGGTTAAACTATATATATACAATCTTAGGTTTGAAATGCTTATTAGATACATTCTCTCTTCTCCCGGTTGCTCTTTTAGCCAGGCAAATGGAATTTAAGGCGATTGGTATACGTACATTATACTCATCAATTATTTCTGCATTAGTTGCACTTCCTGTTTTTTACTATTTTGGTTCTATATCTGCTTTAATTGTAAATTATTTAACTTCTTCTATTTTAGGTTTTATCATTGCTTGGATCTCATCACCGTATCCTCTAATTATAAAATTTGATAGGGAAAGCTACAAAGATTTAAGACATATTGGAGTTACGACAACTGCCGCAAAGTTAATATCAAGCGTTAGCTTTGATAACATATTTATTGGCTTTTTTGGTTCTGGAGTAACTTTAGGATTATACTCTTTTAGTAAAAGAGTATTCGGTATATTTACTGATATATTATCAGGTGGTATCTCTTCTGTTACTTATCCATTATATGCTTCATTACAAGATGATAAAAATAAGCTTAAAGAATCATTTCTCAAAGCAACCTTCCTTTCAGCACTTGTCGGTATTCCAGCTTACACTGGCTTAATTCTATTATCTCCTTCATTAATTCCATTATTTTTTGGTTCACAATGGAATGAAGCAGTGCCCGTACTACAAATAAGTTGTTTATTAGGATTCATAACATGCATTGGTTCTCTGCAAACATCTTTAATTAAAGGTGTCGGTAAATCAATGTGGATTCTAAAATATCAATGCGCACAGCAGATCCTTACCATACTTATAGCTATCTTATTTTCTCCACAGGGACCAACTGTTGTAATGGCGATGATAACAATAAAAACATTTTTAGTTTGGCCCTTCACTATCTTTTATATAACAAAACTGCTATCAATTTCAGTTTTCTCTTATCTAAGAAATCTATTCAAACCATTTGTGAGTGGTGCTGTTCTTGTATGCGTCTTTTATCTTTTGAAAGTTTTATTAGGATCCATCAATCCATATTTGTTTGTGGTGCTTGAAATTTTTATATGTGCTGTTTTCTATATATTGTCTATTCTCATACTTGCAAGGCGCGAGATCATTATTATGCTTTCTGGGCTAAAGAAATAATAGTATAGTGGAGCGAGAATGTTAAACTTTTTGATACCTGTAAAAAATCATATCGATATTAAGAATTGGGATATTATAAAGAAAAATATTCAATCAACTCTGATATCTATTAATAACCAAAGCGATAATAATTGGCATTGCTATATAGTATGTAATACTGGCTGCGATCTACCTGCATTACCTGATGAAAATAAGTTCACTATCTTATCTGTAGATCTAAATAAAATGAATGTCCAAAAGTCTGCTGGATTACATTCTTATTATGACGCTATAAGAGAAGATAAAGGACAGCGTTTATATACAGCTTTTAAAAAATGTAACAATGACGATTTTTTTATGGTTGTTGATTATGATGACTTTATTCATAAAGATATCTCCTTATATGTTAACAAACACCAGAATGAAAATGGATGGTATATTGATAAAGGTTATTTTTACTCTGGTGGTAACGTCTTAATTAAGACAAAAAAATTCGATACAAAATGTGGGACTTCAAATATTCTGAAAGTTTCATTGGTTTACGAATTTAATAATGGAGAAAAGGAATTGTCAATTTCATTGATCAAAGAACTTCTTGGCAGCCATCGATTTTTAAAGAAATACATGGTTGATAAAAAGAAAGAATTTAAAAGTATTCCTTTTTATGCAGCCCTATATAATATCGGTATCCCTGGCTCAACTAGCGGAACTTCAGGGGTCATGAGTAATTTCTTTTCGTTAAATGTTTTGATTAGAAGACCTGATCGTTTTGTCAGAAATTTTTTTAATATAAGATGGTTTTCTTCAAAAAAGAAAAAATTCTTTGGTCTTGTTAATTAACTAAGGTGATAAATTGAAAGTATTTTATTATAAGTCTAAAAATGGAAATTTTGGTGATGATATTAATGGTTGGTTGTGGGATAGATTACTGCCCAATTTTTTTGATAACGATGAAAATACAAGACTTTCAGGTATAGGTACTATTATTGATTCTTATATGCCACACGCAAGAAAGTGGTACGTATTATCAAGTGGTGTAGGATATGGTTTTCCTCCCTCACATTTTGGAAAGGATAATTGGAATATACTATGTGTACGTGGCCCATTGTCAGCTAATATACTTAATCTACCTCCGGAAAAATTTATAACTGATGGAGCAGCCTTTTTAAATAAAATCCCTGAGTTTTCACCCCTATCTGAGAAGGAAAGGAAAGGGATAATTTTTATCCCACATCATTATGCTGTTCATGCAGGGGAATGGGAAGAAGTTTGTAAACTTGCTGGTGTTGAATTTGTAAACCCTGAAAGTGATTCTAAATATGTTTTAGATAAGATTAGAAATGCTAAATTAGTATTGGCTGATGCTATGCATGCAGCTATTATTGCTGATGCTTTTCGCGTCCCTTGGGTTCCGATGGTAACATCTCCTCAAATAAATACATTTAAATGGCTTGACTGGACCTCAACTATTGAACAAAGATATACTCCTATAGTATTAGGGAGCAGTTCCTTAAAAGAAATGGTAAGGAGCAAAGGTTTATTTTTATATGGCGAAAAATATTACAATAATAATTGTGATGTAGAGTCCTCGATCAAACAATTTAAAATTCAAAGAAAAATAAAATCCCACACTCTTTGGCCTTTATATCGCAAACCTGCCAGTTTTCTAGCTAATCGAGTGGCAATAAATGCGGCTTCTTTAGTCGAGAAAATTGATAGATCGTTAAATCAAAAGTTTATAGATGAAAGCGTTAAAATAATGATTAGCGCCTCACAGCAACATGGTTTCCTAAGTGATGACAAAATCTTTGAAAGTAATTTAGGGCGTTTATACGATTGTCTCTATTTACTAAAGAAATAATCTAATATCTTCTGAAATATAGAGGGCTACATGAGTTTAAAAGTTAGCGTTATTATACCCACTTATGGGAGAGCTTCCTTAATAGGACGAGCCATTGAGAGCGTTATTTCTCAGAAGCATGAGGATATTGAAGTAATAATTATAGATGATAATTCAGATGAAAATATTTCTCTCGAAACAAAAAAAATAGTTGACAGTTTTTCATATCATCCAGCAGTCAAATATTATAAAAATGAAAGTAATATTGGCGGCTCTCTATCAAGAAATGCGGGTATTTCAAAATCAGAAGGTGACTTTATTGCATTCCTTGATGATGACGATTATTTTTTGGAGGATAAAATCAGCCGACAATTAAAGTTTTTAGTTGATGGTGGATATGATGTAACGTTATCTGACATGTTTGTTGAAGATGAAAATGGTAAGCGGCTTGAGAAAATACATTCTGCGCAATGTGCTGGAATAGGGGATTTTATTGTAAGAGGTGTGGCATTAACTCCAATGATAATAGCTCGAAGGGATTGTGTATTAGATGTAGGGATGTTTGATGATACCCCAAGATTCCAAGATCATATTTTTATGCTAAAGTTATTAAAGCATCAAGCTAGAGTTGGAGTTTTGAATGAACCTTTGGCAGTACATTATGAACATTCGGGACATCGTATAACAAATTCGGATAAAAGCTTCAGCGGCTATATGTTACGAATGAAAATGGAAGAAACTTTATTCCCTTTTTTATCAACGAATGAATTGTCAAGTGCGAAATTTAAGCACGCCACTTTGAAATCAAAAATTATTACAGATCAAAAAAACACCTTTGCTGGTGTTATATATCTTTTAAAAAAAATACATTTAATTAGGACCTATTATGATTTTAATCTTTTTTTCAGAAATCTTGTGAGAAATATTTTTTTTCGAAATTATAGGTTCTAAAAATGCTTTCAATTATAATCCCTCTTTATAATGCTGAGTTGCATGTTCCTAATCTACTTAATAATATAAAAGAGCTAGACCTTGAAACTATAGAAGTCATACTAGTTAATGATGGTTCAAATGATTCAACTGAGTTATTGATTCTGGATTTTATAAGCTCACTGCAAAGCACCAATGTAAGATTGGTAAATAAAAATAATGGTGGGGTATCTTCTGCAAGAAATGTCGGCTTGAATAATATAAGTTGTGACTCATTATATTTGGCTTTTTTTGATTGTGATGATTGGTTTTATTCTGACGTTTTGAATTCTTTTTTAAATGATGTTAAATCATTAAATGATCCAGATTTGATTTTATTTAATTTCATAAGTAACAATGGTAATTACTCAAAAATAAACGATCATAAGTTAGAGGGGGATGTTTCTCTTTCAAATAATTTCGTCATGTTATATACGTCGGGTTTGATCCAACCATGTTGGAATAAAATCTACAAAACAAAACTGATTAAAGAAAACAACTTGCTTTTTGAAGAAGGTATTAATATGGGAGAGGATTTTCGTTTTAACATTTCCTTTCTTGAAGTATCAAATAACGTGGCCGCATTTCGTTCTTCTCTTTATCAATATAATACTGATAGTGCCAACTCTTTAACTAAGCGTTATTTACCTGATTCATTTGAGTATTTCAAGTATGGTATTTCAAAAGTAAATGATTTATGCAGATTGAAAGGGATCGACTATCCAGATATTCACAATCGATATATTATTGCTTTGAAGGATCGATGTAGAAATTTGTCTGTAAGCACCTTGCCGTACAAAGAAATAAATAATTTATTTGAAAAAGATTTTACGTTTGTGAGAAATAATTTAGGAAAAATAGACATTAAAACGCTATCATTCCAAAATCGAATAATATATATGCTCGTTAAGTTTAATTTGCCTAAATTCATTTGGTTGGCATTTACTTTTCATCGTTTAATGAAGTTGTAGATTATATACTGATGTCTTTGACCTGAATTTACAAGCTTTTATGTTTGCTTTTTGATTATGCTTGCTGTTTACGATTATTTAATTTATATTATTTTTGCATATAGTACGGTAGGTTACTTTAAATATATTTTGTAGCAGGAGTTTATAGATGGCTAAGCAACAGATCGGGGTTGTCGGTATGGCTGTGATGGGGCGTAACCTTGCGCTTAACATCGAAAGCCGTGGTTATACCGTCTCCGTTTTCAACCGCTCCCGTGAAAAGACCGAAGAAGTGATTGCCGAAAACC
>PPYE01030599.1_pt1 | contig 17854 bp, 22 predicted proteins | sample 1559881 | NCBI WGS metagenome assembly PPYE01 (sample SAMN08240022, study PRJNA423297) | Human gut metagenome, whole genome shotgun sequencing project. | reverse complement strand
ATATTATACTTAAGGAAGAAATAAGTCAAGCATCCTTTGAAACTGTTTAAACTTTTTTAAGATTTTAGTCTTGCTATTTTTCCATTTATCGGATATAATTCGTTTTAGAGATGCTTCTGGACAATCAGTGTCAGAAGGAGGGCGGTTTCTCAGCCGGAATGAGTTTGTATCACTCATTTATTTATGATTCTATTATATCATATTTTAAGCAAATATTATAGACACACCAGATCTTTCCTGTGTGCTCTATATCTTCTCCTCATCTAATAGTATGAGGATGTCTTACAGGCTTATGTGCTTGTCGGAACAAAAATCATTTCCAAAATTACCACTAAGTTTCGTTTAATTCGCAAAATTCATGTTGTAATTGGTTTTTTTATCTTATTCCGCGATACATGTCCTGGAGCATCTTGTTTTTTTCTGTTTAAATATCGTCGCTGCCGTAAAGTCATACGGAAGGGCACATTTATATATCACGATCCTTTTGGGGAAGGACTGGGGCGATTTTTCCGCGCCGTCTGTCCGGGTGCTTTTTCCGTATAGAAAATACGGAGGGGTGTGTACCATGCATTTAGAGAAGGACGAGAAAAAGATGGAAAGGCATCTGAGGGAGATTTACAGCAAGGGGGTTGATTTGTATCTGGAAGGAGAACCCGCTTCCCCGGAAGAAATCGCCAGAAAATTTTTCGTCAATGAAGATACTGTTTATATGCCGGACTTCGTGACCGACGAAGACGGCACGCTGCGGGAAGTAAGGTATGACAGGGTTGAATACCGCTGATGTCCGCTGCGGCCATATATTATTAAGTTTCCTATCTGAAAATAATTGTAAATGAAAACAGCTGTGAAGCTGCGGGGCGGCTTCGTAACAGCTACAGGAAGTATCCGGTTCTGACATCCGTATAAACGGTCCCCCGTACCGACGCTGCGGATGGAAGAAAAAGACAGCTGCCGTGCGCGCCTGAGACAGCCGCGCGCGGCGGCAATTAGTCAGATTCTGACGATTTATGTAAAAATAGGTAATGACGATGTTTAAATAGTCTGATATAATAAGGACGGTCAGGAGGAATACGGAAAATGAAAAAAAAGCTTCCGGTAATAATCGCTGTCGTCCTTATTATTGTGATTATTGCCATTACAATGGGTGTTAAAGTCCTTGAAAGATTCTCCTATTCAAAGGAAAGGATGGATCTTGGATCTTATTATGGAATAGAATCGGGGGAGGATGTGGCCCTCGTTTTAAATAATGAAATAAAAGAAGAAAAAGGCAGGCTGTCTGAAGGAAGATGCTATCTGCCCCTGGATACGGTGCATGCCTATCTGAATGACAGATTCTATGCAGACTATAATGAGAATCTGCTCCTTTATACGACGCCGGATGAAATAATCCGGGCGGAGAGCGGCAGTGCAGGTGAGGAAGGCTATGTTCCTGCGTTTATGGATAACGGCGTAATGTACGTTGCGCTGGACTATGTGAAAAAATATACTAATTTTTCCTTTGAACTGTTTCAGGATCCTAACAGGGCGGTGCTGACTACCAGCTGGGGCGAGCATCAGGCTGCCGATATTAAAAAGGATACGGCCGTGCGATACCAGGGCGGCGTGAAAAGTGATATTTTAACCGATGTGAAGGCAGGGGACAAGGTGGTCATCCTGGAGGAAATGGAAAACTGGAGCAAGGTTGCCACATCGGACGGCTTCCTTGGCTATGTGGAAAATAAAAGGCTTGAGAATCTCCGCAGCGAAACGCTGATTCCGGTGACTGATTATCAGGAGCCTGAATATACCAGCATCCGCAGGGATCATAAGATCTGCCTGGGATGGCACCAGGTTACAAGCGAAGCTGCTAATTCCACGCTGTCAACGGTATTGGACGGCGTGAGCGGCATGAATGTTATTTCTCCCACCTGGTTTTTCCTCAGCGATAATGAGGGGAATTTTGTCAGCATAGGCAGCAAAGACTATGTGGAGCAGGCGCACAGCAGGGGGCTTGAGGTATGGGCGCTGTTAGATAATTTTACTTATGACGTGAATACGAAGGAAATCCTTTCCTATACGAGCAAGCGGGCCAAGCTGATTTCCGGGTTGGTGAACGAGGCCCTGGCGCTTGGCGTGGATGGCATTAATGTGGATCTGGAACAGGTGAGTACGGAGGCCGGTGAGGATTATGTGGAATTCCTGCGTGAGCTTTCTATTTCCTGCCGCGCCAACAACCTGGTGCTTTCCGTGGATAATTATGTGCCGAAGAATTATAATGCCCATTATAATTGGAAGGAACAGGGGATTGTGGCCGATTATGTCATAATTATGGGATATGACGAGCATTACGGCGGCTCCCAGGAGCCCGGCAGCGTAGCCTCTATCGGATTTGTGGAGGAAGGCATAAGCACTATGGTGCAGTCAGTACCGGCGGAGAAGGTGATTAATGCGGTTCCCTTTTACACACGGATCTGGGAAACAAAGGGCGGCCAGGTACAGAGCCAGGCTGTGGGAATATCTGCGGTACAGAAGTTTGTTTCCGATAAAGGCGCGGAAACCATCTGGGACGAGGAGGCCTGCCAGAATTATGCGGAGGTGCAGGACGGTGATTCCTTCTATCAGGTATGGATGGAGGATGCACAGTCTCTGGAGGTTAAGATAAATATTATGAAGAATTATAACCTGGGCGGTGTTGCGGCATGGAAGCTGGGTTATGAAAAGGGGCACCCTGAAGTGTGGGATGTGCTGACTTCATTTGTGAATGGATGATAGATGGGTGATGATAGTTATATCGCTTTCAATGGGGGAACCGTCTGCAGGAGGTTCCCTTTTTCGTTCACAGATCAGGCAGTTTTTAATTCGCAGGACAGAAGGTAAGGAGGAAGTTGCGTCCGCCGGTTCTATTTTGTAGGACAGCACATAAAATGGAATAAGCGAAGGGCGGGAGGTTCCAATGAGTCAGGAACTGAAGGAACAGATTCTAAAGGGCGTAGTTACGATTCTTCTTTTCACGTCCGTTTTTTTTGCTGCAAGGCAGGCGGCGGTTCTGGTAAATGAAGGTGAGGCAGAGACGGAGGAACGGTTCTGCGTGGTTATAGATGCGGGACACGGGGGAGACGATCCGGGAAAAATCGGAATCAACGGCGCACTGGAAAAAGAAATTAATCTTCAGGTTGCTGAGAAGCTGAAGGCATTTCTTGAAGCGTCGGATGTAAAGGTAGTCATGACCCGGACGACCGACGGCGGGTTATACGACGAAAACGCTTCCAATAAAAAAGTGCAGGATATGAAGCAGCGTATCCAGATTATTGAGGAAGCCCAGCCGCAGCTCGCGGTAAGCATTCATCAGAACAGCTATGAGGAAGAGTATGTGGACGGGGCGCAGGTTTTTTACTATAACAGCAGCGTTCAGGGAAAGGAACTGGCGGAAACGATACAGAACCGGATGGTACAATATCTGGATCCGGAAAACCACCGGGTGGCGAAGGCCAACGACAGCTATTATCTTCTGAAAAAGACGGGAAAACCGATTGTAATCGTGGAATGCGGCTTCCTATCTAATGGCGCCGAGGCGGAGAAGCTGTGCGATGATTATTACCAGGAGAAGGTGGCGTGGAATATACATATGGCGATTATGCAGTATTTGAATAAGCATTATTGAGCAGGAGTATCAGCGGAAGAGACGTATATATAATACACGGCGGGAAAGTCAGATTTGCTTTCCCGCCGTGTATTATATAGTCTTACTCCTTCCATACATCCCTCACAAACCCCACATAAGCCGCAATAAAATAAAGCAGATATATCCCCACAAAGATAAGGAAGGAGGTGCCGAAGTAAGTGAACGCCGAGCCGCTCACACCTGTGGCATTCACGAATTTCCCGCTTATGATGATAACGGCCATGCCGCTTATAAGTACCGCAGGGAGGATCGGGCACAGATAAAACCAGGACATCTGTTTGAGGAGCGTGCGGTTTATCTGTTTTCTCCGCAGTCCCAGGGAGGAGAGAAGCTGGCAGTGATAGCGGTACTTGCCGGAATCGCTCAGCTGCTGTACGGACAGAATGGTGAGAGCCACGCACAGGTAAACAAGGCCGATGTAAACCATGGGAAGTGAGATGGAGGTATAGCCCCATTTCCCTTCCGCCAGCAGCTCCTGGGAGATGAGTGTATCGGTAATTGTAAGTGTCATGGTGTCCGTGCCGCTGGCGATGATATCGCTGTAATCCTTGTGTGAGGTGTAAATCGCACCGATCTGTTCATCGCTCAGCGTGCCCGGAATCATGGAGGCCAGTTCGGTATAATAGACTTCCATCTGTTCCACCACATCATCGGCCGCCACCAGAATGTAGTCAGAGACATTGTGTCCGTCTGCCCAGCATGCGTCGCAGCGCATTGTAATCACTCAGCCGCATGAAAGGATCGTGGTTGTAATACTGCGCCCAAATACCGTCCGGCATGGAAATAAGGCTGTCTACGCTGGCAGAAGCCCCGCCGCCCGGCCCGTTGACCGGATTTCCTCCATATTTGGCAAAGGCGCGCAGGTGGGTAAGATAATATGTGCGCATCTGTTCCCCACCATTGTGATATACTTTGTAAACATGAGTGACTGCGTCAGGAGAAAGCCCGTTTATTGCCGCCTGTTCCGATTCCATCGTACATGACGCGTTTCCCAGAATGCTGACGGAAAAAGGATATTTGTAAATAAGCTGTGTATTCTGGTACTGGTTCAGCATTAATGCAAGGCTGCAGCCAAGCAGGGATAGGGTGAACAGCACTGTGAGCGTGCCGAAGGTAAAGCGCATGGTCCGTATTTTGGAGGACAGCTGCCGGATGAGGAACAGATTCGTCCCATGATAGATCCGTTTTCCTCTTTTTTTCAGATAGAGCCTGAAAAGGGAGGCGAGCCCCCAGTAGAGAAGATAAATGGAGAGAATCAGAAGTACTATCATGCGTATGATATCATCATTATCCAGACTTCCGCCTTTGAAATAAAGAACCGTTCCGAAAATCACGAAGTAAGCGATTCCGGCCAGGCTTGCCGCGGCGCCCGTTATCAGGTTCCCTTCCCGGATGCATTCATTTTCCCTGCCTGCCCGGATGAGCCCGGCAATGTTCATCCTCCGGAATTTCTTCTGGTGAAAAAGGAGGGCCAGAAGGTAGCAGGAGAAAAAGCAGAGCAGAGTCATCAGAAAAGAAGGGGTGTTCCAGGAAAAATCCAGACGGTAGCTTTTCCCGATAAGGGTATAAAAACAGGCAAAGAGGAACTGGCGCAGAAAGAGTCCGATGATCGTACCAAGCAGAAAAGCCATTGCCCCAAGGGTCAGGCTTTCTCCCCAGAAGATATGGGTAATCTGTCTGCGTTTCATGCCCAGGAGCCCGGCGCGTACCAGCTCGTGAAATATATGCCCGTCCTTTAAAAAGAGGATCCTTTTGCACCAGCTGGCGGAAAAGGCGTCATGCGTGACCATCAGGATGGTGGAATCCATTTCCGTATTCAGCTTGTGGAAGGTTTCCATAAGCATCAGTGAGGATTTGGAATCCAGCGCTTCCTGTGAATATGGCGGAGCGGGCAGGCTGACAGACGGGCTGGGTGGTGTACGCCTTTTCAAAACGGATGCCCTCCTGCGCCAGTCTGTCCAGAGACGGCGTTTTCATATCCGGGACAGGGCTTTTGGACTTTTACATCAGTAATGAATGTGATATAATGTGCAAAGAGCGGGCCTGCGGAGTGCGGGCGGACACAGGATGAAGCGGGCCGGACCGTGGAAGGAAGGGCAGAAAGAGCAGTTATTATGGAAACAATTTATGCGGTAATCAATGGGGATGATACGGATGGGGAGAAAATACGGCAGGCGGGAGAAATCCTGAAGGCAGGCGGGCTGGTGGCGTTCCCTACCGAAACGGTTTACGGGCTTGGCGGTGACGCCCTCAATCCGGATTCCTCAAGAAAAATATATGCGGCCAAAGGACGGCCTTCGGATAATCCTCTTATTGTGCATATCTGCAGATGGGAGGATATTTACCGGATTGCGGACCCTGTGCCTGAGGCGGCGCAGCGGCTGTGCGAGGCATTTTGGCCGGGGCCGCTTACCATGATTCTTCCCAAAAAGGATACGGTGCCGGATGAGACGACGGGCGGGCTGGATACGGTGGCGGTGAGGTTCCCGTCACATCCGGTGGCGCAGCGGCTGATCGATGCCGCCGGCGGTTTCGTGGCGGCACCCAGCGCCAATGCGTCAGGGAAACCCAGTCCTACGATGGCGGAATATGTGGCGGAGGACATGAACGGCAGAATAGAGATGATTCTGGACGGTGGTGCCGTGGGGATCGGACTGGAATCTACGATCGTGGATCTCACCGGCGGAGAGCCTACGGTTTTGCGGCCGGGTTATGTGACGCAGGAAATGCTGGAAAAAGTGCTGGGAGATGTGGCTGTGGATCGTACCATTCTGGACGGGACAACGGCGGAACGGCCGAAGGCGCCCGGAATGAAATACAGGCATTATGCGCCGAAGGGAGATCTCGCCATTGTGGAGGGAGAACCGGAGGCTGTGACGGAATATATCAACAGGCTGTGCGCCGAGGCGGCGGCAGCAGGGAAGAAGACAGGAGTTATCGGTACCGATGAGACCTTTTCTTCCTATGCGGCCGACAGTGTGAAGACGGTGGGAAGCCGCGGGGACGAAGAGGCGATTGCCCGCAGTCTGTACCGGATTCTGAGAGAGTTTGATGATGAAGAGGTAGAGGTAATGTATTCCGAATCCTTTTCCACTTATGGGATGGGACAGGCAATTATGAACCGCCTGCTGAAGGCGGCGGGGCACAGGGTTATTACGGTATAAGCGCGCGGAATGCAACGCGCAGATGAAATCAAAGACCCCGCTGCAAGCAATGGGGTCTTTGACCCTCGCGGCAGTCGCCAAATATCCATGCAAGCATGGATACTTGGCTCGTTGCTCGCGGGAATAAAAGCCAGAGAGGCGGAAAGGTGTGCAAGGACATATGATAGTAGCATTAGGCAGTGACCACGGCGGATATGATTTGAAACAGGAGGTTATCGGCTATCTGAAGGAAAAGGAAATCGAATACAGGGATTTTGGCTGTGAAAGCAGGGAATCCTGCGATTATCCTGAGTACGGAAGAGCGGCGGCTGAGGCTGTGGCGAAGGGAGAATGTGATTTTGGAATTGTGATCTGTACCACAGGGATCGGCATTTCCATCGTTGCGAACAAGGTAAAGGGAATCCGGTGCGCGCTCTGTTCGGATACGGTTTCCGCAAGACTGACCAGGGAACATAACGATGCGAACATGCTGGCAATGGGGGCAGGCATTGTGGGCGCTAATCTGGCGCTGGGAATCGTGGATACATTTCTTAATACGCCTTTTTCCGGTGAACAGAAGCATGTACGCAGGGTAAAGGCAATAGAGTGACGGCCGGGCCGTATGACAGGCGCTGTAAATGAGATAATATGTAACAGCCGCGTCTGTGCAGATACTGAGAAGTTATATTTTGCATAAAAATACACAGGAGGACAAATATTATGTCAAAAGTAGTGATTATGGACCACCCGCTGATTCAGCACAAGATCGGATACATCAGAAGAGTTGAGACAGGCACCAAGGATTTCAGGCAGACTATCAGTGAGATTGCCATGCTCATCTGTTATGAAGCCACAAGAAGCCTGCCTCTTGCCGATGTGGAAATTACGACGCCTATCTGCGATACCACAGTGAAGGAGCTGAAGGGTAAGAAGATGGCAATCGTGCCTATTCTGCGTGCGGGGCTGGGAATGGTGGACGGTGTCCTGAACCTGATTCCGGCGGCCAAAATCGGGCACATCGGCCTGTACCGCGATCCGGAAACCCTGCAGCCGGTGGAGTATTACTGCAAGCTGCCTGCGGACTGCGCGGAGAGAGAGGTCTTTGTAGTGGATCCCATGCTGGCTACAGGAGGTTCCTCTGTGGCGGCTATCCAGATGCTGAAGGATAAGGGCTGTAAAAAAATCCATTTCATGTGCATCATCGCCGCTCCGGAAGGAATTGCGAAGATGCAGGCGGAGCATCCGGATGTGGATTTGTATGTGGGTGCGCTGGATGAGAAGCTTAATGATCACGGTTACATTGTCCCCGGGCTGGGCGATGCGGGAGACAGGATTTTCGGAACAAAATAAGAGAAAAAGAGGGAGTTACATGAAAAGAACGGACTATATTACCTGGGATGAATATTTTATGGGGGTGGCCAAGCTCTCGGGCATGCGGTCAAAGGACCCCAGCACGCAGGTGGGAGCATGTATAGTGAGCCAGGATAATAAAATCCTGTCCATGGGCTATAACGGCTTTCCGATAGGATGTTCCGATGATGAATTCCCCTGGGATAAAAACGGCGGGGAAGAGGATACGAAGTACCCTTATGTGACCCACAGTGAATTGAATGCAATACTCAATTACCGCGGGGGCAGCCTTGCCGGGGCCAAGCTTTATGTTTCTCTTTTTCCATGCAACGAATGTGCCAAGGCAATCATTCAGAGCGGTATCCGGGAAATTATTTACGAATGCGATAAATATGCGGACACCCCGGCTGTGAGGGCTTCCAAGCGGATGCTGGATGCGGCGGGCGTGACTTATCGGAAATACGAGTCCGCTGGCCGCAGTGTAACCATAGATTTATAGGCAGATACCCCGCCGCAGGCTGAAGGATAAGCATGAAATGCAGCAGGCGCGGCGTACCAAAGTCCGTGGGGAATTGACCCTCGCGGCAGTCGCCAATATGGACAGGGGAACCGGAGGTTCTCTGCAGACGTGTCCTTTTGGCTCGTTGTTCATGGGAATAAAGGAGATATTGGATGAAGGCAGCAGGGAGACGGAGGCTGGCAGCGGGATTTCTGGCAGCAGTGCTGATGCTGACGGTTCCCGCCGTCGGCGCGAACGCCACCTCGGACACAAGGGAAAAGCTGGAAAAGGCAAAACAGGAAAAGCAGGCGACGGAAAACCAGAAAAATGCCGCGGAAACGAATATTGATAATATGGAAGAGGTGCAGACCGGGCTGAAGGGTGAGCTGAATAATCTGACGGCCCAGCTGACCGAGGTGAGCAACAACCTGGAAACCATAGAAAACAATATTATGGCTAAAAATGATGAAATCGCCGCGACTCAGGAGGAACTGGAGAAGGCGAAGGAATCTGAGGCATGGCAGTATACCTGTATGAAAAAAAGGATACAGTTTATGTATGAGCAGAGCAGCCAGATGTATCTGGAAGCGCTGTTTACGTCATCCTCCTTTGCGGAGTTCCTGAATAAATCGGAATACTTTGAACAGATAGCGGCTTATGATCAGAAAATGCTGGCTAAGTATAAGGAAACAAGAAAGCAGATAGAAGAGAAAGAGGCTGAGCTTGAAGCGGAGAAGGCTGAGCTGGATGAAATGAAGGCTTCTGCAGAAGCGGAGCATGAAAAGTTCTCGGGCCTGATTAACAGGACCCAGGGGAATATATCCGCTTATTCCAGTCAGATCGCCAGCGCGGAAGCTGAGGTGGAGGCTCTGGAGGCTCAGATAGAGGAGCAGAATAAAAATATTTCGGCATTGCAGAAGCAGCTGGCCGAGGAAATCGCCAAATCCCGTCTGGCTGCAAACTCCAGCTGGCGTGATATTTCGGAGGTGTCCTTTACGGAGGATGACCGTTATCTGCTTGCCAACCTGATTTACTGTGAGGCGGGCGGCGAACCTTATGACGGACAGGTGGCTGTGGGGGCCGTGGTAATCAACCGTGTGCTCAGCTCCGTGTATCCCAGCACGCTTTCCGGGGTTATATATCAGAACCGCCAGTTTGAACCGGTATCCACCGGGCGTCTTGCACTGGCGCTGGCGGAGAACCGTGCTACGGCCAGCTGCTACCGCGCAGCCGATGAAGCTATGAGCGGCGTGACAAACGTGGGGAACTGTGTATACTTCAGGACGCCCATACCGGGCCTGGAGGGAATTAATATCGGCGGACACGTATTTTATTAATTTCATTAAAGATACGCCGGAAATAACGGCATGAAAAGAGAAAGAAAAAGCGGACCGGAGAATGGCGCGCCCCCATAAGGAAGTAATTTGATTGTCGCAGGGCGGCATGGCTGAAAGGTCATGCCGTCCTGCCTTTTCGTTGCCGTTCCACGGTCTGCTTGTCGCCCGGCAGGTTGACTTCTCCGATGAAGTTCCAGACCAGCTCAATCTTCTGCCTGCGGTGGCCGCTGGACTTATCCGGCGCATGGACGATGATCTTCTTTACAAACTCATTGACGATGGTGGGGGTCAGTTCCCGGATGCCCACATACTTCCGCACAATGGTTGCAAAGGTGCGAAAGTCACTTTGATCCTGTTCAAAGGTTTCTACTGCTTGCCGCCATGCCTTGACCTGCTCCGTCAGTTCTTTTTGTTCCGCCTCATAGTCGGCAGAAAGTTTTAAGAACCGTTCATGGCTGATCGTCCCGATGATATCATCCTCATAGATGCGCTTGAAAATGCGGTCAAGTTCGGCAATGCGCTTTTCCGCTTGGGCGATTTCACGCTTACGCTTCTTGGCCTCTTTTTCCGCTTCTTGAAAACGCCGCTTTCTCGCCGCTTCCTCAAATGCCATGGCATCGTCAAAGAACAGTGCCGTCACATCGAAAATCCGCTGCAAGACAAACCGTTTCAGCGTTTCTTCCCGGATGAAGTGGGCGGAACAAGTTCCCGTGTTGCTCTTATAGTTGGAGCATACATAGTGGTCTTGCTTGGGCGAAAAGCTGTTTGTTGTACAGAAATACAGCTTGTCCCCACAATCCGCACAATAGAGCAGGCCAGAGAATAGTCCCTGCTTTCCTGTCTTGCTGGGGCGGCGTTTGTTCTCCCGTAGCTCCTGCACCCGCGCAAAGACTTGTTCGTCGATGATGGCGGGCTGGGTATTAGGAAAAACACGCTGGCTCTCCGGGGCGTTATGCAGCCGCTTTTTCAGTTTGTGGGACTTGGAATAGGTCTTGAAGTTCACCGTACAGCCGGTGTACTCTGGCCGTTCCAAGATCCCCGCAACAGATTTCGGGTCCCAATGATACGGCTTCTCCGGCAGCGGCTTGCCGTCCCGTTGGGCATAGTGAGCCTTAACCGTCAGGACGTGTTGGGCGGTCAGCAGCTTGGCAATCTGCATGGGGCCTTTTCCTGCAATGCACAGGTCGAAAATCCGCTTCACGATTTCGGCGGCTTCCTCGTCCACAATCCATTTCTTTTTATCCATCGGGTCTTTCTGATACCCGTAGGGCGGATTGGTGCAGAGGTGTTCCCCGGCGTTTCCTTTGGCACGCATGACGGCCCGGATTTTCTTGCTGGTATCGCGGGCGTAGAAGTCGTTGAACAGATTGCGAAAAGGGGTAAAATCATTGTCCCCTTTGTCGCTGTCCACGCCGTCATTGATGGCGATATACCGAATATCGCGCTCGGCAAAGAAGCTCTCGGTATAGTAGCCCACTTTCAGATAGTCCCGGCCCATGCGGGACATATCCTTGACAATGACGGTTTTGACTTTTCCTGCCTCGGCCAGCCGGATCATCTCATTCCAGCCCGGACGGTCAAAGGTCACCCCGGAAACGCCGTCGTCGATGAAAAATGTGGGATTGGGGAAACCGCTGTCGGTTGCGAACTTCATAAGGATTTTCTTTTGATTGGCAATGCTGTTGCTCTCGCCGTCCAACGCGTCCTCTTGGGACAGGCGGGCGTATAAAGCGGTGATGTTGTCGGGATAATTGATGTTTGCTGTCATGGTTCATTCCTCCTGTAATGAACGCCCGACAAACAGGTTGCTGTCTTTATTATACTGCGGTTTGTCCCTTTTGTCAGTAGATGCGGCAATGGCTTCCGAGCGAATGAGCCGAACCATCTTGTCATAGAGCGGCTCCGTCCCACCACAGGAAGTATGTACTTCATAGACCGTCCCGCCAAGCCTGTAACAGACGGTTTCTTGTAGCGGATTTCCCCGTTTTGGCAAATAATCGCTCTCTTTTGGCCTTCGTTTTCGTCCCATTCCGTTCTCGTCCTTTCCGGGGAAGTCACAACAGAGCAAGCATAGGAAGTGTGGCTACACTTCCGCAAAATCTCCGTTTCCGGCCTGCTGCCGGAGCGGAGATTTTTGCCTGTTGGGAACTTCCCAAACCCTTGTTTTTTGCTTCGCCAATATTACGCTGGAAAGGACGGAAACTACCCGCTAAACACGGGGCTTCTCTGAAAAAAGGGCAAAAAAATAAGAGAGCCTTTTAGCACTCTGGCAAAACGGAAAACAGAGGATGCTTTCACACATCCCCCATTTCTTTCGCTGATTGTTCAATTTTCAGCGCCCCGTCGATTACGCCCTCAATGACTGGTAAATAGTGTTCCGGGCAAAGTTTCAGCTTGTGGCTGACCAGCTGCCGCTGTTCGCTGTCCCCTCGTATGATTTCCGGGTTGAAATACTGCTCCACGGGAAGCCCGCAGACTTTGATAAGCTGGATCACAACCGGGAGGCTGGGGATCGTGCCTTTATTTTCTATATCGGCAAGATAGCGCCATTCAATTCCCACTATTTCGGCCAGCACCTTGCGCGTCAGGTGCTTTGCTTTCCGCGCAGCTTTCACATCCGCGCCGAAAGTTTCAAAGCCGGGCAATCTTCAACTTTCGCCATATAACATCACCCATTTACATTGTATAGTTCATAGTATCTCGATGGAATGTTGGTATATGCCGGTATGTTAAACTTTATAATTCATATTTCACCAGCGCGGTGAAGTTGACAATCTTCCGTGAATATGCTATTCTTAAACAAAACCGACCGACGGTTTATTTTATGGAGGTGACAAATGAAACAGGAAGAAAAATCTCTGCTTTCTAAAGGTAAAATCATTGACGCTGCAATGAAGCTATTTTTAGAAAAAGGGTGTGAAAACACCACTATGCAGGACATTGTTGAGGCCAGCGGAATGTCAAAAGGGGCCATATACCATTACTTTAAGAGCAAACAGGAAATTGTTGCTTATCTATCCGATTATGAAAAGAAGCAATTTACCAGCCGCCTCAAAGAATTGGTAGCACATCCGGGAATGACAGCACAGCAAAAAATCAGACAGATTGTTGTTCACCTCTTTTCCAATGACACCCTCTCTACACTCACAAAAGAAAAATGGGCAGAAAAAGTTCCTTTTGCGTTGTTGGACACTCTGCGAAACTCTCTAAATGTTCTTTCCGGCTACTTAGAAGAAATTTTGCGGCAAGGTACAGCAAACAAGGAATTTGATTGTAAATATCCCAAGGAGCTGGCCGGTGTGCTGATACTTCTGGTTGATATTTGGCTTGATCCGATTATTGTTGAAAGCGACTATCAAGAAATGTGCGAAAAGGTTGACTTTATCGCGCTTCTGGCTGCCAAGTTTGATACGCCGGTTTTCACTTCGGAATTAACCGCACAGGTAAAGGAGGGTCTGCGGCGCTATTATGAATGATTTTAGAAAATGGAATATTTTAATGGTGAATTTGCCATTCTCCGGCCATACAAATCCTACACTGGGGCTGGCAAAAGTATTGGTAGATTTGGGGCATCATGTGTCCTATATCAATGCACCTGACTGGAAAGAAAAAATTGAAAGAACCGGCGCTACATTTATTCCATACGATGATTACCCGGAAACACTTTCCCCCTCTCAAAAGGAAATCAAAAGCTGGTCTGCTGCCTACCAAACTGTTCAGAGGATAGGCGCTAATTTTGATTGCCTGATTTATGAAATGCTATTTCTTCCGGGAAAGGCTTTGGCCGATCAGTTGGGCATCCCGGCTTTCCGCCTGTTCTCAACCTTTACTCTGAATGAAAAAGTGTTGTGGGATTTCGGAAGAACCGGCGGCTGGTATATGACCGCAATCTTTCGTTACCCAAGACTGTGCAGGCTGTTTTCTAAAGTGATCCAAAAAAAGTTTGGCTTGCGTTATGGAGATATTGCAAAGGAAATGGTAAATAATGCGCCTAATTTGAATTTCACCTATACGGTTAGAGATTTTCAGATATATCCCAATGAGTTTCCTGATGCTAACTATAAGTACGTTGGCCCAGCAATCGGTGATCGCGTAGAACAGGACTTTGATTTTTCAAAAATGACAAAGCCCATCATTTACATTTCTCTCGGAACCCTGTTGAATACTTCCGCAGCGTTCTTTCGGAAATGTATAAACGCTTTCCGTGATGAACCTGTTTCCGTGATAATTTCCATTGGAAAAACGGTTAAGAAAGAACAGCTCGGAGAAATACCAGATAACATTTTTATCTATCCTTTTGTCCCGCAGTTAAAAATACTGAAAAGGGCTTCTCTCTTTATCACTCACGGCGGGATGAACAGCGTAAATGAAGCCTTATATTATGGGACACCGATGCTGGTTATCCCTGTCGGCAACGATCAGCCGCGGGTAGCGCAGCAGATTGAAGATTTGCATTTGGGGAAATATCTCAAAAGGAAAACATTAACCCCGTCCATACTCAAAGACAATGCAAAAATGATTTTGCAGGATACGTCCTATGAGGAAAATATCATTCCATTTCAGCAAAAATCGCAAGCAGCGGGCGGGAATGCTGCAATCGCAGAGATGGTTTTATCGGAACTATGCCACATAGAGGAAAAAGCATGAAACATGAACAATGGATTTTATGTCCCGTCTGTGGCTGCAAAACCCGGTTGAAAATCCGGGAAGATACGGTTCTTGAAAATTTCCCGCTGTACTGTCCAAAATGTAAACATGAAACGCTAATTGAAGTACGACAACTGAATATTTCTATTATCAAAGAGCCAGACGCACAGACGCAGAGCCGACAACAAGCAAGGATGTTCCTTGCAGTTGTCGGCTCTATTTGTCTTATAACACATGATGGAAACCTGCCCCCGCCCGACGGGGAAAGAAAAAAAGCCGTTGCCGGGCAGGTTGATTTGGTGCGCCTACTCTACATATCCATGCGGCGGCTTTGAATAATCAAGGCCGCCGCTTTTCTTTGTCCGGCGCAGGATCGGCGGCCTACGGAGGGAGCCGCCATGCTGATATGTCCCGTTTTCCAAAAGCGTAATTTCTTAAAAAAAGCCTGTACCCAACAGGGGGCAGCTCCGGCCAACAGTATGAACTATACCATGTAAGAAAACTTCATATCGCTTTCATCTTCGCGCGGTCGGTCTACGACTTGACGGGTGAATTTTGTCGTTTCCTGCGGCCTTTCGGTGCGGGCCGAAATTTCCGCAGCAACATAGACACAGGGGGCGGTGGAACCGGCCTCTGTTTCTCACTCTCCCGCAGATCGGGGGTGAGAAAATGAAATACATCCCTGACGATTATGGAGAACGTTGCCGGTTTGACGCTTTCTGCAAAACCGTTCTCCGCAACGCGGCCAGAACCTATCTGCGGGATTTGCGCCGCCAGAGAAAACGGGAAACCGAGTTCAGTGCCTGTCGCAGCATGAAATGGACAAGCTCTGTACGGTGGCCGAATACCCAAGCGGCAGCATTATGTTCACAGCCTATGGCTATACCCTGCATATCCGGGACGAACTGGTGGCCGATGCCTTTGCCAGCCTGCCGGAACGGGAGCAAAGCATTTTGATCCTGTATTGTGTGTTGGAGCTGACAGACGGTGAGATTGGTCGTATTGCAGGAATGTCCCGCAGCGCCGTCCAACGGCACAGAACAAAGGTGCTGAACGAGTTGCGAAAAGACTTACAATCCAAAGGAGTGAAAAATTGATATGAAGCAGCCAACTTTTAACGGCAGAGTGCTTTTGCCAATGGACGTGATCGAAGCCGCCCGTGCTGGTGAGCCGTTGGCATTGGAACGCATCTTGCGGTACTACGACCGCTATATCAACAAGCTTTGTACGCGAACGCTTTATGACAAAGATGGTTTGCCACACATCGGCATTGATGAGTACATGAAGCATCGCTTACAGGCAAAATTGGTGGAAGCCATCGTAGTTAGGAAATAGCAAAGCCAAAGGAAGCCGTCAAGGGTCGAGATAAACGCTCCGCGCCCTTGACGGCTTCCTCCGTCTTTGCTGTGTGGCAATCAAGCGGGCGCAAGCAAAAATCCGCTTCCATTATAGCGTTTATATCTACGCATTTGGATGGTTAGACAGTGCGCTTTTGCAATGCTTTCAAGCATGTGTCAATGAACGGGAGGCAAATTTATTTACTACCTATTGAAATGCTATTCTAAATGCGTAAACCCGAAAGCTGTCTGAGGTACTTATTGAGCAGAACAATTGAGAAATCAGGTGAAATCATTTATAATATAATAAATATCACTTTTAGGGGTAAAGAGATGGGTAACAAAATAGATAATATAAAGACGTTCTTTTTCAAAAAAATAGGTGTAAAGAAAATGTATTGTTTATTTTCATTTTCTCTATTCCTGTCCTTAATTGAGATTGCTTTGTATAGCATATTAGTTCAATTTTGTTTGGAGCAATATTGGTTGCTACTTCCTATTGGCATATACATTATCTTTGCTATACTTGCAAAGAGTTTTCATGTAATTCGAGTTATAAGTGTTTCGCTTGAGTTGAGCAACATTTTTTCTTTCTTGCTTTTTGTTGGTAGCATCCGAAATGTTTGGATTTCCTCTTTTATTAGTAGACACTATGAAAACATCTCGATAATAATACTACTTGCTTTATTCTTGAATTTCTATGTTTCCAAAATTCAAGGAAGAAATGTAACAGATAATATTAGCACAACACCTATCACACAACTATTTAACTTATTTTACTTGAATACTTCCAAGGCTCATGAGATTGCAATGCTAATTGATAATAAAATAATGAAAACTATCGAAAGAGAGCAAATTTCGGAAGAGCTACTGAAGTATAATGTTGCAACTATGCTAGGTCCCAAAGAGATAGTTTCTGCAGATGTGGGGTATTCCATAGAGGATAACTCCAAAAAACGTGTCTATGAAAATTTTGATGTTAAGATAACAAAGTCAATTATGCTTCGCACAATATATGAAACGGCACAGAAAAAAAGCATTAGTGATACGGGACTTAAAATCGGCGATTTGGTTCTTTTTAAAAATATAGAATTGCAGCAAAGAAATCTTGACGATACAGTCATGATTTTAAATATATTGCAAGATAGCAAATTTAAAAATCAAGGAAACGAAGATGTAGAGATCAATATTAGCAAAATGATGGAAAAGATGTTAGATGATTTTACTATAGACTATACTTTTGCATATCCTTGTCACGGGACGAACGCCGACGCGTTAACGGATCAATTTATTATACAAATTCCATATAAAGCGGCAAATAATTTTGAAAATGGTTATCATCATAATGATCTTCAATTGGGAAAACTTAGCATAATCGGAATATACCGTGGCAATATAGATTTTTCACAAAGAGAAAGCATTTCGTCAAAGTTTTTAGAAATGGTCTCAATGTCATATAATCAAAATTGTTCCACGAGTAGTGAGCCTATTGTCGAAATGAGAATGAGTTCTCGTTCAACTCAGAATAATAGTAATCCATTTGACTTTAATCACCAAAAACTCACAGAAAAGATAAACCTGATCGATGTAATTGCAATTATCCAAGAGTTAAATTTTGATAGGAATGAGTAATATGGATTCTATTTTGTATGTATATGACACAACTAGTTTGAGTAATTTAAGAAACAAACTTAACGATTACAAATTTTATAGTATCGCTTATTTTTTTAATATAGGCGACACTTTAGATAATCTCTATGAAATAGGTTTTGAACGATTCGAAAAAAGTGTTGTTGATCTGACTAACTTAGTTAAAGATAATAATTTCTATAAGATTTTTTCTGAACGGTATATTTTAACGTTATGCAGTAGTATTGAAG
>PPYE01433136.1_pt1 | contig 17856 bp, 16 predicted proteins | sample 1559881 | NCBI WGS metagenome assembly PPYE01 (sample SAMN08240022, study PRJNA423297) | Human gut metagenome, whole genome shotgun sequencing project. | reverse complement strand
CTCAAACTTCGCTTCCTGCACGATATTCAGTTGTCAATTTTCAGTTGGGATCTCATTCATTGAGATTCCGAGAAGTTATTTCCTTTTCCGTTTTTCCCGTCAGGGATTTTTCATGCTTTTATTATAAAAGAAAACCAGTAAAAAACATATCTGCTTTGTTGCACATTATTGTAAATATGTTGCATTATTCTTCCAGGGAACCACTCTCCTCTTCTACCGGTCTCCACGCCTGGCCGAACTTTACATCTTTAAACAGAGCCGCAAGCCCGGTGATCTGTTTCAGCCGGACCAGCTCATGGATGGCTTCCTCATCCAGCCCTCCCCCTGTTTCATGCCAGAACTGTATGGAGGTATTGAATTTTTTCACATAATTGTTCCTCAGCCGGACCGGAAGCGTATCAAGAAGAAACATGGTGTAGGATTTCCAGGTATGGCCTTCCGGAAGAGTGACATTCCGGTATCCCATTGCTCTGGTACGCCCGTAGATACTGGCAAAATTAGCTCCCCGGACTCTTCCCACCAGCTTCACCCAGATAGCAGGATCAATAACCCGGTAAAGATTCAGAGAATCCTTAGAATAATCATTAAAGGGAGAGGCTACCCTCATCTGACTGACTTTCAGCCCTGCCTTATAATACAGATCATACAGGCGATTGTAATCGTAGTTGAAAACATAATTGGCATGCCATACATCTTCATGAGACCAGTCATAAAGTGGAGAAGCACACCAAACATCTTTAAAATGCCTGCTGATCCAGCATTCTCCTTTATAGCCATATTTTTTATTGAGGAATCCGCTGTATCTCTGCAGAGATTCATCTGCACGCATTCCCAGAAGGCAGACCGTCTTTCGGTCGCCGTGGGAAATACGGTACCATCTTCCAAACTGTTTTGCCAGATCTTCCTGATGCATGCGGTAGCGGTAGGTGGTCATAGGGTTGTTTTTCAGATTGATCACATACTCATGTTTTGGCATTTCCCTGACCCAGATGTCTTCCTTGGTATCATCCCAGGGATACCAGTACATTTCATAGCTGCTCAGAGCTGTCCTGGTTGCCATGGGAAGACATACCCAGTAAGCTTCCACTTCATTCTTGATACGCTCAAAGGTTCTTTCAATATATTCTGTTGTCACTGTATACTGGGCTTCAAAATCCTGATGAAATACTCCGATCACTTTGTCCGGATAATATTTTTTCCTGAAATCAAGAACCAAATTCAGCAAAAGACCGCTGTCTTTTCCTCCGGAAAAGGAAATGTAGATATTATCAAATTCCTCAAAAAGAAATTTCAGTCTTTCCTGCAGAGCTTCGTACACATTTTATTCCTGGTAGTCACGTATCACTTGAACTCCTCCCTGTAATAATTGCAGATATTTCCATTTTTTTCCATAAAAATAAATTTAGCATAACATACAGGTGAATTCAACAAGATTCGACAAGAAAAGACTACTTTTACCCTGCTCAGAAATTTAGGAAAAATCCACCGGCATTCCTGTCTGTATAAACCGGAGATACCGGTGGAACTTACGATTTACTTTACTCTTCTTCCAGAATATCGCTGAACTGAAATTTTATTCTTTTGGACACATAACGATAATTTTCTGAGGGGTTACCTGCGCAGGAATGCTGAATGTAGCCGCTGTATAATAAACCAGCAATTGAGAATTTCCGGGACTGCACAAAAACCTCTGTCCGTTTGCGGTTTCAATATTAGTAAACGGAGTCAGATTCAGCCGCAGGGAATTGTCTTCCGCAGTCAGTGTTTCATCAAAGTATTTAAAATCAACATTTTGATTTCTGCGAAGGGAGGTAATCAATTCAGCCTGGTACTGAGGCGGAAAAATAGCCGGAGCGGGAAGAGATGTATCATAAAAAGCAGCAATGCGCATTCCCCGCCTGAGTCTTACATTGTCAATGACCATCGTATCTCCGGATACTACAAACCATATCTCTTCATCTCTGTTTTCTGCTCTTACCAAAATCATCTGTGTACAGCAGGAATCCCCTCTCCGTATGTTTTCGATCATGCCTGTCACTTTCTTATATACAGAAGAATCCATTTTTTCTCCATGTCTTTTTTCTTTATAGTATGGATAAATCTGAAAAAAGTGATGTTCTGTATTTTTATAACTCTTCTTTTCATTCTTTCCGATTTGTTGTAAAATATTGAACATGGTATTCTCCGATTGCAAACGGCAAGCTGCAAAAATACTATCTGAAACAAGGAGGAAAATTACATGAATGTAAGAAGAGCAGAAGAAAAAGATATGGAACGAATCCACTTACTGTTAAGCCAGGTCGCTATGGTACATCATATAGGACGCCCGGATTTGTTTAAAAAAGGCACAAGAAAATATACAGATGAACAGTTAAAAGAAATTATCCATGATGATCAGCGCCCCATTCTGGTGGCTGCAGACTCTACAGATAAAGTGCTGGGATATGCTTTCTGTATCTTCCGGCAAAATTTAAACAGCAATATTCTTACAGATATCAAAACTCTGTACATTGACGATCTCTGTGTGGATGAGACACTGCGGGGACAGCACATCGGAAAGGCTCTTTATAACGCTGCAGTCAAGTATGCCAAAGAGCATGGCTGTTATAATCTGACCCTGAATGTGTGGGCATGCAACGAAAGCGCCATGAAATTTTATGAATCCTGTGGGTTAAAACCTCAAAAAGTAGGAATGGAACTTGTTCTTTAAGCGAATCGGAGGTTGAACCCATGGAAAAACTCTTAGAAAACATGAAAACGGTATATCAGGCTGAAGGAATTCTTCAGAAAAATTTTGTCGGACAGATTTCTTATACTGTCTGTCTCGAACAGAAATATGAAGAACTGGATATTGAATTTTCCTATGACAAACAGCGTTACACCAAAGAAGACATAACGCCTGAGCTTTTAGAAGAGCTCAGATCCGTATGCAGAGAAAAATATGATCTGGAACTTTCGGATGAGGAAATAGAAAATCTGGCTTATAAAATAATGAAAACGGAAATCCATACTCTGGCTTCCCTAAACGATACATTTATCGGCTGTGTACACAGGCAGCTGCCTGTCCGGCATATGCATTTTACCCCACAGTGGGCAACAGAAGGCTGTATTCCTCAGTCTTCTGTTGAAGGTGTGCTTAAGATCACAGTCCTGGTCTTTCATGTACTTCTGGACCAGACCCATTATACTTTGAAAGTAAGCGTCCGATAGGAGGATTCCTTATGAAATATAAACGATTTGAACTTCACAATCACACTACGGAGTCTGATGCTTCTATTACCTGTCCGCAGCTTGTTGAATACATGATAAAGGACCATGCAGATGCCTTTGCCATAACAGATCACAATACCATTTCCGGACATGAAAAAATTCAAAAAATCCTCCGGGATACAAAAGCTCCTATCTCCTGTATTTATGGCATGGAATACACTACCTACTATGGACATCTTCTGTGTTTTAATCTTCATGAATATGTTCCCTGGGAGAACATCGACCCCGGCAAACCAGAACTTTTATTTTCCGCAGTCCATGAAAAAGGAGCTCTTGCCGGAATTGCCCATCCTTTTTCCTACGGAGCTCCCTTTGCCAGAGGATGTCGGTTTGAAATGAAAATCAACGACTATTCTGCAGTAGATTTTATTGAAATTTTCAACAATGCGGAACCGCTTCACGAAGTGAACGAAAAAGGACTTTTTATGTGGGAGTCCCTGGTACTGAAAGGATACAAGATTGCTATGAGCAGCGGTATGGATCTCCATTCCTTTACCCCCATGACCGATCAGTTTGCTACCTTCGTTCCTGCGCTGGATGGAAAAACTGCAGAAGAGGAACTGGAATACGCCATACGAAACCAGAAAACCTGTATTTCCAGGGGACCTGTACTGAAATGCATGCCGGATAAGACAAATGGCACTCTGTCTTTTTCCCTGGAGGAGACCGGAAAACCAGGCTTTTCTCCCCGGAAAAGCCCTTCTTGGCTGGTCTCTTTAAAATCAGAGAAGGATACTACAGTCCATTCTCTGCATGACACAGTCAGCCTGGAACAGCTGGGAAATCCAAAGGTTCTGATCCCCAAATTGTATCAGGGCGATACTTCCCTGGAGAACCTGGTATGTGTGGGAAGTGTATTGGAAAATCTTTAAAGATTCGGAGGTGAACTGCAAAATGCGGCAAAATATTTTTAAAATGAGCTTTTCCAAGGTCTATCCCCTTTACCTTCAGAAAGCAGAGAAAAAAAAGAAAACAAAAGAAGAGGTAGATACCATTATTTGCTGGCTCACAGGCTATGATGAACAGGGGCTGAAAAATCAGATTGCGGCAGAGAAAGATTTCGAAGCCTTTTTTCAGGAGGCTCCTCAGATTAATCCTGCTGCCTCTGAAATCAAAGGAGTTGTCTGCGGTGTACGGGTAGAAGAAATCCAGGATCCCCTGATGCATAAAATCCGCTGTTTGGATAAATTGATTGATGAACTGGCAAAAGGAAAAACCATGGACAAGATTCTACGGAAGAAAGACATTTCTCAGTAACAGGATCCGCCGTTTCCTTTTTATTTTCCGTAAGCCTGTCTCTGCAGCTTCTCTTTTGAGGCATTACTCAGATTCAGGCTTTATAAACATCTTTTACTGAGTCCTTTTCGCTGTATAAATACATACGCTTCTTGGATTCATAATATAGATCCCTTTGTGAAGGATCTCTTCTGATCTGATTATGGTTTCTTTTCCTCTGGAAGTATCTGCCACTGGGATCCAGCTGTATCCGCAGGGAAGCTCTGGAAGTATCATCTCTGCCGGCTCCCAGAAAGTATTAACCCCCAGATAGACCAGGTCTTCTTCTCCGTCCTCAGCTTTTCCCGCAAATAAAACAGCTATGGTATGCGTGTCTTTGGAATATTCTTTATCCCACGCTTCTCTTCCATGAATGCTGACATAGGGAAGGTCAAATGCTTTTCCTTCCAGATTCCGGCTGATCACAGGGTGTGTTTTGCGAAAGGAAATAAGGAATTTAAAAAAATCAAATACTTCTCTGTTCTTTTCTGCCTTCTCCCAGTCCAGCCAGGAAATTTCATTATCCTGGCAATAAGGGTTATTATTCCCAAACTGTGTATTGCAGAATTCATCGCCAGCCAGAAACATAGGTGTTCCCCTGCTGCATAGGAGGACAGCTGCCGCATTTTTTATCATCTGCAGCCTGAGTTTTCTCACCTCTTCATCAGAAGTCTCCCCCTCAAATCCACAGTTCCAGCTCCGGTTGTCATCTGTACCGTCTGTATTATTCCACCCGTTGCCCTCATTGTGTTTCTGGTTATACGAATACAGATCATATAAAGTAAAGCCGTCATGGCAGGTGATAAAATTTACAGAAGCATTTTCCCCTCTTTTTTCCGGAGGATACAGATCTGTAGAGCCGGTGATCCTCATGGCAGCGGCATAGGCATACCCCTCGTCTCCTTTTAAAAAACTGCGAAGATCATCCCGGTATTTACCGTTCCATTCTGCCCATCGGTTCCAGGAAGGAAAACTTCCTACCTGATACAGCCCCCCTGCATCCCAGGCTTCTGCGATCAGGTCTACACTGTACAAAATAGGGTCGTAAGCAAGGCTCTCCAGCAGAGGAGGCTTATTCATAGGTGTGGAATCTTCACTGCGTCCCAGTATGGAGGCAAGGTCAAACCGGAATCCGTCCACATGATAGCTGATCACCCAGTAACGGAGACAGTTTAAAATAAAATCCCGCACCATGGGATGATTGCAGTTCAATGTATTGCCGCAGCCGCTGAAATTGTAGTAATGTCCTTCCGGAGTGAGCATATAATAAATCTGATTATCGATCCCTTTAAAAGAAAAGAAAGGCCCGTTCTCATCTCCCTCTGCGGTGTGGTTAAATACCACATCCAAAATCACCTTGATTCCGTTATCGTGAAGGGTTTTGATCAGCGTTTTCAACTCTTTTCCTTCACGGTTGTATTCTGTCTCTGAAGCATAACTGGTATTAGGTGCAAAAAAGCATACTGGATTATACCCCCAGTAGTCCAAAAGTTTTCTCCCATTAACCTCCCGCATACTGCGGACCTCATCAAACTCAAATACCGGCATAAATTCCACTGTATTAATACCCAGTTCTTTCAGATAAGGGATCTTTTCCCGGATTCCGTCAAAAGTCCCGGGATTTTTGACATGGGAAGAGGCGTGTTTTGTAAACCCTCTTACATGCATCTCATAGATAATACAATCGCGCAGAGGAGGCAGCGGATCTTTTTGTACTGCCCAGTTAAAATTATTATGCACCACTCTCGCTTTATAAAAGGAACCGTCTGACAGCTGTTTTCCCCATTCACTCTGCCCGGTCACTGCCTTTGCGTATGGATCTAAAAGATACTTGTCTTTTTGAAATAAAAGTCCTTTTTCCGGTTCATACGGTCCGTCCATGGAATAAGCATATTCAAATTCATTGATCTTCAATCCGAAAACAAACATGGAATAGACATTTCCCACACGGTAGTTAGGAGGAAACGGAATTCTGGCATAAGGTTTCTGCTCTTTTCGATGAAACAGCAGCAGCTCACAGGAAACAGCGGAATGGGAAACTATGGTAAAATTAACACCTTCCGGAAGCGCAGAAGCACCGTTGATCTCATAAAACCCGGGACGGACCTGAAAACCGCTGATGCAGTCTATCGGTTTTAAGTTATCGGCATCTTCCACTTCAACTCCGGCGAAATCCTCCAACATCAGATACTTTTTTTGTCCGATTCTTTTCTGGAAAGCTTTTTGTCCTCTGTTCTTTTCCATGTCAGTTCTCCTTTCGCAGCCTTTTGTTTTTCTTTCTGATGGATTTATGGCTATTTTACTCTGAATCTTATGAAATTACAACGTTTATTTCCTGCCCCCTTGTTTTCCTTTTTCTTATCTTCTATACTGAATGCAGAAGTCCATGAATAGTCTAATAAGAAAGGTAGAAAAAGAATGACAAAACATGATCTGACAGAGCAGTTTTTAAAAGAAACCTATTTATTTGAAGAACAACTGAAAGCTTTTGAAGCCGGAAAGATTTCCCGGAATGAGTTCAAAGGAATCTCTGGAAGTTTCGGCAGCTATGCTCAAAAAGAAGGCGGATATATGTTGAGGCTTCGTCTTCCGGCAGGCAGGATTACCAAAGAAACATTAAAATTTATAGTCGAAAGAGCAGATCGATATCATATTGACCTGCTGAAAATTACCACTTGCCAGACGATTCAGGTCCATAATCTTTCTGCAGCAGATGTGGTGTCCTTAATGAGAGACTGCTTGAAATTCGGCATTATAACAAAAGGCGGAGGAGGAGACAATCCAAGAAACGTTATGGCAAGCCCTCTTTCCGGTGTGGAAAAAGAAGAGATTTTCGACGTGCTTCCCTATGCCCAGGCAGCGGGTGACTATCTCGTACGTCAGATGCCTTCCCTTCATATGCCCAGAAAACTAAAAGTAGGCTTTTCCAATACAAAGGAAAATCTGACCCATGCTACCTTCCGTGATCTGGGCTTTGCAGCAAGAGAAAACGGGACTTTTTCTGTTTACTGTGCAGGAGGCCTGGGACCAAATCCAAAACTCGGGGTACTGGTTGCGGAATACGCAGATCCGAAAGAAACTACACTCTATGTCAGTGCCATGGTACGAATGTTCTCAAAATATGGCAATTATAAGGTACGTGCCAAAGCACGCACCCGGTACCTACAGGATACTTTGGGAATCGAAGGAATCCGGAAAGAATTTGCTCATTTTCTTAATGAGGCCAGAAAGGAAGAACCGCTCATGCCTGTTCCTCCTGCTTTCTCCGTCATAAAAAAAGCAGAGGGCTGTATAGAAAAAACAGAAGGCAGCCGCATCACACCACAAAAACAGGATGGTCTGTACGCTGTTTCATACCATCCTATCGGCGGCTGTATTGCCTATTCCGATCTTCAGACATTATGGGAGACTGTAAAAGATATTTCCGGCACGGAATTTCGCCTTTCTCCGGATGGTACTATTTATATCATTAATTTAACAGCAAAAGAAATTCCTGCTGTTCTTTCTGCTACACAAGGAGGAGCGGAAAATCTCTTTGAAAGCAGTGTGAGCTGCATCGGTGTTCCCATTTGCCAGCATGGACTGCGCTGTTCCCAGGGACTCTTAAACGCCTGTATAAAACGGATTAAAAAAGAAAATTTCAAAGACGGAGTACTGCCCCGTATGCATATCTCCGGCTGCCCTTCCAGCTGCGGTTCTCACCAGACATCCAGCTTAGGCTTTGTCGGACATGCAAAAAAAATAGACGGAGAAATGAAACCTGCCTTCCGCCTTTACGCCGGAGGTTTGCAAACAGATCCCGGTGCCTGTCTTGGAAAAGAGACCGCTGTACTGGCAGAAAAAGTAATTCCAGAATTTCTCGCAGCTCTCGGAAAACGAATACAGGAAGCAAATACTATTTTCAGTGAATGGTATCCTTCCCACACAGAAGAATTTCAAAAACTTGCAGAAGAATATGCCCAAAAAGCGGAATAACCTCTGACCTCAGTATACAGCAAGAAGCTGGCAGCTTCAACAGATCATCCCGGACAGGAATTTATCTGCTGAGCTGTCAGCGCCTTCTTTATCCTGAACCGATGCTTTTAAATATTCGAAAACTTTTTTCACTGATGGCATGTTTAATTCTGTATGCATCCTGCTCTGCATTTTCAGAATCCACTCCGGCTTCTATAAGCTGTTCCCTAAAAAAAGATGACGCTCATAGATGCTTTCCGCAATGGCCTGCGCCTGGCGTCAGCTTCAAATTTCCATCCTTTTTCACGTTCAGATAACCTTTTGTCTCTTTATCTAAACATATTTTATGCTAAATAAATGTCAGTAATTCCTCTGCCTTTTTTCTTACCGGAGCTTTTGGCTCTGCTGCAGGATAACCTATTGGGATGATTGCGGCAATCTGCTGTTCTGGCGGCAGGTTTACGTTTTTTGCAATTTTGTTTTCATCAAAAATTCCCATGATTACCGTTCCAAGCCCCTTTTCCCATGCAGCAAGGCAAAAAGTCTGTGCGGCAATTCCGGCATCAAAAACCTCCCATCGGTCTTCTTTTGCTGTTGAAAAGCTGCCGTCACGCTCATATCCGGAATATCCTTTTACTGTTGTAAGAAGCACCAGGGCAGGCGCTCCAGCAAGAATATCTACATTATGAGCAAAATTCATCATACACTCCTTTGCTGCAATTTTTTTCAGCACATCTTTGTCTTCTACCACAAGATATCTGGCAGTCTGCGTATTTTTCCAGGAAGGCGCATAAGCTGCTGTCTCCACAATTTCCATTAATACCTCATGAGGCACCGGCATATTTTTAAATTTTCGGATACTTCTTCTTTCCCTGATTCCCTGTACTAATTCCATTTTTGATTTCCTCCTGTCCAGCGGACTGATCCGCCTGATTTTTCTTATATTTCTCACAGCAGATTCCGAATATCTGCTGTTATCCTGAGTTTTTCATCTTTATTCTATCCCCTTCCTGATCCTGCGTCCAGAAAGAATTTCTTTCAGGCTGATCTTCAAGGCAATGCATTAAGTATTACATTATATTTCCTTCAGGCAAAATGAAAGAGAACAGGAAAGTCTTAAAATCTCTCCTGCTCTCTCTTTTATGCTGTGCCTTATAGCTAATATTTCACCTGTCCGTCACCAGCCATAAGCTTTGTCAGTTCCTCTATCCTTTCAATGGGGAAAGGAGGAAGGCACAAAGGCTTCATGGCAATGGACATCAGTTTCATGGGATTATCATCTGCCGCACAGCGATTAGAACTGAGTTTGCCGCAGCGGCGGCATCGATGAATAATGGCCCATTCTCCATTTTTTCTTACCCAGACTGCTACCGGATCCATAATACCTCCGCAGTCGGATTCCCTGTCTCCCGGTTCATTATCCAGATGAAGACTTGTCAGACAGTTTGGACAGTGATTCCTGTGTCCGCTGCCTGCCCCTGCTGAAACCACCAGCCTTCCGCAGTTTCTGCAGGTAAAACTGTCTGTACAGGGATGGGTTTTATAGTAACCTTTTTCATATTTTCTTTTCTTGTTTTCACGGTTCATACTATTATTATCTCCTTATACAATCATTTTTTCAAATCATTGTCAGGACAATAAAAAGAAAGAACACCGTAAACGATGGCATTTCTGTAATACCAGAACATTATAAACGAGATACTGATCCCGATTTTTGTATAGTAAAAAGTCCCGCCGGGCAGGATACGCAAGCCTGATCATATACAGTCGTCCGTAAAATTAGGTACAACAAAAGAACCATCTGTCTCAGATGAAAACAAAATTTTTATTGTCCTGCTATTTACGAACTGCCGACATCAAGCTGCACCTCTCTTTCTCTGTACCAAAATCCTTGTCTCCGGACAGATCTCATTCCTTTTACTTTCCGGCAGATTTCAGTATACATTTACTTTTTACAGGATATCACAAAAAGAATCCTTCTGTAAAGAATTTTCTTCTTTGTCAGCCAAATCTTTTTTGTAATTCTTCAGTCAGCTTCTGAAATTTTCATAAATCCCAATCATTCGCCTGGGTAGATTTAACCGGCGGTTATTTTTTATATACCATTTTTGTGGCAGATATCATTAAGGCAGCATTTATCACAATACGGTTTGGTTCTGGCCGTACATACATCTCTTCCGTGGTAGACCAATCTGTGGCAGAAATCACTGCCTTCCTCCGGCGGAATGATCTTCCACAATGCCATCTCGACTTTCTTGGGATCCTTGATACCGTCCACCAGACCGATGCGGTTTGTCAGACGGATACAGTGGGTATCTGTCACAATGGCAGGTTTTCCGAACACATCCCCCATAATCAGGTTAGCGCTTTTCCTTCCCACACCCGGCAGCTTTAATAGCGCATTAAAATCTTCCGGCACTTTTCCGCCATATTCGTCTCTTAAAATTTTCATACAGGCACTGATGTCCCGTGCTTTGCTCCTTCCAAGCCCGCATGGACGCACAATTTCTTCGATTTCTTCCGGTGCAGCATCAGCAAGAGCATTGACATCCGGATATTTGGCATACAGGTCCTCCACCACCACATTCACCCTTGCATCCGTGCACTGTGCCGCCAGACGCACACTCACCAGCAGCTTCCATGCATCATCATAATCCAGAGTACAATCTGCATCCGGATATTCCTTTTTTAACCGTTCAATTACTTCTAATGCCAGTTCTTCTTTCGTCATCTTCCTTATTCCTTCCCTTTTCTATCTTAGAAGCAGACGCTGAAGGCAGGATTTCTCCTCCCGCTCTTACAGGGCTGCTGCTGCTTTCTTACCGTTTTCTTATTATACCGGAAAGGAGGGAATATTTCAATGGAACAGAATCTGTCTCTAACAGTCTCTGCCGACAGCATTTTCCACGATCCGCTTAAACAGCAGCCAGGTACTGATAAAATAGCAAAATAAAAGTACGACAAGTACAGCAAGAATCACACCTGTCTGTCCCAGAAGGGTTTCAAAACCGATATAGGCATTGATCTCTGCAGTGTAAGTATGGAACAGGTAAAAAGTGAATCCCAGTGCACCAAGCACTGCCGACAGCACCGGCAGTCCAAACCAGATTCCAATCTGACGGACGATCAGGCGGCTCCTTTTCTTTCGCTCTACCCCCAGTTTATAAAGCAGAGAAAAGCGGATCGTATAGGCTCCTGCTTCTGAAAGCTGCTGCAGAGATAATACAGTAAAGCAGATAATAAACAGTACCACTGCCGCATAGGTCATCCCTGCCCTTAAGATAAAAGTAGTCCACAGGACTTCGTTGGTTTCCAGTGTACTTAAGCGGATCCCGCAGCGCAGACCCTCACCATCTTCGGAATAACGCTTTAAAAACTCCTTTTCAATCCTCTTTGCCGCATCATAAGGAATGGGATTCTCTGTTTTTATAAAGCGATTGACCGAACAGGGGGTAAGCCTGGAAAAAACTGAATCCGGAACCACATAAAGTGCATCAACATAAGAATTATAAATATATTCTCCCACTCCTGCCAGAAGAATTCCTTTCTCTGAAAGCGTGAGTGTTCCTGCATCTGTCTTGAGAGTCTGATGTTCCTGCATAAACTCTTTGACGGCACTTTCTTCCGCCCGTTCTGCCCACTGCACAGCAAAGGTCCCTTCCTCCAGCTCCAGGGGCGCAATTCCCAGCATTCCTGTAATATGGTTGTAGTCTGACAGGGAAATAGCTGTCACAGGGAATTCATATTTGATTCTTTTTTCAAAATCTCCCTTCTCAGGAAAACTGGTATAAAAAGTACAGATATCAAAATCAGAGATTCCCTCCTCCAGCAGCAGATCTTCCACAAAACTATAGTCTGCGGACAAAATTGCTGTTTCCAGTTCTTCCCGTGTCTGAGTCCTGGGATAATTGGAATACATCTGGATATCATAGGGCACCCGGACCTTCAGATACCCCGTTGCCCAGCCGGACAAAAAAGGAACTGCAACAAAGAGTCCTACAGCAAACATCAGCGTCAGACAAGTCAGTGTCATGGTCTTATAAGAGGTTTTCAGCTTTGACAGAATCTGTCCGAAAAAGAACAGATTTTCCCCCCGGTACCGTACTGAAATAAAACGTTCTTTGACAAAAATAAGGAAACTGCTGATAAAGAAAAAGAGAATGCTCACTGCAAAGATAATATCCATCAGCATGAACATCATATAATTGTTGTCTGTGCCTCTTCCCATATTCAGATAATACTTCATGTTCATAGACGGCACAAGGGAAGCAAACACTGCCGCTGACAGAGAACCTGCCAGCAAAAACCCAAACAGACCGGAAGAAATCTTTCTTTTCAGTAGCAGCCACAAAACGCTTCCCAGAAGAATCAGTGCCGGCACCAGTGCATTGCCCCAGAACATGATGCGGACAGGCAGCGGATATCGGGCATCGTAATAGTAAATAATTTTCCTTCCCCCTGTGGAGACCATCCACACGCAGGCGGCAAGATACAGGAAACATGTAATTTTATACCACCTGCTTTTCCTGAAACTGCCTTCATTTTTTCTGTCCGCGTAAAGCAGGTCAATGACTTTGAGCTTTTGGATTTCCCTTACCTGGAAGATTCCTATGACAGCAAAGAAAACTGCAAAAAATACCAAGGTCAGCATAACTGTGTCTGGAAAAAACGTCATGGTCAGTTCATAGGATTTTCCGTAAGTATTCACCAGCATGGCTGTAATAAACTGAGAAAGAGCAGCTCCCAGGAAGATTCCCGCCGCCACTGCCGCCATCCCCATGAGAAAAGTTTCACCGAAAAACAGCCACGCCATTGTCTTCAGCTCCATTCCCATCACGGTCTGTATCCCGAATTCTTTCTGTCGTCTCAGAAGCATGAACTGATTCACATACCGGACCAGGAACAAGATCAGCAGTGTGATCATACCGATTGCCAGCTTCATTCCGTCGCTGAGCACAGCAATATTAAATTCAGCTCCGATATCTGGCCGGTAATATCTGCTGGTGATAGACAAAAAAGCATAAAACATGGCAGAGCACAGGGCAAGAGTCACCACATAGACCAGGTAATCCTTTACCGATCGTCTGGTATTCCTGAGCATGATCTTAATAAAAAGCACTCTGTCCACCTCCCAGCATGGCAAGAACATCCAGAATCCTGTTAAAAAATTCTCTTCTGTTCTGATCACCTTTCAAAATTTCTGAGAAGATCAGCCCATCCTTTAAAAACAGTATTCTGTCTGCATAACTGGCAGAAAAAGCATCGTGTGTTACTAAAAGTATAGTGGCTTTCAGTTTTTCCTTCATACTCCGGATGGTTTCCAGAAGCATCTGGGCACTGTGACTGTCCAATGCTCCGGTGGGCTCATCTGCAAGTATCAGTTTCGGTTTGTGGATGATTGCCCTGGCACACGCACACCGCTGTTTCTGTCCTCCTGAGATTTCATAGGGATATTTCTCCAAAATATCGGAAATATTCAGGCTTTTTCCCGTCTCTTCCACTTTGCTGTCAATCTCCCTTGCAGGTATATGATTGATCGTTAGGGCAAAGGCAATATTTTCCCGGACCGTCAGAGTGTCCAGAAGATTAAAATCCTGGAATACAAATCCCAGATTCTCTCTTCGGAACCTGGCAAGATCTTTTTCCCGTATCTGAGTCACATCCTTTCCGTCAAGATATATGTGCCCCGCACTCACGGTATCAATGGTGGAAATACAATTTAAAAGGGTAGTCTTTCCACTTCCTGAAGCACCCATGATTCCCACAAATTCCCCTTCCCGGACAGAAAAACTGATATCCTGTATCGCCTTTGTAAGGTTTCCCCGGCCACCGTAATATTTCTGGATATGTTCCAGTCTTAATATCTCATTCATACACTCACCTCACATTTTTCTATGATTACAGCATATCCGCTTGCATCTGGTATTTGTATCTCTTTTCCTTACAAAGTTCTAACAAAATTGTAAGAAAAAGGCGCAGGGATCACTGCTCCTGCACCTGATAAATATAATCATTTCTGTAAAAAGAAAGGATAAATACCGTTCCTTTTTCCAGAGGTTCTGCCTCAATTCCCATTCCCAGCTTTTCACACAGACGCCTGCACAGATACAGCCCCAGTCCGGTAGAATTCTGCACCGTTCTGCCGTTTTTTCCTGTAAATCCTTTGTCAAAAATTCTTGGCAGATCCTGCGAATCGATTCCTATGCCATTGTCTTCCACGCGCAGGCGGACAGTGTCCCCTGCTTCTTCTCCGGAAAATTTCAGTACCGGCTCACTGCTTTTGTATTTTACTGCATTTACAATCAGCTGATTCAAAATAAATCTCAGCCACTTCTCATCCGAATATACCCGGTACGGAAACTCCCCTACCTCAACAGACACCTGATTTTTTAACAGCAGATATTTATTGTCTGTGACAGACTGGTGGATCACCTGTTCCAGACGCACAGGCTTTACGGAATAATCTTTTTCTGTATGTCCGCTCCTGGCATAATAAAGAGTCTGCTCTGTATACCGGCTGACTTTTTCCAGCTCCCCCAGGATCTCTCTGGTAAAATCCGAACGATGGTTTTCGCACAGAAGCTGCATGGCTGTAATAGGTGTTTTAATCTCGTGGATCCACTGTTCTATATATTCCCGGTATTCCTTTCTCTCCCTCTTAACCTCTCCAATCTGCTCCAGCATGGATCTGCCTGCCATCTTGAGAAGGCGATGCCAGACTTCTTCTTCCGCCTCTGCAGGTTTTTGGATGATTTCCGGAATCAGGTATTTTTCCTCCAGATCTTCTGCCAGAGAAAGAAGACGTTCCAGTCTTTTCTTCCTGACATAAAAGCTGCAGAACATACAAACAGCAAGAGCAAAGAGCCACACCAGCAGGATGGCTGCAGTCACATCCCTGCTGTTCCCGTTTATCAGAAGAAACACAGAAAGAGCCGTCATGCCAAGGAGCTGCGCACACAGAAAAGGAAGTCTGTTTTTCCAGTATTGTCCTGCATTCATATGGTATACCCCTGACGATGTTTTGTTCTAATAAAGTCCCTGATCCCCAGGCCGGACAGCTTTTCGCGAATTCGGTTAATGTTCACGCTTAAAGCATTATCGTCGACATAAAGCTGATTATCCCAGAGATATTCTATAATATCAGCCCGGGAACAGATTGTCCCCCCATGGCGGAACAGATAATAAAGTATCTTTACCTCGTTTTTCGTAAGCTCCGCATACCTTCCCTCATATTCCAGCCGGCTACTCTCCAGATGAAGCACTGCACCCTTCCACGCAAGACTCTCTGTACCCTCTTCGGGGTATACCCTTTTGATGAGAGAATCGATTTTAGCCAGAAGGATGGCAGTGTGGTAAGGTTTTGTGATAAACGCATCCCCGCCCAGCATGATACTGTTTAATTCATCCATATCCGTATTGCAGCTGGTGACAAAAATAATGGGAAGCCTGGAAAAACTGCGAATTCTAGAACACACAGAAAACCCGCTTTCTCCGGGCAGACGGATATCCAGAAGAACCAGATGAGGATCTATTTGTTTCACCTGATCTGCGGCATTAGAAAAATCTGTTACAGCCGCTGTTTCATATCCATTTCCTTCCAAAAGTGTCTGCAGTTCTTTCTGGATCACAGGATCATCCTCTATAACAGCAATTTTTTTCTTCATCTATTCTCCTCCGGTTTCTGTCTGCCATTTTCCCTTTTCTTCTTCTCCTCTTTTTCCAGTATCCGCAAAGCTGCTCTGGCAGCTCCCCGAGCAGCCTCTTCCTGACCCTGAGATAAAATAAGATCCATAGAAAAGCGCCGGCTGACAATCTCTCTCAAATATTTGTTTTTCCGCATTCCGTTTCCTGATGCCACAAGTATTTGAGGGGCAGTTTCTGTTCCCGCCTCTATAGTACGATACAGATCATACAGCTCCTGTGCCATTCCCTCCAGAACGCCCAGGATTAAATTTCCCGGAGTGAAATTCTCCGTACTGATCTGCTCAATCTTTCCCCTTTTTTCCGGATCTTCCCTTGTTCCGGAAAACGTTGTGGTGACTTTTAAAGAAGAATGCCGAACTTCTTTTTCCAGCAGGCGTTCCATAATCCTGTAATGATCCACATCTGTGATTCCCATAGCTTCTCCATATTCTCTGAAAAAATGTTCCAGAACAGCATAGGCACGGCCTCCGCAAAGGGGCGCTCCCACTAAAAGATAAGAGTCTTTGTCAAAGGGCCGCACTTCAATCCCCGGTGCTGTAAAATACTTCGCAGAATAAACGGAAACCTGGCTTCCTGTTCCTACATTTACCAGCACTGAATGCTCAAAATTCTCCACAGAACCTAAGAAACCTGCCTGGTTGTCTCCTATGGCAGTACATACCGGCAGATTTTTATAGGTACCGCAAAAGGTAACGTCTTTTGTAATCCTAGGAAGAATAGAAAGATCTATGCCGCACTTTGTCAGGCAGTTTTTCCTAAACGCTCTCTGCTGCGGGTCATAAAACCCCAGACTTGCTCCGCTGCTGCTGTGGAGCAAAGGCTCCTTTCTTCCAGTCAGCCGCATTGCCAGATAGTCTCCGATGGTACAGATTTTCCTGGCTTTTTCCGGCATCTGTCCGGTCCTGACCTGATAATAATGGGTTACGAGCCCATAGCCGGAACTGACTTTTTCCCCGCAGATTTCTTCTATCCGCTCACAGGCGCTTTTCCCTTCAAAACAGGGCAGGTTTCCCCTGCCATCCTGCCAGGTATACAGCGGACTGACACTGTTTCCTTTTTCGTCTGTATAAAGGATCCCATGCATCTGTCCGGTAATCCCCACAGCGCAGACAGAACCCTCTTCTTCCAGAAGCCGGTCCACAAGTTTCTTTGCTTTCTCCGTGACAGCTTCTGCATCTTGTATTTTTTCCCAGCAGTTTCCGGAAGGAAGAAACGTATTATTTTCTATTGTAACGCTCCGGCAGTTTTTTCCCGTTTCTCTGTCTATGACTGCCCCGCTGATGGTAGTGGTCCCCAGATCGATTCCCAGTATCTTCATAACTGCCTCCTGTATACATCCCGTATTTATTTTCTTTTTCCATACTATCATGAATACCTGAGGCTTGCAAGTTTCTGCCTGATTTTCTGCATTCCGTTATAACTCTGGGCAGCCAGATTACCGTTCATAGTTTCCCATGTTTTGTAATCTTCCGGCTTTGTCTATATGCCTATTATTTAAATCCCCCCCTGCCATCAGCCATTCTGCCTCGTCTTTTAAAGTCTCCTCATATCTTGTGTAATACACTGTGTATCATGGAGCTTCCTGTATAATACAAACATAGGGGATTCCAAGAAAGGTGGTTGATAAAAAGATACCTCAGAGTAAAATAAGAT
>PPYE01597747.1_pt1 | contig 17861 bp, 17 predicted proteins | sample 1559881 | NCBI WGS metagenome assembly PPYE01 (sample SAMN08240022, study PRJNA423297) | Human gut metagenome, whole genome shotgun sequencing project. | reverse complement strand
TTGACAATATCAATCCCCAACTCTGGGTCAATGACCATTTCTAAGGCTTCCAAGATACGGTCTTTGATTTTTTCAATTTCTTCTTCAGTGTATTTCACTTCAGACATAGCTTTTCCTCCAAAATCAGGGCCTAACAATCAGGCCCCTTCCATTTACTATCTTAGTCTTCAATAAAGTCTTTAAGTTGTTTGCTGCGACTTGGATGGCGTAATTTTCGAAGGGCTTTAGCTTCGATCTGACGAATACGTTCACGAGTAACGTTGAAGACTTTACCAACATCTTCCAAGGTACGCATCTTACCATCATCAAGACCGAAACGGAGACGTAGAACATTTTCTTCACGGTCTGTAAGGGTATCAAGCACCTCATCCAATTGTTCACGAAGAACGACACGAGTTGTGTAATCTACTGGATTGCTTGACGAATCCACCATGTCGCATAAGTTGAAAACTTGAAACCTTTTGAGTAGTCAAATTTATCAACGGCTTTCATAAGCCCCATGTTACCCTCTTGAATCAAGTCCAAGAACTGCATGCCACGTCCGACATAGCGTTTAGCGATTGAGACTACCAAACGAAGGTTGGCTTCTGCCAAACGTTGTTTAGCTTCCAAATCACCATTTTCAACAGCGATAGCCAATTCTTTTTCCTCTTCGTTACTCAAGAGGGGCACTACCCCAATCTCTTTGAGGTACATACGAACAGGGTCATTGACTTTAGCTGAGTTTGAACCAAGAAGCTCCTCGTCTGTAAGCTCTTCTGGTTTTGGTGCCTCAACAACATATTTAGATGAAGGATTTCCATCTTTATCAGTAATAGAGATACCACCATCTGTCAAACGTTCCAAAAGGTCATCAATCCCATCAGCATCTAAAACAAATGGGATAACTAGTTTTTCTGTGATTTCATCATCAATTGCTGTACCAGCTTTTTTGTGATTACGAATGAAATCAGCGACTTGAACGTTAAATGCTGTATTTTGTTTTTTCGTTGCCATGTGTTACTCCATATCTCGTTTTTGGGCGATGAGCATTTGCAGGGCTTCCACCGCTGCATCCACATCACCGTGGTTACTTGATTCTCTTATTTGTTTACTTTGCTTACGGAAGTCCTGTTCCCTCAGAAAATGATTTCTACGCTCTTCAATAGCCTGGACTTCCTCTAAATTGGTTTCAGGTGGCAAAATTTCCTCTAAAACCTGATAATAGGCTGTTTGTACTTCTTGAGAAAGCACAGACAAGGCTACCGTATCAATTTGACCATCTCGCTTCAAAATCTGAAAGAGTTCTTCTAACTCAGGTGTTTGGAAGAAAAAGTCATCCCGCATACGATAGTCATTTAAAATCATAGGATGATTAAGCATGCGATGGAAGAGTTGATTTTCCGCGCGACGAAGACCTGTAATCTTAGGTGTAGAAGGTAGTTTGACCGTCCCTCTAAATCCTGATGCTGAAGACTCGTAAGCACTATTACTAGCAGCTGATAATTGAGCCATCTGCTGATTTCTCATGGTCAACCGTGCGTTATTGACCGCTTGCTCAACTTGGAAAAAATCAAAGTCTGGCAAAAGGTCAGCCACCTTAGAAATGTAGGAATTTTGTGCCGTTACAGAAGGCGACTTAGCAATAATCTTTGCAATCTGCTCGACATAGGCAATCTCCGCTTGAAGGTTGTCTACATTAGCAGGCTTGAGCTGTCCAATCCAAAATTCCACATCTGAAATGCGGGACTCAACCAAGAGTTTACCCAAGGCCTTTTCGGATGTTTTCTGTAGATATTCATCAGGATCCATACTGTCTGGAATTTTAACTATATCAACTTGAAAATCCGATAACAGTTCCAAAGACTTGGCAATCGCATTTTGCCCAGGTTTATCACCATCATAGGTTAGAACTATTTTTTTAGTCAGTTTACGAAGACGATTGACATGCTCAGGAGTCAGAGCCGTTCCCATAGAAGCCACTGCATTAACATGCCCAGCTCTATAGGCGGCAATGACATCCATGAACCCCTCCATCAGATAAACCTCATGTGTCTTCTGTATCACTGGTTTAGCCTGATCCAAGTGGTAGAGTTCGTAGGACTTATTGAAAATACGGGTAGCCCTTGTATTTTTGTACTTGGCCTGCCCCTTCTCTATATCTTCCTTAGTCCAAACACGTCCTGAAAAACCGATTGTCTTTCCAAACTCATTTTTGAGTGGAAACATGATTCGATTTTTAAAAGTATCGAAAATACGATTATTTTCAGAAAGATTAAAAAGACCTGATTCTGTCAGCACCTCTTCGTCATATTTTTTTGAAACTGACTGGTAGAGATAATCTGGTTCGTCAGGGGATAAGCCAATTTGAAAAGTCTTGAGTAACTCGTCAGTCATTCCACGCTCATAGAGGTAGGCACGCGCCGCTTCTCCTATCTTGGTCGTCATGAGGACTGCGTGGTAAAACTTAAGCGCATCCTCATGAAGATCATAAAAAGCTTGATTAGGAGAATTTTGCCGCTGAACTTGCCTTGGCACATCTATACTAACTGCGATACCTAGTCGATCTGCCAAAACCTTGACACTTTCTTGAAAAGAAATCTGACGATATTCTTCTAAAAATTTGAAGACATCGCCAGACTTGCCACAACCAAAGCAATGGTAAAACTGCCTATCCTCAATAACGTTAAATGAGGGAGTTTTTTCCTTATGGAACGGGCACAAGCCGAGGTAATTACGACCAGCCCGATTAAGACTGACAACTTCACCAATCACGTCGACGATATTGGTACTGCTCTTAATATCTTCTATTAAAGTTTTATCAATTACCATCTAATCACCCCCTACCTTACCATAATTGCATTACCCCTAATTATAACATGACGAAAAATGAAAGTAAAATAAAATTGATTTTTCATGAGCGAAACCCTTGTTAAAATTTACAAAATCAGATAGACTATTAAAACTGAATCAAGCTGAAGAAGCTGCTGAAGAAGCTGGTCCATCACAAGAAGAATTGCTTGCTGAAATACGCGACCTTCTTGCAAACAAATAATCTTTATTTGTTCAACTAAAGACACATGAAACTTAGGACGTCTGAAATCTCAGACGTCCTATTTTTTGTTTCTCATGACTACTAACTGACTTATTTATTCGATAAAAAGAAAAAAGCTTGAAAATACTCAAGCTTTTTTTCTGTTAATTTCATTCTTAATTAGATTTTTTTACGTTTGCGAGCTGCCTCTGATTTACGTTTACGTTTTACAGAAGGTTTTTCGTAATGTTCACGTTTACGAGCCTCTTGAAGAGTACCAGCTTTAGTCACAGAACGTTTGAAACGACGAAGAGCGTCGTCAAGTGATTCGTTTTTACGTACTACTACTTTTGACATTGAATTCACCTCCTCAAGATAAAGTAACATTTTACACGTTCTATCCAAGTATACAAGACTCGCCTTTTTCTGTCAAGAAATATATTTAAGTTTAGGAACTTTTTGCTATTACAGTTGACTTCTAAGTCTACTAAAACTATCAAAGGTTTTTCCTATACAAAAAACTAGAGGATTCATCTCCCCTAGCTACTGATTTATTCAGCTGCTGTATATTTAGAAGCATCCTTGATATACTCGTCGTAAGTACCATCTGCTTTCAATTTTTTGATGACTTTATTGACTGCTTCTTTCAATTTGTCGTTGCCTTTAGCCATAGCGACTGCTTTTGCATCGCCATCATCAACTTTGAGGGCAACACTTGCTAAGACCAAATCTGAATTTTGTGCCACGTAACCTTCTGCTACTGGTTTTTCAAGGTCAACAGCATCAACTTGACCAGATTTCACCTCGTTAATCGCCTCACCCATTGCTGTAAGTGATATGACTGTTGAATCTTTCAATTGTTTCTTAGCAAGACCTTCTTCAATGGTACCTTTTTGAACTGCTACTTTCTTACCTTTGAGAGCATCAAGACTTGAGTAAGTAGACTCTTGATCTTTACGAACGATGATAGCATTTTGTGTTTCGTAGTAAGGATCTGAGAAATCAAAGGTTTTCTTACGTTCGTCTGTTACTGAGATACCTGAAATAGCAAGATCAGCCTTACCTGATTGAAGGCTTGAGAGCACGTTATCAAAGCTCATTGTTGTAACTTCAAGCTTAACACCGAGTTCATTCGCAATAGCTTGTGCCAACTTGATATCTGAACCAACTACTTGGTCTTTACCATCTACCAAAGTTTTGAACTCAAATGGTGGATAGTCTGGGCTGACAGCCACGACAAGTTTTTTATTTTCTTTAATAGATTCGTCAGCGTCTTTTTTTGACCCACAAGCTACCAAAGTTACAGCAACAAGGAAAGCCATCGCCCCGAGGAAAAGTTTTTTCATAAGAAACTCCTGTATAAATATATTTTTTGCTTGTTTATTTTATTTAAAATTAGTAGCATTGTCAACATTTATTAAGAAATTGCGACAGTTTTTCCAAGCCCTTTTGAAGAACTTCCTTATCGCAACAATAACCAATACGGACATGTGACTCCTTGTCAAAACGGTTACCTGGAACCACAAGTACACCGTACTCCTGTAGAAGCTCTAAGGCAAACACTTCAATGGGACGATCAACATCTAATTTGACGAAGGAGGTTGACACACTAGCAGGACGAATCCAGCTAGCCTTAGGCTCTTTGGCAATCCACTCATCCATAAGAGCTAGATTTTCCTCTATAATCTGACGATTACGTTCCAAGATGGCTTCTTTATTTTCCAAAACAAGGGTAGCCACCATATCGTCAAAGACACCGGCGCAAATCATTGTGTAATCGCGGTAGTCACGTAGTATGTTTGCCACCTTAGTATTAGAAGCCACCCAGCCGACTCGAATACCAGGAATCGAATAGGTCTTTGAAAGACTGTTAACCGCAATTCCCTTTTCATATAAATCGACGATAGAAGGTGCAGGCTGGTCAAAACTACAATAGACCTCATCTGAAAAGATATAGGCTCCCACTTCTTTAGCGATAGCCACTAGATCCCCAAGGTAAGCAGCATCCATAAGGGCACCGGTCGGATTGTTAGCATTGTTAATGCAAATCATCTTGGTATTGGGACGAATCAGACGACGTAGTTGGTCCAAATCAGGCAACCAGCCCTTGTCCTCCTCAACTTCCCAGAGATCCACTTCCGCTCCTAGTGACTTGGGAATGTCATAGAGCTGTTGATAGGTTGGATACATGGAGATGATATGGTCCTCAGGCTCAATGAGAGCATAAAGCGCTAACATAGTAGCTCCTGTAGCTCCGTTGGTTTGGAGGATATTATCAACTGGCATGTTCTTGTATAAGCTAGCTACCTGAGTTTTGAACTCTGGTGAACCTTCAATCCAGCCGTAATCCATTTTTTTCTTTAGTAATTGAGAAAAAAAGGCATCCTTATCAAGGCCTGATAGGTCAAATAATTCTCTCATTGTAAGGGCCTTAATTGAAACTCCTGCGATATCATAAATGGCAGATTTTTCATGGACATTAAGCCATTCTTCAACACCAAAACGTGGTAGCTTCATCGTTTCTCCTTGCTTTTATCGAGCTCTGTCTACAATTTTATTTGTCATTTTTGGAAGACTTACCTACTTTGATAATAACTGTTTTTAGCAGAGAATTCAATAAAAAATGGGGGTATTCCTCATTTTAGATTTAAGAATGTTTTGAGAATTCCCTTTAGCTGCCAAAGCTAGCTCTAATCGAGACTTTTCACCGTGATGAAAATACCTGAAGCGGGCTTGTTTCAGATGCTCGAAAATTTCGAGAACTTAGTCATGAAACTTCAAAGCAGTTCGCTAACGTCCGACATTACCTAATAAAAGTTTCTAAAAGAACTTTTATTCAATGCAAAATAGAAAATCTTTTGAGTTTACTTACTTTGTTTGTAACTTGATGCTTCTTTTAACCATTGGTCAAATTTTCCAGACTCCTTGGTCTCTTTGATGACAGCATTGATTTCTTTAAGTAAATCGTCCGAACCCTTACGTATCGCGACTGCATAAGCATCTGAACTATCTGACTTAAGGTTAAAGCTGGCAAGGGTTAAATCATCATTTTGTGCGATATAACCTTCTGCAATAGCTTTTTCAAGGACAACCGCTTGAATCTGTCCTGACTTGAGTTCGTTAATCATCTCGCCATTTGAAGCGAGTGAAACCACACTTGCCTTAGAGAATTGTTTCTTAGCAATTGTTTCTTGAACAGACCCTTTTTGCGTACCGACAGTTTGTTTAGCGAGACTATCAGCACTTGTAAAATCATTTACCTTGTCTTTTTTGACAATCACTACATTTTCAGAGGTATAGTAGCTATCAGAAAAATCATAGACTTTTTTACGCTCGTCTGTTACCGAGATCCCTGCAATGGCAATGTCTGCTTTACCACTTTGCACACTAGCAAGGACATTGTCAAAAGACATAACAGAAAATTCAACTTTCACACCAAGTTTTTTCCCGATAGCTTTAGCCAACTCGATGTCTGCTCCAACTAAGGTATCCTTGCCATTGACCAACGATTTGAATTCAAATGGTGCAAATTCAGACTCTGTCGCTACGACAATTTTCTTATTTTCCTTAATCGTTTTTGTGCTCACTCCTTGACTCCCCCTACATGCAACAAGAAAACACGTGGCAACTAGGGCTGTAAGCATAAACCAAAATTTCTTCATATTGTGACTCCTGATTTGCTAGAACTCTTAAGTGAAAGAGCGTAGGCATCTTGAACACAGCTGTCAATTTTACCTTCTTTTTTGAGTTTAGCGATAATCTTATTAACCTTGGCTTTAAGATCATCACTGCCCTTAGGCATCGCTACAGCGTAAGCATCGTTTGAATCTGATTTTAGAGCAATATCTGACATAGTTAAATCACTATTTTGGTCCACATAACCTTTCGCGATAGCCTTTTCTAGCACCACTCCTTCGACTTGACCTGATTTCAACTCATTGATAGCTTCACCAGGTTGCGCCAAGGAAACCACATTGGCATCCGACAAGTTAGCTTTGGCAATATTTTCTTGAATTGAGCCTTTTTGAACAGCTATAGATTTCTTAGAAAAGTCGCTGATTTGTTTGTAGGTTTTTTCTGTGGCATCTTTTTTGACAAGAAGAACCGTTTCAGAATCATAGTAAGTATCTGAAAAGTCGAAAATTTTCTGACGTTCTTTAGTAGCTGATATACCAGAAATCGCAATATCAGCTTTACCAGATTGAACACTGGCTAGGACATTGTCAAAAGACATTTCAGAGAATTTGACTTTCACACCTAGTTCATCACCAATAGCCTTGGCAATTTCGATGTCTGCCCCAGCAATAGTATCCTTACCATCTTGGATTGTTTTAAATTCAAAAGGGGCAAAGTGGGGATTAAGAGCGACAGTCAAAGTCCCCTTATTTTTTACTTTATCTAATGTGTTAGTCGATGAAGAACAAGCCGCTAAAGATGTCAAAGCAAAGATACCTGCAAGGCCCAATAAAAGTTTTTTCCACGGTTTCATAATCAATCTCTTTTCTATATTTATTAACTATGTAAGTATAATAATGTATTATTATACATTTGTCAACGCAAAAATAGACTTTTATTGATTTGTTTTTATTTTTATTAATTTCAGAATCGTTATAAATTCCGAAAATCGTTTGTTTTAAAGTTTTCTATCTAATTTCAAAGACTAAAAAAAACTATTCATTCATTTGAATAAATAGTTCATTTTTCACCAAAATTCTCTTAAGAAGTCATTTTCAAGGCGCTCACGATAGAAGAGTTCTGAAAGATTATCCTCTTCAAACACACGAAGGAGATTAAGCATGTCATAGGCTAAATCCATATGAACTACCTCCTCTCGAGCAACCCACCGGACTTCTCCCTCTTCCGTTGAACGAAGATCCCCTTCAAAATCCGAGGTTCTATAGAGGAAAACCAAGTACCGTTCGTCATCTGTCGTGTACCAGTGCTTCATACCGACCAATTTAGGACTTTTGATGGTCAAACCAGTTTCTTCCTTTACCTCACGGATAACTGATTCTACTAGACCTTCATGTGCTTCGATATGACCACCGGGTAGGGCTGCTCCCGACCAAGAATAACGTTTTGGATCGCGGATTTGCATGACAATGTTTCCACGGCCATCTTCAATGAGACACATGTTGGTCAAAATAGTTGCTTGTGAACGTGACATATATTTCCTTTCTTACTTATATTTCCTAAGTAATGAACCTAGCCTTAATCCATACTCTTCAGCTCTAGAACCATATCACGAATTTGGGCTGCCAATTCAAAATCAAGCAGCTCTGCCGCTTCGTGCATTTGCTTTTGAAGTTTCTTGATGGCTTCTTGGCGTTCTTTCTTGTTCATGGCACTGTAGTTCACAGTATCCTCTGCCACTTCTGCTTCATTGGTCTTGGTAATCGAAATAAGGTCACGAATTTCTTTCTTAATCGTTTGCGGAGTGATACCGTGCTCCTTATTATAGGCCATTTGGATTTCACGACGACGAGCAGTTTCATCCATAGCTTTCTGCATAGACTCCGTAATCTTATCCGCATACATGATAACGTGCCCATCACTATTTCGGGCAGCACGTCCAATCGTTTGGATAAGCCCACGTTCATTACGAAGGAAACCTTCCTTATCAGCATCCAAAATAGCAACCAGACTAACTTCAGGAACGTCAATACCCTCACGAAGAAGGTTAATCCCAATAAGAACATCAAAGACACCCAAACGCAAGTCACGGATAATCTCAGTACGCTCCAAAGTCTTAATATCAGAGTGCATGTATTTGACCTTGACTCCCATTTCCTTGAGGTAATCGGTCAAGTCTTCAGCCATCTTCTTAGTCAAAGTTGTTACAAAGACACGCTCTCCTTTTTCAGTACGGGCATTGATTTCACCAAGGAGGTCATCCATTTGACCCATAGTTGGACGAACTTCGACTTCTGGATCAAGAAGTCCTGTCGGACGGATGATTTGCTCAACGACAGTCTCAGTCTGCTCCATCTCATAGTCACCTGGTGTCGCTGACACATAGACAATCTGATGCACATGACTTTCGAATTCTTCACGACGAAGGGGACGGTTATCAAGAGCCGATGGTAAACGGAAGCCGTAATCGACAAGCATCTTCTTACGGGCTTGGTCTCCGTTATACATTCCTTTAATCTGTCCCATGGTCATGTGACTTTCATCAATCATGATGAGGAAATCTTCTGGGAAGAAATCAAGTAGAGTAAACGGTGGCTCACCTTCTTTACGACCATCCATGTGACGTGAGTAGTTTTCGATACCATTGGTGTAACCCATCTCACGAAGCATTTCGACATCGTATTCTGTCCGTTGACGAATACGTTGAGCCTCGATGAGTTTACCCTCGGCTTCAAATTGATTAACCTGAACCTCCATCTCTTCCATAATATTCTTGATAGCTTCTTCCATATGCTCTTCATTGGTCATAAAGTGAGTAGCCGGAAAAAGAACAAGGTGCTCGACTTCACCGAGATTACGTCCTGTCAAACTTTCAATTTCACAGATACGGTCAATCTCATCACCGAAAAATTCCACTCGAAAAGCATTTTCATCACGGCTGGCAGGGAAAATTTCAACCACATCGCCACGTACACGGAATTTTCCGCGTTGAAAATCAATATCGTTACGCTCAAACTGGATATCAACCAAGTCATTGAGCAACTTGTCCCGAGAAATTTCTTGACCAGGACGCAGGCTAACAGCTGAATCCGCATATTCTTTTGGCGAACCCAAACCGTAAATACAAGACACGGAAGCCACAACAATTACATCATTGCGTTCCAATAGGGCTGATGTCGCTGAGTGACGGAGTTTATCAATTTCATCATTAACAGAGCTATCTTTTTCAATATAGGTATCTGATGAAGGCACATAAGCCTCTGGCTGGTAATAATCATAATAGGAAACAAAATACTCTACAGCATTGTCTGGGAAAAACTCCTTGAACTCACCATAGAGCTGGCCTGCCAAGGTCTTATTGTGGGCGATAACCAGAGTTGGCTTATTAACACGTTGGATGACTTGACTCATGGTATAGGTCTTACCTGTCCCTGTCGCACCCTTTAAAATTTGAGCCTTCTCCCCACCTTTGATATTATCAACCAAGGTTTCGATAGCCTGGGGCTGATCTCCTGAAGGTTCGTATTTAGAAACCAAATGAAATTGGTTGTCTTCTTTTCTATCTATCATGGTTTTTCCTTTCATTTATGCAATCATTTATCTCTTGATCGGAGAAAATCTCCCCACTTGTAAGTGGAATCTCAATCATTCGCATCTTTGCGACATAGGTACGTTTCTTCCGTGATTGATGACCAAGTTTTTGTCATAGGTAATGGCTATCTCACCATTTTTGAAGAAGATAAGCAAGACCTGATATCTCTTTTTATCATCAACTTCAGCATCAAGTCAAAGACATGCTCGATGCATTTCAAAGAATATCTCACCGTCGAAGAGCGTTCAATATCCCCCATCTGCGTTGACCAAGCCCTCTTGACAAACTCAATCTCTGATAAGGGAATTTCAAAGGTTTTGCGTCCAAATACTTGGCCGTAGTAGGTCAAAGAATTGTCATCAAGTTCCAACAGTTTTCCATGACCTTTGAGATTTACAATACCATCTATGAGAAGAACAATGGATAATAAGAGCCAAAATAAAACAATGAGACCAAGGAACTGCTTGACTAGATCTTCACGAAGGGAACCTCTAATAAGCTCAGGAAAAAGGATCCATAGAGACAAGACGGAAAATATAAGGCTAACCACTATTTTCAATTTCAATATGAGCCCATCAAGCTTTACTATTATCTCGTCCCCTTTTTCAAATCTTTCTTCTATTTTAACATAGAAGTAAAAAGACCGAGTCTTTAGAACTCAGCCTTAAGAATTTTCTTTTTTCAATTGTAGTCGAAGAATAACAATACCAATCAGGAGAACGATACAGGTGATAATATTACCTTCTAGACCAAAGGGCTCCACCTGATAACCAATCCGGTACACCTGACTTGGTAGGGAAGCGCAATAGGCTATCACCTGCATTCTGTCCACTGACTGCCACGCCAACTAGATTTCCTTGCGTAAAGTTCCAAGCACCATGAAGGGATGCCACTCCCCAGATATTATCTGTCTTGAGCATGTAAAGAGCCATGAGGACTCCTACTAGAATAATACTGATAAGAGACAAGGCAGTGACACCTTGATTTCCTAGGTGTAGTATTGAAAAGAGAGATCTTGAAATAGCAATTCCCCAGGAAAGGTTCAATTTACTAGTCACCGTCTGAAGTAGCCAACCACGTGTCACCAATTCCTCAGTCCCGACCTGGATAAACTAGAAAGGAATCAAAGATAAGAGATATATAAAGATTCTTTGAGAAAAGTCCACTTTTACAAACTCTAAGCCACCAAGTAAAGAAGTCCCAAGGAAACTCGCTAACAAGAGTAGAGTCCCAAAGCCCCACCCCTTAAGTAAGTTCAAGCAAATATTCCCCTTAAAAAATCCGAGTGTACGAATGGGACGTTTTTCAACAACTTTAACTCAGATAAAGATAACTAAGGCAGTAAAGACAAAGGTTCCCAGCTGAAAATACAAGCTTGAAAACAGTTTAGTGGAAATCGTATTTATATTCCGAAACTGAATGTTGCCATTAAATATCAAGAATGAAAGAATAACAGTCATGGGAACTCCCACAACAATCCCTGCTAGAAATCCACCTATAAGGACATATCCAGAGGCAATAAAACAGGAAAGCATAATCATCAGCCAACTAGGGACTTTATCATATCGGCTGGTGTATTTCTCAAGCATACTTTTCTTCATTTTCAGCTCCTGTAACCAATCTTCCCTGTATTAGGGTACAGTGTAACGAATTGACACAACTTGTCAACTTCTTCTAAAACAACTCTCATAATTAACAATTATTGTTATATTTTATAACATGACGCTTCTCAGAGTTTGATAACAAGGGCTTTTTTTGATAGAATAGAAAGGTATTTTATAAAGGAGAACTTTTTATAATGAAGAAAAAACTTCTGACACTCTTTTTGAGTGTCATGTCAGCTCTCTTTGTTTTCGGAGCTAAGGCATCTGCTAGCACGATTTCAGTAGTTTCAGATACAGCCTATGCCCCATTTGAATTCAAAGACTCTGATCAGACCTACAAGGGTATCGATGTTGATATTATCAACGAAGTTGCCAAACGTAAGAATTGGGATGTTAACCAAACTTATCCTGGTTTTGATGCAGCCGTTAACGCAGTTCAGTCAGGACAAGCAGACGCCCTCATGGCAGGTACAACTGTAACCGATGCACGTAAGAAGGTCTTCACTTTTTCAGACACTTATTACGACACATCAATTGTTATTTACACTCGTAGCAACGACAAAGTCAGCGACTACAAACAATTGAAAGGTAAAACAGTTGGTGTTAAAAATGGTACCGCCGCTCAAACCTGGCTTGATAAAAACGCTAGCAAGTATAGTTTCACTGTTAAAACTTTTGACACTAGTGACTTGATGAACAACAGTTTGGACTCTGGTTCAGTTTATGCAGCCATGGACGACACACCAGTTGTTCAATATGCTATTGGTCAAGGTAAAGACTATGCTATCAACATAAAGCCTGAATCTATCGGTAGCTTCGCTTTCGCTGTAAAAAAAGGTGGAAAGCACGAAAGTCTTATCAAGGATTTCAATGAAGCCCTTAAGGAAATGAAGGAAGACGGCACCTACGATGAAATCATGACCAAATGGTTGGGTGACTCGGCAAAAGCTTCTTCAAAATCTTCATCGTCAAAACCGTCGGAAGCTCTTAACTTGACTGGTGATGCTAATGCAAAAGCTACTCCTACTAAGGAAACTTACACCATCTCAATGGACTCATCGTTTGCACCATTTGAATATCAAAATGGTTCTGGTAAGTATGTTGGTATCGACGTTGACATCATCAATGCCATTGCTAAAAACCAAGGTTTCAATGTTAAATTAACTAACCCTGGTTTCGATGCATCACTTAATGCCGTTCAATCTAGCCAAGCCGATGCGGTATTGGCTGGTATGACCATCACTGATGCCCGTAAACAAATCTTTGATTTCTCAGATCCTTACTACACTTCAAACATTCGTTTAGCTGTGAAAAAAGGCTCTAACATTAAGAAATACGAAGATCTCAAAGGTAAGACTGTTGGTGCCAAAAACGGAACATCTTCTTACTCTTGGTTAGAAGAGAATGCCGACAAATATGGCTTCACGCTTCGTGCATACGATGAAGCTTCTACTATGTATGATAGCTTGAACTCTGGTTCAATCGATTCCCTTATGGATGATGAAGCCGTACTTCTATACGCTATCCAACAAGGACGTAACTTTGAAACACCTATTAAGGGAATCTCTACTGGTAAAGTTGGCTTTGCTGTTAAAAAAGGGGCTAACCCTGAGTTGATTGAAATGTTCAACAATGGTTTAGCTGCTATTGTTAAAGACGGTACTTACGATAAGATTATCAACAAATACCTTGACAATAACAAATCTAAAGAAAAGAGCTCAACCAATGTTGCCGATGAAACTACAATCGTAGGCTTAATTAAATCACTTAATGGTGGTGCTTACATTGCTGAAATTGTGCGTGGTGGTATCGAAGCTGTCCCTATTGGTCAGATGGAAGCCAGCCGAAGCTTGGGTGTCCCATACAATACAACAATGCGTAAGATCATCTTGCCACAGGCTGTTCGTTTGATGTTGCCAAACTTCATCAACCAATTTGTTATCTCATTGAAAGATACGACTATCGTATCAGCTATCGGTTTGGTCGAACTCTTCCAAACTGGTAAAATCATCATTGCTCGTAACTACCAATCATTCCGTATGTATGCGATTTTGGCCATCATTTACTTGGTCATCATCACATGCTTGACGAAATTGGCTAAACGACTAGAAAAGAGACTTAAATAATGGCTGAATTGAAAATCGATGTGCAGGACTTGCACAAATCATACGGCGACAATGAAGTCCTTAAAGGCATTGACGCCAAATTCTACGAAGGGGACGTTGTATGTATCATCGGTCCTTCAGGTTCAGGTAAATCAACCTTCCTTCGTACTCTTAACCTACTTGAACCAATAACTTCTGGTAAAGTAGTCGTTGATGGCTATGAATTATCAAACCCTAAGACAAACCTTGACAAAGCCCGTGAAAATATCGGGATGGTTTTCCAGCATTTCAACCTCTTCCCACACATGACTGTCCTTGAAAATGTGACATTCGCACCAGTTGAACTGGGACGCATGACTAAAGAAGAAGCTGATAAATTAGCTATGGATCTTCTAGACCGTGTCGGACTTTCTGACAAAGCTGATGCTACACCAGATAGCCTATCTGGTGGACAAAAACAACGTGTGGCAATTGCGCGTGGTTTGGCAATGAATCCTGACATCATGCTCTTTGACGAACCTACTTCTGCCCTTGACCCTGAGATGGTCGGAGACGTTCTTAACGTTATGAAAGAATTGGCAGAGCAAGGTATGACCATGATTATCGTTACTCACGAAATGGGATTTGCCCGTCAGGTTGCTAACCGTGTCATCTTTACTCCACTTTAGGCAGGTAATGAGGTTGCCATAGCGGCCGCCGTAGACTATCAAGTGCTGAAGCACTTGATAGTCTTTCAACGTCAATCCACAAACTCAAATTCGAAGTTACCAATACGAACAATATCGCCGTCCTTAGCACCACGTTCACGAAGGGCTTCATCAACTCCCATACCACGCAATTGACGAGCAAATTTCATAATAGATTCATCACGTTCCATGTTAGTCATGACAAAGAGTTTTTCAAGTTTTTCACCAGAAAGTACCCATGACGCATCATCGTCACGACTGATTTCAAATGGACGTTCTTCTTCGTTAAAGCCGTAGTATACTTCTTCTTGTTCCATATCATCTTCGTTATAGAGCAAGAATTCATCTGTTTGATCAAGTAGTTCAGCAGTAGCTTCCAAAAGATTTTCCAAACCTTGATGGGCCAAACTTGAAATAGGGAAAATTTGTGGCAACTCATCAAATTCATCATAGTTAGCAGCCAATTTTTCCTTAAACTCTTTCAAGTTTTCCTCAGCCTCAGGCATGTCCATCTTATTAGCAACAATAATTTGTGGACGTTCCATCAAGCGCAAGTTGTAAGTTTCCAGCTCTTTGTTAATTTGAAGATAATCCTCGTAAGGATCACGCCCCTCACTCGCTGACATATCAATAACATGAAGGATAACACGTGTACGCTCGATGTGGCGGAGGAACTGTGTTCCCAAACCAACCCCCTGGCTAGCACCTTCAATCAATCCTGGGAGGTCAGCCATGGCAAAACTCTCTCCTGACTTTGTACGGACCATTCCCAAGTTAGGAACAATTGTCGTAAAGTGGTAAGCACCAATCTTTGGTTTTGCTGCCGTTACCACACTGAGAATTGTTGATTTACCAACAGATGGGAAGCCAACCAAACCAACATCAGCCAAAATCTTCAATTCCAATTGAAGTTCGCGCTCTTCACCTGGTTCACCATTTTCAGCGATTTCAGGGGCAGGATTACGAGGTGTCGCAAAACGGATATTTCCACGTCCACCACGTCCACCATGAGCAACGACAAACTCTTGGCCATCCTCGACCATATCAGTAATAACCTTACCTGTTTCAGCGTCACGCACTGTCGTACCAGGCGGGATGCTAACGATAAGGTCCTCAGCTCCTCGACCATGCATACCCTTGGTCATCCCTTTTTCACCGTTCTTAGCTTTGAACTTACGGTTATAACGGAAATCCATAAGGGTGCGCAAGCCTTCGTCAACCTTGAAAATGACTGAGCCACCCTTACCACCGTCACCTCCCCAAGGACCGCCATTTGGCACATATTTTTCACGACGGAAGGCAACCATCCCATCGCCACCACGACCAGCTTGGACACTGATCTTGGCTGTATCTAAAAACATACTCATTTATATTCTCTCTTTCTGATTTGTATGCTGTGTTCTAATTTGATCTCAGACCAAAGAATCTCCGACATACACAAAAAAACGCTTGATAGCGTCTTAACGGACAGCTGAGACTGCTTGGAAAATCAATGCCCCAACTGTTACTACTAGCATAATCAAAACGACTAATACTGTTAGACGTTCAAAAAATGATTTCTTACGTGGTCCGTTATCTCCAAATGCCACTTGAATTTACCTCGTTTTTTCTTCTAGAATATCACAATAATAGTAACAAAAATCCGCCTATTTCGCAACTACTAGACTATCTTAGGCCAAAGGAATTCCAAAAATAGTTAGAGCGTCTAACTCCTCCTGTGTCAAACGTCGCCAAGCACCAAGCTCTAAATCATTTGGCAGGCTTAAAGGTCCCATTTTCAAACGTTGTAAATCCGCCACTTTCTTACCGCAAGCGGCTACCATACGCTTAACCTGATGGAATTTTCCCTCGGCAACGGTAATTTGAACCAAACTAGTACTCGCATTCCTGTCGACTGATACAATCTCTAATTTCGCTGGCTGACAAGTATGGTCTTTAAGCTTGATCCCTTTTTCAAAAGCCAAGATATCCTCTTCATCCATAATACCAGCCACCTTGGCCTGATAAATCTTGTCCACATGCTTCTTGGGAGACAGCATAGCGTGAGCTAAGTCTCCATTATTGGTCAATAGAAGAAGACCATGAGTATCAATATCCAAGCGACCAACTGGAAAAACCTGCTTATGTCTTGCTGTCTCATCGAGTAAATCGAGGACAGTCTTATGACGAGAGTCTTCCGTTGCTGAAATGACACCTTGCGGTTTATTTAAGAGATAGTAAACAAAGGTCTCATGTGTCAACTCCTGACCCAAGTATGCAATTTGGTCTTTATCCTCATCAATCTGAGTCTTAGGTGATGTCTCCACCTGCCCATTTACGGTCACTTGCTTCTTTTTCAGAAAGGTCTTGACTTGACTACGACTCCCGACACCACAGTCTACCAAAAACTTGTCCAGACGCATCTATACTTCCTCCTTTATTGGAATCCACACTTTCATCTCATAATCGTCAGCCTGATGATTACCTAGGGGATAAACCTCTACACTTGGTTGGTCAATCATCTCACAATGTTTCTTCGCAGAATGAAAACTTCCCCAGACAGCTGCCGTTGCAGGTCCCTTCAACTTGAAAATGGCATACGTAGCTGACGCAAGAACAATCATTTCCAGACTATTGTCCTCACCATCAAAAGCCATCCCTGAAAAACTCAAAAAACTTTTCGAACAACCTTCATATCATGACGAACGGTTACTAAATCTAACTTTTGTATCACTTTTTTAAGCTTTGTCAGCTCAACTGGAACCTCATCATCTAGTATATAGGAATTTTTTTCTACAAATGCTTCTTTTTCAACATTTCAAGATCCAACACCCAACCTTCAGATCTAACACTCTTATCTTCAAAAAGGTAGCTAAAATGCTTACCTCTCTCATTGAATGACCCATCAACTAAACAATAAAGGGATTCAGACAAACCAATAACCACCATCTCCAGCCCAGTCACTTGAAACATAAGTTCTTGGTCCCTAAGTCGTACCTTCATCGTCAGACTTTCAGCATATATAGTAAAACTATTATCCAAATCCATTACGGACTGAAAAAAGATCCGGTGTATACTAGAAAAAGTCCAGACGGTATGCCAACGACACATCATCTCATAATCATCAATAGTCACAAGAAGAGAAAATTCCTGCTGATCAGAGGCACAAGAATATTCCTGAATACTCAATTGGTCTGGTGTCAGGTAGTCATTTACAAAGACTGCAAAGTCATCCATAGTTTAAAAATC
>PPYE01170888.1_pt1 | contig 17864 bp, 10 predicted proteins | sample 1559881 | NCBI WGS metagenome assembly PPYE01 (sample SAMN08240022, study PRJNA423297) | Human gut metagenome, whole genome shotgun sequencing project. | reverse complement strand
GAGAACCAATTACGGTATCGACCTGCCCGTCTCGCCCGAGACGCAAGCCTCCGCGGAGATCGTAACGGAAGAATTACGCCTGATCGAACGATTCTTCCTCCCGATCAAACGGATCGTGAAAGAAGGATTTTAGTGTAATATTATCCTTTCTTTCCTATGCGTTTATCACAGATGTCACGAGTGACAGAGTCCGCCGCAGACTATGGTATTCAACTTCTATTACAAATTCTTACAATTAAGATAGCTCCTTATGAAAAAATTTTATTTTATTACGCTTAGTTTTTGAAAAAACTTATTGTACCTTTGCCCTAATCACTCAATAAAGGTATAACCATGACAACTAAGTTCTTGCTCTCGTCCGATGACAATACTCGCAGTGGCCTTCTGAAAAAGAAGATCATACATTATTATATGGCCAATGGAGACGCTACTATAGCGGAGGTATGTAAAGAAATGAATCTCAGTATCCCCACCGTCACTAAGCTAATTAGCGAATTACAAGAGGACGGTTATATACTCGACTTTGGAAAACAAGAGACTAGCGGAGGGCGTAAACCTAGTATTTACGGGCTCAATCCCGTATCCGGCTATTTTGTGGGCGTAGATATACTGAAAGATCAACTGAATCTAGCCATATTAGATTTTAAAGGAGATAAGATCCGCATTGAGCAGAATATCCCTTATACACTCGAAAACACACCAGCCGCTTTAGACCATCTTTGCGAATGCATCAATGAATTTATAAACTCGTTGCCGATCCCAAGGGAAAAGATATTAAGCATTGGCATTAATATATCCGGACGGGTAAATCCTTTCGCCGGATATAGCTATAGCATTTTTTACTTTGAGGAGAAGCCCTTGTCTCAAATCCTTGAGGAAAAACTACATATAAAGATCTATATAGAGAATGACACCCGTTCCATGGCTTACGGCGAATATCTTCAAGGAGTCGTAAAAGGAGAGAAAAATATCCTATTCATCAATATATCTTGGGGATTAGGTATCGGTATCATCATAGACGGCAAGGTTTATTTCGGGAAATCAGGTTTCTCCGGAGAATTTGGGCACTTCAGCTTCTTCGAGAATGAGATTCTTTGCCATTGCGGTAAAAAAGGATGCCTCGAGACTGGAGCTTCCGGTTCTGCCCTATACCGTACCCTCCTTGAGCGGTATAAAGAGGGTAGCAACACCATATTGGCCAGTAAAATCGATGCCGGGGAATACATCGGGCTCTCTGACTTGATCGACGCCATTCACAAAGAGGATATGCTATCCATTGAGATACTGGAGGAGATCGGTTTTAATCTAGGTAAAGGAATAGCCGGATTGATGAACATTTTCAATCCGGAACTGGTCGTACTGGGCGGCCCCTTGTCGCAGACGGGAGAATATTTAAGCCTACCTATTAAAAGTGCCGTCAGGAAGTACTCTTTGAACTTGGTAACCCGTGATACTCAGATCAAAGTATCCAAATTAGGTGAAAGAGCGGGTATATTAGGAGCCTGCCTGCTATCTCGATCTAAAATTCTAGGTATGATTTAATATGTATTTCAAAGGAATTAAATAAAAAATAAATAATTATTTCATTTTCTCGATAAAACACCACTATATTATTAAAATATTTTATTTATATTTGCAGCATAATTAAAATCAGAGGTTAAAACTCATAAAAATAACGCAGATATGGATAAAATTAAAGGATTGATCGATGCTCCCTTTACTCCGTTCTACGAGAACGGGGAAGTTAATTACGAGCCCATTGAAGATTATGCGAAACTTCTTGTGAAAAACGGGCTGAAAGGCGTATTCATCAATGGTTCTTCCGGAGAAGGTTATATGCTGACAGAGGAAGAACGCATGAAATTGGCCGAGAAATGGATGGAAGCAGCTCCGGAAGGCTTTAAGGTAATCGTGCACGTAGGTAGCACATGCGTTAAGTCTAGCCGTAATTTAGCGGAACATGCTCAAAAGATCGGCGCTTGGGGTATTGGCGCTATGGCTACCCCTTTCCCTCGTATCGGTCGAATTGAGGAATTGGTAAAGTACTGCGAGGAGATCGCTTGCGGCGCTCCTGCCTTACCGTTTTACTACTATCATATCCCTGCGTTTAACAACGCTTTCCTCCCTATGCTGGATTTCTTAAAAGCAGTAGACGGGCGTATCCCTAATTTCGCCGGTATCAAATATACATACGAGAGCTTATACGAATACAATCAATGTCGTTTATACAAGGATGGTAAATTCGACATGTTGCACGGACAGGATGAAACGATTCTTCCTTGCCTTGCGATGGGTGGAGCGCAAGGAGGTATCGGTGGTACCACAAACTATAACGGAAAAGAATTAACCGGTATCCTAGAGGCTTGGGCAGCCGGTGACTTAGAGACAGCTCGCGAGAGACAAAACTTCTCTCAGGAGGTTATTAACGTTATCTGCAATTACCGTGGTAATATCGTCGGAGGAAAACGCATCATGAAATTGATCGGATTAGATCTCGGCAAGAACCGTACCCCGTTCCGGAATATGACGGACGAAGAAGAGGCCGCAATGAAAGCGGAATTAGAGGCTATCAATTTCTTTGAAAGATGTAATAAATTCTAAGGTATGGCAGCGTTTGACAATTTATCTAATCCATCGGAATATCTAGCTTATTGGGGCAAGACCTATCGGAATGAGCTTCTTTCCAATATTCTTCCTTTTTGGATGAAATACGGACTGGACAAAGAGAACGGCGGTTACTTTACTTGCGTAGACCGGGATGGTACTCTGATGGACTCCACTAAATCCGTTTGGTTCCAAGGACGATTCGCCTTTATCTTGGCATATGCCTATAATCACATTGAGAAGAACGAAGAATGGCTGAGAGCCTGTAAAAACGGTATCGATTTCATCGAGAAACATTGTTTTGATACGGACGGACGTATGTTCTTCGAGGTGACAGCGACAGGCATCCCTGTACGTAAACGCCGTTACGTATTCTCCGAGACTTTCGCGGCGATCGCTATGGCTCACTATGCATTGGCATCAGGCGACAAAGGCTATGCTGAGAAGGCCGTGAACTTATTCAAGCAAGTATTACACTATAAGAATACCCCGGGATTATTGGAGCCTAAATTTCGTGAAGGTCTCGTGGCGAAAGGCCATTCTTTCTGCATGATACTGATCGATACGGCGGCACGCATCCGTGAGGCCATAAACGATCCCATACTTACACAACAAATCGATGATTCCATAGCCGAGCTACGCCGTGATTTCATGCATCCCGAATTCAAGGCTATCTTGGAGACAGTAGGACCCAACGGTGAGTTTATCGACTCTATCGCCGGGCGTACCATCAATCCCGGCCACTCCATCGAGACCGCATGGTTTATCTTAGAAGAGGCCAAATACCGAGGATGGGACCCTCAACTGAAAGAGATGGGCTTACAAATCCTCAACTGGTCTTGGGACTGGGGCTGGGATAAGACGTACGGCGGAATCAACTATTTCAAGGATTGCAAAAACTTCCCTCCCCAAGAGTATTGGCACGACATGAAGTTCTGGTGGCCACAATGCGAGGCGGTTATCGCTACGCTTTACGCCTACCAAGCGACTGGCGACGCCAAATATCTCGAAATGCACAAACTAATAAACGATTACACATTTAATCATCTCCCCGACAAAGAATATGGGGAATGGTATGGCTACCTACACTTCGATGGTAGTCTCTCTCAATCTGCCAAAGGCAATCTATTCAAAGGTCCGTTCCACATTCCTAGAATGCTTCTCAAATGTAGTTTACTCTGCGACGAAATTCTTTCTAAATAACTTTATCTAAAATACTGAAAATTGGTCAATTGACATCAGGGGTCACAACCGTGGCTCCTGATGTTTCTAAGGCTTTGTTTTCCTTTTTATTTTCCTCAATCAAATGAAAAATAAGAAATTATATCCTTGGATCGTAGTCGGTTTACTATGGGTTGTCGCCTTACTGAACTATATGGATCGCCAGATGCTATCAACCATGAAATCAGCTATGATGGTGGATATCGTGGAACTAGAGTCTGCGGCGAACTTCGGACGTTTGATGGCGGTCTTCCTCTGGATCTACGGATTCATGAGCCCTGTAGCCGGTATGGTGGCAGACAGGGTAAACAGGAAGTGGCTAATCGTGGGTAGCTTATTTGTCTGGTCCTTCGTGACTTTGATGATGGGGTATTGCACGGATTTCAATCAGATCTATTACCTACGTGCCTTGATGGGGGTCAGTGAGGCCCTGTATATTCCTGCCGGATTATCGCTTATCACAGATTATCACCAAGAGAAAACACGCTCATTAGCCGTAGGTATCCATATGACAGGTCTATACGTAGGCCAAGCCTTGGGGGATTCGGAGCTACGGTGGCCAGTGCTTATACGTGGGAAACGACTTTCCATTGGTTTGGTATCATCGGCATCGCTTATAGCGTGGTCTTGATCATCTTCTTACACGATAAGAAAGATCATGTGGAACAAGCCGTAAAACTGGAAAATTATCCGAAAGAGAATCCGATTTCCGGTGCGTTTAAAGGATTAGGGATGTTATTCACGAACATCGCTTTTTGGATCATTCTTCTTTATTTCGCCACGCCGAGCTTACCGGGTTGGGCGACAAAGAACTGGCTCCCTACCCTATTCGCTGAAAATCTCTCGTTGGATATGTCCGAGGCCGGTCCGTTATCTACATTCACGATCGCTATCTCTTCCTTTATAGGGGTAATCGCCGGAGGTATTTTATCCGATAAATGGATCCAGCGGAATGTCCGGGGACGTGTATACACAGGCGCCATCGGTTTGGCATTAACGATACCCTCTCTCCTATTACTAGGATTTGGGCACAACTTCCCGATGATTATCGGCGGTGGTCTTTGCTTCGGTATCGGTTATGGTATATTCGACGCCAATAATATGCCTATCCTTTGCCAATTCATCTCCCCCCGTTATCGGGCTACAGCCTATGGAATTATGAATATGACCGGTGTATTTGCCGGAGCCGCCATCACGGATATACTAGGAAAATCTACCGACGCTGGTAATCTTGGCCATGACTTCGCCATGCTAGCCGGATTGGTACTCATCGCACTTTTAATCCAAGTGATCTTCTTACGTCCGAAAGTCGCTAATATGACCGACGAATGCTAATTAATCTCATCCAATAAACTAAATAAACAACAAAAAAGTAATTCATTATGAAGAAGAATCTACTGCTCTTAATGCTTGCGCTCCTACTTCCGGCATTTATGTACGGACAAGAGCAGACAGTCTCCGGAACAGTGCTGGATACCTATAACATGGGTGTCCCCGGTGCGTCTATCGTTGAAAAAGGCACGACAAATGGAACGATTACCGATTTCGACGGTAATTACACTCTCACCGTATCCAACAAAAACGCCACATTAGTATTTTCTTTCATTGGGTACAAGACACAAGAAATTCCAGTAGCTGGGAAAGCCAAAGTAGACGTGATCCTACAAGAAAACGCCGAACAGCTAGACGAAGTAGTGGTAACCGGTTACGGTGGCTCACAAAAGAGAGCGACCTTGACAACCTCTATCTCTAAATTGGATAACGCCGTACTGGAAAACGCAGCGATGTCTAACGCCGGACAATCCTTGCAAGGAACCGTATCTGGTTTGCGCGTCGTAAACACGACCGGTCAGCCGGGAGCAAACCCAAATATCGTACTTCGTGGCGGAGCTACCATAACAGGTAAGGATAATGGCGCATTGGTCGTTGTAGATGGTATCGTGCGCAACTCATTGGCCGACATCAACCCCTCCGACATCGAGTCTATCCAAGTATTGAAAGACGCAGCCTCAACCGCTATCTACGGTGCCCGTGCCAATGGTGGCGTAATCTTGGTTACCACGAAACGTGGTAAAGAAGGATCCGCTTCCGTCTCTTACAAGTTCAAGGGAGGTGCCAACTTTGCTCGCACAGGTTATGATTACTTAAACGCTCACGATTATATTTACTACAATCGCTTAGGATACCAAAGAACAGGACGTTCAGGCATGGATAACCAAATGGGATACGGTATCGGGAATGACCTATTTGATATCCGTTATTTGGATGACAGTACCAAAGGCCTCTTGGCAGAAGGTTGGCAACAAATGCAAGACCCAACCGATCCGAATAAACAAATCTTATTCAAGGATTACTCAGGGCAAATGAAAGACGCAGCCTTCCAAGACCCTTCTTTCACGCAAGATCATTATATCAATATCACAGGAGGTAACGACAAAGGTACATTCGCAGCCAGCTTAGGTTACTACAAAGAAGACGGTCTCATTAAGGGAACCAGCTACGAGCGTTTCTCCGGGACATTCAATGGATCCTATAAGATATTTCCGATCTTGACAGTCAACGCTGGAACGACTTATACATGGTCTCGCCAGCCGGGTCTTTGGATCGGATCATATGAGTTCTTCTATCGCACAATGAGCCAACGCCCTACATGGAACCCATACATGGAAGACGGATCTCCCGCTTCAGGCTTCGGCACGGGTGATGGAAACCCTCTTTACTACAAAGATAAATTAACGAATACGAATGGAACCCGCCGCTCTACCTATAATATCGGTTTTGATCTAGAGATCATCCCGAAGAAATTAATATTGAAAGAGAATAGCGCCCTATACCACGTAGACGATCAAACAGATAAGTTCGAGAAATCTTACCAACAACAAAACGCCACTAGCCCGAATCTTACCCGTAAGGCTGAGGCCAAATATATAAAGCAGAACCAACAGCAACATAGTGTTACTTTGACGTACACAGACACATTCAAAGAAAAACACAATCTGGAGGCAATGCTTGGTGGCGAGTATTTCAATTGGCATCAATATACGCTGAACGCAAGGACCGAAAATTCTCCGTCGGATGACATCCCTACTTTGAACGCGGGTAGTAATCGTACCTATACCTATAGCTACAAGGAAGGCTATCGTATCCTTTCTGGCTTTGCCCGTGTAAACTATAACTACAATTACAAATACCTATTATCGGTCGTAGCTCGTTATGACGGAATCTCCAAGTTGAGCGATAACCGTTGGGGCTTCTTCCCGGGTATCTCCGCTGGTTGGAATATCATGGAAGAGGAGTTCTTTAAGGAATCGAAGTTGGTAGATGTGATCTCTAACCTGAAGCCTCGTATCAGCTACGGCGTGAACGGTAACGTAAACGGATTAGGATACTACGACGTATATGGCAGCTATGGGCAGAAAGACGCGAACGGATCGATCATAACAAACTATGATGGCTCTGTAGGTTTCTATAATGACAAATTGGTAAACGGTGGATTACGTTGGGAGCAAAGTAAATCTTTCGAAGTAGGTTTGGATATAGGATTCTTCAACAATCGCTTGAGCTTTATCCTAGACTATTATAATCGTACGACTTCCGATTTATTGACAGATTTGGATTTACCCAATTACACTGGTTTCAACAGCATCAAAACCAACTTGGGAACTTTACGTAACCAAGGTTTCGAGATGGAAGTAAAAGCGAATATCCTAAACAACGTAAACGGATTCAGTTGGGATGTATCAGCAAACTTATCTACGGTAGCGAACAAGATTGTCAAGCTTCCGGCCAATGGGAACGAAAATAACCGCCAAGGAGGTTACCAAGTATACGACCCGCAAAAGGGTGAAGTCGTATGGGTTGGCGGAAAACAAGAAGGTGGTAAGCTGGGTGATTTATTTGCCTTCAAGCAAGATCATATCTTCAAGGATTGGGATGACGTGAAAGCGAATGCCAATAACCGCTACGACGCAATTGGAGAATTGTATGGCCCCGCCGCATGGGAAGCTTTAAAGGATAAGGCAGGTAAGCAACCGATCGAGCCGGGTGACGTTTGTTGGGCCGACTTGAACAATGATGGCGTAATCAACAATCTAGACCGCGTGAAAGTAGGTAATCTTTTCCCGACAGTAACCGGTGGTTTCTCCACGACATTAGGCTATAAGGATTTCTCTTTATACGCTCGTTTTGATTATGCGTTAGGGCATACGCTGTATAACGACTTAGCCGCACGTTCACTTGGACAATATCAAGGTTCGTTTAACATCATCGATATGGTGAAAGACAGTTGGTCGGAGACAAACCAGGATACGGATATACCTAAGTTCTACTATGCCGATCAGTTGAGTAAGAAGAATATTACTCGCTCCAACAATGGTTTAACAGCAGTTGACAACAACAGCTCCCGCTTCTACGAAAAGGGTGATTATCTAGCTTTACGTGAAATCACATTGACTTGGAACCTACCGAAGAAATGGATTAACAAAGCCTTGATGAGCAATGCATCTGTTTATGTAACCGGACAAAACTTGTTCTACATCACAGGATATACCGGTGTATCTCCGGAACCGGCGGTAGATACTACCTATGGTCAAGGTCTTGATAACGGTAGATACCCAACTCCTAAAACGGTTCTTCTTGGTTTATCCGTAACATTTTAGTCAAACCCATTAAAAAAGACAGACATTTATGAAAAAGATAATTATAGCCATGATGGCAGCAGTCTCATTACTGAATTTCAGCGGATGCGACTCCTTGGACATGGAACCCGTAAGTAGTATTTCCGACGCAAACTATTGGAAATCCCCGGACCAGTTTAAGGCATTCAACATAGGTTTACACGGATTGCTCCGTTCACAATCCAGTTATAACATATTCGTATTGGGCGAACCTCGCTCGGACATCTACGGAGATCAGCCATTCGGAGGCGAGGCTACCCAAGGCGTAGAGCGTTTCTCATACAACACGATCAACGCAGAGTTTACAGGTATCAGCAACTTCGCTAATTTTTATACGACACTGAACCAAATCAACTTGATGATCCGTAGAACGAACGAGACCGATTTATTAGGCGAGGCCGAAAAGAACTATTACTTAGGGCAGGCTTACGGTTTACGCGCCTATATCTATTTCCATTTGTTACGCTCTTGGGGAGACGTTATCATTACTACGGAGCCAACCTTAGGTAGCGAATTGGATATCTCTCACCTTGATAAGGCCGCTTCTCCAGCGAGTGAGGTGATGGATCTGATCAAGAAGGATATCGATGCCTCGGAAAAAGCTTTTGGCGGAGATTATTCTTATAAACAAGGAAAGTGTTATTGGTCTAAACCCGCTACCTTGATGCTGAAAGGTGAGGTTTATCTATGGAGCGGACGCCAGATGGGTGGCGGCACGGGCGATTATACCGTAGCCAAGACAGCCTTGCAAGATCTTCAACAAAACGGCAACTTAAAGCTGCAAGAGAAATTCACGGACGTTTTCTCTTTCAACAATAAGGAGAACAGCGAGATGATCTTCGCGCTCCATAGTGGTAAGGAGGATGATTTCATGATGTGGAGAGACTATAACTGGCGTAACAATATGGTACCTCAACGTGAGTACATGGCAGGCTACTGTGACGAGACAGGAACTCCATTCCTTGAAATACCGGGATACAACCTACAAGGCTTAATGCGCTACCAAGTAAAGAAAGATCATTACCTAAAATCATTCCGCGAAGGTGATACCCGCTTGAAAGGTACCTTGAAGGCGGTTTACAAAAAGCACGAAGACGGAACCTTGGAATATATCGCACCAATCCAATACAAGTTCCAAGGAACCACCTTGGAAGGTAGCAACGAAAGAAGTTGGTACGATGATTATCCTATCTATCGCTATGCGGATGCCTTGCTATTATTAGCCGAGGCTAAGGCCTTGCTCGGAGAAGATCCTTCTACAGAGATCAACGCCGTTCGCGAGCGTGCTTACGGTTCCGAATATTTTAACGCACATAAGAACGAGGTGGCTTATCCGAATGACAAAGGAAGTTTCTATAACGATAACCCGTTTGAGGCGGGCGACGAGAATGTGATGGAAGCTATCCTTAAAGAGAGACTTCGCGAGTTCTTCTTTGAGGGTAAACGTTGGTACGACTTGAGACGCTTCGGTAAGGATTATGTATTAAAATATACCACAGCACAAGAATCACGTTTATTATGGCCGATCAATGAAGGGGCATTGACAAACAATCCCGCATTGAAACAGACTCCCGGATACTAATCGTACATAGGTTTAAGGCGATTGGATATAATTAGGTTTTTGGCACGAATTCCAAAGGGGCTTTGTTCATATGAATGAATATCGCTACCTTTGGAATTCACATATCTATTAATTTCAACCTACAAACAAAAAACATCATGAAAAAAACTTTCCTGTATTTCTGCCTTCTTTTCATCGTACAAACGGCTTTTGCGGCAGACAGTCTTTATGTGCGAGAGCAACAAATCCCCATCTTGATAGACCGGATCGACAATGTACTTTACGAGATGCGGATACCGGCCCAAAAAGGGGATGTATTAAACGAGATCACGATACAGATCGGAGACAATGTCAACCTGTCGGACATCCAAGCGATACGTCTATTTTATAGCGGAGTGGAAGCTCCTTCCCGCAAAGGGGAACATTTCAGTCCCGTTACGTACATATCCAGCCATATACCGGGAAATACCCGTAAGGCTCTTGAATCTTATTCCGTACGGCAAGATGAGGTTACCACCCCCTTGTCGCGCACGGTAAAACTAACCTCTAAACAACCGATGCTTAAAGGCATCAATTATTTCTGGGTAAGTATCCAGATGAAGCCAGAGACTTCCTTATTGGCAAAAGTAGCGACTACGATACCTAACGCCCAGATCAACAACAAACCGATCGACATCACTTGGAAAGGAAAGGTGGACGAACGCCATGTAGGTATCGGCGTACGCCAAGCCGGGGATGACGGATCGGCGGCCTTCCGCATCCCGGGATTAGTGACGACGAATAACGGAACATTACTCGGAGTCTACGATATTCGCTATAATAGCAGCGTGGACCTGCAAGAGAAAATCGATATCGGAGTAAGCCGCAGTACCGATAAGGGACAAACTTGGGAACCGATGCGAGTAGCCATGACTTTCAAACAAACGGATGGCCTGCCCCACGGACAAAACGGCGTGGGAGACCCATCGATCTTGGTAGACGAAAAGACCAATACGATCTGGGTAGTAGCCGCATGGACGCATGGTATGGGTAACGAACGGGCTTGGTGGAACTCCATGCCGGGAATGACACCGGACGAGACCGCCCAACTTATGCTCGTGAAAAGTGAGGACGATGGTAAGACGTGGAGCGAACCGATCAACATCACGTCTCAAGTAAAAGACCCGTCTTGGTATTTCCTATTGCAAGGCCCGGGACGAGGCATCACGATGCAAGACGGTACCTTGGTCTTCCCGATCCAGTTTATCGACGCTACCCGTGTGCCCAACGCCGGCATTATGTATAGCAAAGACCGCGGGAAAACATGGCACCTGCATAACTTAGCCCGCACGAATACCACGGAGGCACAAGTTGCCGAGGTAGAGCCGGGCGTATTGATGCTAAATATGCGCGATAACCGGGGCGGTAGCCGTGCCGTAGCCACGACAAAAGATTTAGGCAAGACATGGACAGAGCATCCTTCCAGCCGCAGTGCCTTGCAGGAACCCGTTTGTATGGCCAGCTTGATCAAGGTAAACGCCAAAGACAACATCACCGGCAAAGACCTTTTACTCTTCTCCAACCCGAATACGACAAAAGGGCGTAATCATATCACGATCAAGGCGAGTCTGGACGGCGGACTTACTTGGCCTACGGAGCATCAAGTCTTATTAGACGAGGCCGAGGGCTGGGGATATTCCTGTCTCTCCATGATCGATAAGGAAACGGTTGGAATCTTCTACGAGTCAAGCGTGGCGCATATGACCTTCCAAGCCATTAAGCTAACAGATCTTATTCCTTAGAGAAACAATCTATGAGATCAATACTGAATCTTATTCTTATTGTATATATAGGCATTTCCGGGTCTTTACAGGCCCGGAATCCTGTTTTATTGCCCTTGCCCAAAAAATACGTCCGGACAAACACTTCGTTCCATCCGAAGGAAATCGCAGTTTCTTCCGAAGGGAAACTCCGTTCCATCCTAATGGAATTCTTGGAGGAGCTGCCGGTAAGCGTCCAACCGGACAGCCGATACAAGATAGCGGTTTCCTTGGTTGACAAATTGGACGGAATCCCCCTCAACTCCGAGGAGGCTTATCAACTAAGCGTCTCTTCCCGGGGGATAACCATCCGGGCGGTATCCGAGCAAGGGGCTTATTGGGCGATACAAACCTTGCGCCAACTGACCGAGCGACGAGGAAACCAATATTCCATCCAAGGTTGCGAGATCACCGACTGGCCTGCTTTCCGCATACGAGGATTCATGCAAGACGTAGGGCGGAGCTATATCTCCATGGAAGAACTGAAACGGGAGATCGAGGTACTTTCCCGCTACAAGATGAACGTATTTCATTGGCATCTCACGGAGAACCAAGCTTGGCGTCTGGAGAGCAAGATCTTTCCGATGCTGAACGACAGCTGCAATATGAGCCGTATGCCCGGAAAATATTACACGATCGAGGAGGCAAAGGAGCTGGTTCGCTTTTGTAAAGAACATAACGTACTACTCATCCCAGAGGTAGATATGCCGGGACATAGCGCCGCTTTCATACGGGCCTTCCGTCATGATATGCAGAGCAAGGAGGGTATGGCGATCTTGAAACTATTGATGGACGAGGTTTGCGAGGTATTCGAGGAGGTTCCTTACTTACATATCGGTACGGACGAGGTAAAGTTTACCAATCCAAAGTTCGTACCCGAGATGGTCGCTTATATCCGTGCGAAAGGGAAACAAGTGATCTCTTGGAACCCGGGATGGAAGTACAAGCCGGGTGAGATCGACATGGAGCAAATGTGGAGTTACCGGGGAAAAGCGCGACCGGGCATTCCCGCGATCGACTCCCGTTTCCATTATATCAACCATTTTGATACGTTCGCCGACTTGATCGGCTTATACACCAGCCGTATTTACAATGAACCGCAAGGAAGCCATGATTTGGCGGGTACGATCCTTGCCGTATGGCACGACCGGGTCGTACAGCCGGAGGACAAATTGATCCGGGAGAACAATTTGTATCCGAATCTATTAGCGATCGCCGAACGTTCTTGGTTGGGCGGCGGCTATCAATATTTCGATAAGAACGGAACGATGCTGCCTATCGATCCCGATAACGAGGAGCATAAGGCATTTGTCGATTTTGAGCGACGGATGTTATGGCATAAAGAACATCATTTCCAAGGATACCCGTTCGCCTACGTCAAGCAAACCAACGTGAGATGGCGTATCACCGACCCTTTCCCGAATGATGGGGAACTGACCCGCTCTTTCCCTCCGGAAAAGGCGCTTCAGACGCAATATACCTATGAAGGGAAAAGCTACGGCACGCACGACGCCATCGGTGCCGGAATCTACCTGCGCCATGTCTGGGGACCGCTGGTTCCCGGTGTATATAAGGACCCGCAGCCGAATCATACCGCTTACGCATGGACTTGGATCTATTCGCCCAAGACGCAAGACGTAGGGGCGTGGATCGAATTCCAGAATTACGGGCGCTCGGAGATGGATCTTCCTCCCTCACAAGGGAAATGGGATTATAAAGAGAGCCGTATCTGGGTAAATGATCAAGAGATAACGCCCCCCGTATGGACCGCTACCCACCGGGAGAAGTCCAATGAGATCCCACTGGGGAACGAGAACTGCGTAAGCCGTAAACCAACCCCGGTCCATCTGGAAAAAGGCTGGAACAAGGTGTTCATGAAGCTTCCGGTCGGTACGTTCAATACCCCCGAGGTCCGTCTGGTGAAATGGATGTTCACGTTCGTTTGCGTCACCCCGGATGGAGAGAAAGCGGTGGAAGGATTGGTCTACTCCCCGGATAAACAACTTAAATAACTTCTAATTCGATTGAATGAAATGAGAAAAATAATAGGAATCTTATCCATCTTCCTCGCTTTCGCTCTCATGGGGCAAGCGCAAAAGATCAAGGTGGCTTGCGTAGGTAATAGCGTGACCTACGGCTACGGAATCAAGAACAGGGAAACAAACTGCTACCCGGCCCAATTGCAACGGATGCTTGGAGATGCCTACAAAGTGGAGAACTTCGGGCATAGCGGGGCTACTTTATTAAACAAGGGATATCGTCCTTATACCCAACAAGAGGCGTATCAAAAGGCATTGAAGTTTGCCGGGGATTACGTGATCATCCATCTGGGATTGAACGATACGGACCCTCGGGCATGGCCGAATTACCGGGATGATTTCGTCCGGGACTATCTTTCCTTGATCGAATCCTTCCGGAAAGCCAATCCGAGATGCAAGGTATGGGTTTGTCGCATGACTCCGATATCTCACCGCCATCCTCGTTTTAAATCCGGTACAAGAGACTGGTACTGGATGGAGCAAGCGCTTATCGAAGAAATCGCCCGGATAGCCGGCGCGACCTTGGTCGATTTGCAGGAAGGATTATACGACCGTCCGGATCTATTGCCCGACGCATTGCATCCCAACGCTGAAGGTGCCGATATCTTGGCCCGCACCGTTTATGGTGCGCTAACCGGCGATTACGGAGGATTACAGCTTCCTGCCATCTATTCGGACCGGATGGTCTTGCAACGAGATCAACCGCTTCCTATATCTGGTATCGCCAACCAAGGGGAGAAAGTAACCGTTACCCTCGCCGGACAAAGGAAGGAGACCGTAGCCGGTACGAACGGGAAATGGACTGTCACGCTCGATCCCTTGCGGGTAAGCGGGAAATCCTATACCTTAACGGTTTCTACCCCCAGCCGCACGCTGAACTATCGGGATGTAGTAGCCGGGGAAGTCTGGCTATGCTCCGGACAATCCAACATGGCGTTCCGGGTAAACGAGAGCGTAAAGGAAGAACAACAGCAACAATTGGATTACGCAAAACAACACTCGCAAATCCGTTTATTCGACCTAAAGCCCCGCTGGGAGACCTACGCCGTGGAATGGGACGCTTCCGTACTGGATTCATTGAACCGCCTGCAATATTACCACGACACCCAATGGGAAGTATGCGACACGCGGAATACCGCACGCTTCTCGGCCATAGGATTTGCCTTCGGGCGTATGCTGGCCGATAGCTTACAAGTACCCATCGGATTGATATTGAACGCTGTTGGCGGCTCGCCTACGGAGGCATGGATCGACCGGAAAACACTGGAATTCGAGTTTTCGGATATCTTACAGGATTGGACGAAGAACGACTTTATCCAAGATTGGGTACGTGAACGGGCGGCCTTAAACATCAAGCAAGCATCCAACCCGCTCCAACGCCATCCGTATGAGCCTTGTTATCTGTTCGAGGCGGGTATCCAACCCCTTCATCAATATCCCATCAAAGGGATTATTTGGTACCAAGGAGAATCGAACGCCCATAATATGGAAGTACACGAACGATTATTCCCGCTATTGGTGAACAGCTGGCGCCAGAATTGGAACGCAGACCTGCCTTTCTACTATGTCCAACTATCCAGCATAGACCGCCCGAGTTGGACTTGGTTCAGGGACAGCCAACGCCGCCTGGCGCAAACCGTATCGAATACGGGTATGGCCGTTAGTAGCGATCGCGGGGATTCTTTAAACGTTCACCCTACCCGAAAAAAAGAGATTGGCGAACGACTGGCACATTGGGCCTTGAACAAGACCTACGGACATAACGTAATCCCATCCGGCCCTTTGTTCCGCAGCGCAACGTTTACCGATAACGCCGCCTATATCACTTTCGATTACGCAAAGGGCTTGACAACCTCCGATGGAGACCCCATCCGTACATTCGAGATCGCCGAGCAGGAAGGACTTTACTATCCGGCGCAAGCCGTGATAGAGAACGGGAAAGTAAAGGTGTGGAACGATCAAGTGACTCACCCGAAGCTGGTACGCTACGGCTGGCAACCCTTCACGAGAGCGAATCTTGTAAACGAGGCGGGTATGCCGGCCTCTACGTTCCGGGCAATAAAAGAATAAGCTATGCATAATAAACAACAAATCACCGGCTGGTTGTTCCTCCTGCTACTCTGCGTAGCGGGATGCGGCCAGCCTGTATCTAAAAAACAGAACACCATGATAAACTGGACAAAATTACCGGATCTACCGGGAGCAGCCGATACGGCTTCCCTTGGCGTTTCCGCCCCGTTCGCCGGCATCCATAACGGTGTATTGATCGTTGCCGGAGGTTGCAACTTTCCGGACAAACCCGTCACCGAGGGAGGAGCCAAGCGATATTATAGCGAGATATTCGTCCTTCTTCCCGAAGGATGGAAAGAGATCGACCGACTGCCTCGTCCCGTCGCCTACGGCGCTACGGTTTCCACCCCGGAAGGTATCGTTTGCATCGGAGGAAACAACAGTGATTCTTCCTTGGTCGAGGTCTCCCGCATCTCCTATAACCCCACGAAAGGAGAGGTAGCGGTTTGCGCCTTACCCTCCTTGCCGTCTCCAATGGATAATCTCTCGGCCGCTTTTACCGGACAGGAGATTTACGTAGCAGGGGGAAATGAGAACGGACAGCCCTGCCATACCTTCTTACGCCTCAACCTAGCGAATATCGAAAAGGGATGGGAACAACTACCGGACTTCCCGGGAGCAGCCCGTGTACAACCGGTATTAGCGGCCGGAGAAAGTCCCAACGGCACACGTATCTATCTAGCCGGAGGCTTCCAGCCCATCCTAAACGAAGAGGAACCGATCGTCCCGACGGATGTATTGGTATTCGACCCGGCAACTTTTACCTGGCAACAAGAGACCGTTCTTCCCCCGTTTAAGGACGGAGCGAACCGTACCCTAACAGGAGGCTGTGCCGTGACTTTCCAAACGGATAAAATCTTATTTATGGGAGGTGTGAACTACGATTGTTTCCTAGCCGCCATCGCCCGACCGATCCATTTAGCGAAAGCGGAGGCGGCGCGAGATTCAGCGGCCATTACCCGCCTGCAAGCCGAAGCCAAGGCCTATATGCACCATCCGGTAGAATGGTACCGATTCAATACCACCTTACTTCAATACGACCTATCCACGAAAGCATGGAGCGATCTGGGCGAATATGAGCAGTTGGCCCGTGCCGGAGCGGGAGCGGTTATCCAAGATGGCCGGTTAACTATCATCAACGGAGAATTGAAACCGGGTATCCGCACGCCGCAAGTGAATCAAGCGAAATTATAATAGGGATTTAGTGGGATCGCTGGTAAGTTTGCCAACGATCCCTGTTTACTTTTCCCACCCGATTTTCAGTATCCGGAATCTATTTAGAGCATACGTATCCCAAGGCAAATCCTAGACAATAAGCACATAAATAATGTTCTTATATAAATCATTGAACATAAACATCTTAAAAAGACGATTATACTTTCCGCAAAACACGTACGTGTTTTTGGAAAAAGTCGTACATGTTTTTCGGGAAACACGTACATGTTTTTACTGAATCACACGACAGGAAACAAGAGCGTATATGGAAATATACAATAAGCCTACCTTAAAAATAAGTATGCGATAACCTATACATCCGGATACGCCTCAAATTGCAGCACATTATTGGCCATGATGGGAAAAGAAGATATCGCAATCATAGATATGCACTCCTCTCTATAAAGGGCTTACCCAAACCGATTACGAATGCCAAGAGGGTGACAGTGGGGATGCATGCATGAAGGAGGGGGCTATTCCACCTTTACCTATAATAAATATATAGGCTACTATTGGCCTGCATCAATCAAGATCGTTTTCGTTTCTCCCTCGGCTAGATACGGGCTCTCGTTTGCCATTAAATTTCCTGTTCCAAATCATGTACGCTCATCAATCTGATGGAAAAGCACATCTTCATTCCTAAGTGCTTCTTTAAAACGACTAGCTTAAACCATCGTTT
>PPYE01454384.1_pt1 | contig 17866 bp, 15 predicted proteins | sample 1559881 | NCBI WGS metagenome assembly PPYE01 (sample SAMN08240022, study PRJNA423297) | Human gut metagenome, whole genome shotgun sequencing project. | reverse complement strand
TTCTTTATAAACTCGTCAAATCACCTCTAAGCTTCTACTACAACAAGTCTATTTTAGGCTGCAATATTCTCAAACTTATATAATATACATCTTAATCATCGACGAACGGCAAAAAGTTCAGCTTCAGTTTCCCAAGTACCATCCGGACGTTTTACCATACGTTGCCAACGGAATGAAGTCGTTGTAATTTCTGAAAACACCCACTGTATATTCTTCTCATTAATTTCCGTCTGAACAATCCTGTTTCCTTCTCTTTTTCCTTCCAGTTGTGTAGCCCCTCCTAATTCCGTATATAAAATATCCCATGCCTCTGTATTAGGATTATACATACGTACCGCAGTCGCATAAGCTGCATCCGGTTGATAATCTTTAATCCGTGCCTTACGCGAAGGGCAAATAAACACATCTTGAATTGCAGTCCCTTCCAGCACCCAAGCGAATATCCACTCTCCCTGAACATGTCTTTCGCCTGTTGTACCTTGGTTATCAACCCATTCAAAATCCCATTCACCGACAAACTGTCCATACAGGTTATCTTTTTCCGGTATCAAATTGCTTTTCCCTTTTGACACTAATACATTTATAAATTCTCCCATACTTTATTTACTGACTCTAGATTAGACAAATATAAGATTTATAATTAATAATCACTAATATTAAAGCAATTATCTGTATGCAATATCCATGTCGAAAGCAAACAGATGCATAGTATAAAGCACGGGATTCCCTACTCCCAAACAGATTTTTTATATTACACCCCAAAAACATTTCATTTACAAACTTATTGCAAAAAAAGTATTTGGCCATTAAATCTCAATTATTCAAGAAAGAAGTACCGATAAAAAGTCTTTTTTCCCTATATTTGCTAGGCTGAAAAAAATGTCATTAACTCAATTAATATGAAAAAACTATCGTTTATTATTGTATTTGTATTCCTGTCCATTCTTTTTGTACAGGCACAGCAAGCAAAGTATGTATTTTATTTCATCGGAGATGGAATGGGTGTTAACCAAGTTTTAGGAACAGAGATGTATCGTGGAGAGTTGGAAGGCAAAATTGGTGTGACTCCGTTATTATTCACCCAATTTCCTTATGCAACCATAGCCACTACTTTCTCGGCAACCAACGGAGTGACAGATTCGGCCGCTGCAGGAACAGCACTTGCTACGGGAAACAAAACAAAAAATGGCGCATTAGGTGTGAAAAAGGATCTGGAAACCAAAGTTAACAGTGTTGCTTCTTGGGCAAAAAATAAAGGTTGCCGTGTAGGTATCAGTACCAGTGTCAGCGTAGACCATGCCACACCGGCTGCTTTTTACGCACACCAAGGACAAAGAAGCAGCTATTACAACGTGGGTCTGGATTTGATTGATGCCAACTTCGATTTCTATGCAGGATCAGACTTTTTAGATCCCACCAACAAAAAAGCCGCCGGTTCAAATTCAGAAAGTCTGTACACACTGGTGGACAAAGCCGGATATACCATAGCCCGTGGCTACAAGGACTATCAGAAAAAAGCAAAAAAATCGGACAAACTGATTCTCTTACAACCTGCAACAGCAACAGACAATAGTGCTATCCCCTATGCTATCGATCGAAAAAAAGGCGATATGACTTTAACTGAAATCACCCGTGCCGGAATCAATTTCCTGTCTAAAGATCTATCAAAAGGGTTCTTCCTGATGGTTGAAGGAGGTAAAATAGACTGGGCTTGCCACAGCAACGACGCCGCTACCGTATTCCACGAAGTGATGGATATGGACAATGCCATAAAAGTTGCTTACGAATTCTATGAACAACATCCTGATGAAACCCTGATTGTAGTAACAGCCGACCACGAAACCGGAGGAATCGTTTTAGGAAAAGGTCCGTATACTTTGAACCTGCAAGCTTTAAAATCACAAAAAGTAAGTGAAAGCGGATATACTAAAATTGTAAACGAATTAAGAAAAAAATACAAGAATCAAGTACCTTGGGAAGTTATCAAGCAATCATTGAAGGATAATTTCGGATTTTGGGATAGTATTCAATTGAATGAAAAGCAAGAAGCATCCCTGAAGAAAGTATATGATGAATCATTTAGCGGTAAAGAGATAGATTTAACCAAAAGTGAATATCAACAAGACGAACCTTTGGCAGCTGAGGCCAAAAGAATTCTGGATGACATCGCTCTGGTAGGTTGGACCAGTGGTGGGCACTCTGGAGGTTATGTACCCGTATTCGCTATCGGAGCCGGCGCCCAACTATTCCAAGGTCGCATTGACAATACCGAAATTCCGGTAAAAATAGCAGAAGCTGCTGGTTATCCCAACAATTAATCAAAAGCAAGATAGTGCGACAAACGTTCCAAGTCTTTCTCAGTGAATTCCTCATACAAGGATAACTGGGAAAGACTTTTTAATTTTCCCTTTTTCCTCCTATATTCTATAATTACCTTTGCCTGATAAAAATTCATATAAGGATGAGAGCGAAGTTTGTCAAGCCCGGCCTTATTGGCATTTATCCGATGAATTGGTGCATTTCCGAGTTTAAACCATCTCAACATATCCTCATCTACATAGTTCACTTCCTTCAATTGAGCCATATCATAAAAACCTCCCAAACGTTTCCGGTAAGCCACAATCATGCGTGCAATGCCACTGCCTATTCCCGGAATCTTTTTCAACTCGGTAGTGTCCGCTTCATTCAAATCGACTAAAGTTCCTTCCGGATATTTATAAACCGCCAACGTATCTTTCTCCGCCTTTTTGATAAAGTGCAATGTATCCTGTTTCCGCCGAAAAGCCTCTGATATCTGGATATAAGGTTTTAACATATTAAATTTCTCGGACGACAAGCCATAAACACGAGAGAAATCATCCGCTGTCCTGAATTTACCGCCGGCTCTCCGGTATTGCAAAATAGTATGTGCAATAAAAGGAGGCAATCCACGTTGCAAAAATTCGATGGAATCGGCTGAATTTGGATCAAAAGCAGCCAATACCACCTCTCTTCTTTTAGGCTTATCATAGGAATATCGCAGAGATTCCTTCTCCTCCATCTCATGTACTCCGGCCAGAAAGTTTTTTATTTCTTCTATCCCCTCTTGATCCTGTTCCAAAGACTCTTCCTTTACTGGAAACAGAACCCATATACACATAAATATGAAAAGCAAAGTCAACAAAAAAAGTATAGCTCTGCGTTCGCTTTTCGAAAAATAGAAGAAGTCTTTCCACATTACAATTCTAAATTAGCCCTAATTCATTGATAAAAATCAAAATGATAGCCACAGGTGCCACGTATCTCAACAAGAAGATATACAAATTGAAAAGACCTGCTTTCAGTTTTCCCCCATTGGTCAATTCTTCATAAGAAACGGAACGTTTCAAATACCATCCTACAAAGATACATACCAGCAAGCCACCCAAAGGAAGCATTATTTTTGCAGTGACAAAATCAAGTAAGTCAAAGAATCCCTTATCAAACAGCGTATATTTCTGCATAACTCCCAATGACAAGGAAGAAATGATTCCAATTATAATGCACCCGAAAGTGACCAATCTAGCAGCACGGCCACGAGTTAAATTGAATTCCTCGTGCAGAAAAGCCGTCACCACTTCATGTAGAGAAATAGTAGAAGTCAATGCAGCCAAAGCCAACAAGACATAGAACATCACCGAGAAAATATAAGCTAATATCGGCACACCGCTAAAAGCTTGCTGAAAAACATTAGGCAATGTAATAAAAATTAATGATGGTCCCGCATCCGGCTGGATACCTACAGAAAAGGCCGCCGGAAAAATAATCAATCCGGCCAAGACAGCCACAAAAGTATCAATCACACCGACACTCAGAGCCGTATTTCCCAGTTTGGTTTCTTTCCCAAAATAAGAAGCATAGGTTGAAAGACATCCCATTCCCAAACTCAAGGAAAAGAACGCCTGCCCCATAGCCCCTAAGAAAACATCTCCGTTCACTTTACTGAAATCAGGCTTCAGCAGAAACTCCAAACCTTTTTCCGCATTGGGAAGCGACAATGAGCACCCCACCAAAACTACTATCAGTACAAACAAAACAGGCATCAGCACCTTCGAAGATTTCTCTATTCCATCTTTCACTCCCTTTACTATAACAAAATGGGTGGCCAATAAAAAGATGACCAGCCAGATAAGCGGACGAACAGGGTCCTTCGAAAAACTCTGGAAAGCAACCACAAAATCTTCCGGCTTCTTATCTGCAAAACCATTCATTCCCGCTTCCAATATATATTCCAAAGTCCATCCTGCCACTACCGAATAATATCCTAGAATAAGAAAACCGGCCAAAACCCCCAAATATCCCAACCACTTCCAATGAGTTCCGGGTGCCAAAACCTTATAAGCACGTCCCGTACTTGCTTTTGAATGACGACCTACTGTGAATTCGGCAATCATAATAGGCATTCCCAACATAAAAACACACGCCAAGTATACTAAGATAAATGCCGCACCTCCATGATTTCCCGTTTCATAGGGAAACCTCCATATATTACCAAGTCCTACAGCCGAACCTGCCGCCGCCAGAACAGCCCCAATCTTACTTCCGAAATTTACTCTTTCGCTTTTTTGCATAAAAAACTATCAAATTATTATAAATCAACACTGGTTAGCCTGCAAAAGTATAAAATTAATCGTACTTTTGCGACGAATCACAAAAAAATTAAAGTATGCTATATTATTTTAGAAAATATCCGGTATCCTTGATCATTGTAGCTATCATCTTTTATCTTTCCTTTTTCACTCCTCCTAAAACAGATGTGGAAGAAATCCCCTACATAGACAAAGTAGTGCATATATGCATGTATGGAGGACTCTGTTTCATTTTATGGATAGAATACCTGAGGAATCATAAGGCTATCAATTGGAATCATGTAATATGGGGAGGCATCATAGCTCCTGTAGCTATGAGCGGGTGTATCGAACTGATGCAAGCTTATTGCACAGATACCCGCAGCGGTGACTGGCTGGATTTTCTGGCAAACAGCATTGGAGTCGGACTAGCCGCCTTAATAGGATATTACTTACTTCGCCCCCTTATATGGCGTAAATCCTAAAAAGAAACGCCGACGATTCTTCGCGAACAGTCGGCGTGATGATAAAAGTCAAAGTTATATAATAAAGATAGAGAGTCAACTTAACGGAAATCTTTCAGATCATTCTGCAACCTCTGACGAGTGAAAAAGATACGGCTTTTCACTGTTCCCAACGGAAGTCCCAGTTTTTCGGCAATTTCCCTATATTTAAATCCTGATACATACATAGCAAACGGCACACGGTAATCTTTAGGCAACGCATTCACGATACGATGTATCTCTTTCAAATCATAAGCACCTTCTGTAGAATCGAATCCTGAGTCCTGTGGAAGATTCAAATGGAACAAGTTATCTGTCTGATCGACGAAAGTCTGATCACGCACTGTTTTACGATAATTATTTATAAATATATTACGCATGATGGTGTACATCCATCCTTTAAAATTCGTATCTGGAGTAAACTTCTCTTCGTTGTCCAAAGCTTTAAGTGAAGTTTCCTGCAACAAATCATTAGCCTCTTCTCTGTCAGCTGTCAATTTAAATGCAAAGCGAAATAATTCGGTTTGTATACTTAGTAAATGCTGTGTAAAGTCGACTGTCTTCATATTAATCTATTTTTAAATTGTTATTTTCTGTTTTTGCTTTCTGCTGCAATATTAACGACTTCTCGCAAAAGTCACGACAGAAAAACTAACAACAAAGGGGGTATAAACTATCAAATAACAGTTTTTACCCCCTAAATTAACAGTTAACAGGTGGTTTCGTTTTAACTTTTAATTAGCCGGTATCCCTCCACCGGTTCCAGCATTACCTCCTCCACTTTTCAAATCATCATTATTAATGCTTCGCGCAGCTTTTTTTACCTGAGCCTTCAACTCCCCAAAACGCCAACTGATATTAAATCCATAATAACGCATCGGAATTCTGGTAGCAGTAGAAGAGCAGAAAGTAGGAGTATTGATGTTATTCTTAAAAGTAATATATTTATTAAATAAATTGGACGAGTTAAGAGATATAGTCAGCCTCTTTTCCTTCAAGAAAGAACGACTGAGCCCTATCGCATAATAATAGAAAGAGGAACTTTTACCTTGCAAAGAGATATGCGGAGTACCACCCCCTCCGTTCAGACTCAGACGCAGATCCCAAGGCAGAGTCTGCTGGAAGCTTCCGAAGACATTTCCTTCCCAGCCATGATTCTTTAAATCAAGCCCTGAACTTCTATAATCCACATAAGCTCCCCGTCCATTGATATTAAAGCGGGTTTTAGGAGACATATTCCAGTTCAAGAACAAAGACAAATTAATATTCTTACTTTTTCCTATATTATCATAGGTAGAATTCATCACACCATCTTTTATAAAAGAGTATTGCTCTATACCATTATTGACAAAAGAATAATTAGCACTGACATTTACATTAAATTTCTGCGAGAAACTACCGAAAGTAACACTAAGCGAATGGGCCTTTTCACTTTCCAAATCAGGATTACCGTAACTGATCGCAGTAGGGTTGCTGGTGTCAGTAAACGGATTCAAAAACCAAATACCCGGCCGGCTGATACGCATATTATAAGATGCCCTCAAACTTTGAGTAGGAGCCAATTGGTAAGAGAACATCAAGGATGGAACCAAATCATCAAACTGAGCATCAAACTTCTCATCCTTATTTTTATAATCCGCATCCATAAATGTATGCTCATAGCGAATTCCCGCCTTTCCACCGAGTTTTTTGTACTTCAGCTGATAGCCCAAATAAGCAGCCAGAATATCCTGCTTATGATCATATTGCGTACTCATATCCTGATCATACTTATATTCTCCGGTTTTATCGGCCAGATAATATTTACCATCACTTTTACTTCTACGAAAAATATACTTTATACCAGTTTCAATGCTGTGTATCGAATTGATCGGATTGGTATAGTCCAATTGAGCCGTATGCTCTTGTGTGCTGGCATCATTTTTAAAATATTGGTTTTGCAAAAGATAAGGAACATTCAACGTATCCTCATAATCCGTATTCGCTTCACTGTTATTGGGGGAATGGCTAAAACGATAAGAGAAAGTAAGAAGTTCCCCTTTCTTTTTAAACGAATGCTGATAATCCATGTTGCCCCCCACTTCGCCAAAGCCCGATTCATTATTTCCCAAAGAACCGTAACCGTAAACCGGATTACCGGCATGATTCGTCATCTGGGTATTTCCAATCCTCTTATTCGTAAAATTGCCAGTCATCAGATTCATAGAAAAACTAATCAGATTCAAAGTGTCAATCTCATAACTTCCTTCCAGACTGCCAAATTGAAAATTGCCATAGCTCTTGCTTCTTCGATGCGACTCCAAAAATTTATTTTCCTGAGACGTGAAATCCTCACGATATGAATCTTCAAATCCCTTTTGAGATCCCTGGTAGTTATAAGAATAATTACCGGTAACAGTGAACTTGCCCGACTGCACCGTACCATAACCGCCACCATACACACGCATATTGCTTGCACCACCATTCAATGTCACCGTATATCCTTCCATTCCTGCTCCTACAGTGATAATATTCAAGATGCCCGCCACCCCTTCCGCGTCATATTTAGCCCCAGGCTCGGTGATAACCTCTATAGATTTAATGGAATTGGCCGGCATACTCCGCAATACCTCGGTAGGATTATTACTCATCATGTTATTCGGCTTGCCATTAACATGCACTTTAAACTTACTGCTACCGTTTACTTGAATTTTATCCTCTCCATCTACAGTCACCAGCGGAACTTTACGGAGCATTTCAAGAGTCGTATTGGTTTTAGAATCCGGATCATCCTCTATACTATACGTCACTTTGTCTATTTCCGCCTTTACCAAAGGTTTCTGCGCTACCACCTCCACTCCTTTCAACATTTCAGTCGCTTCTGCTATCAGAATCTTACCCAAATCAACATTCCTACGATTTGCCGATATCGAGAACTCCTTCTGTACAGGAGACTTTCCTACAGAAGTAAAATGAATGAGATAAGTCCCCGGCACGGCAAGCCGTTCGTCAAACCTGCCGTCCGCTCCTGTCACAGCCAGTTTCACCGGCTTTGCAGGATTGTTCTTCAATGAAATACGGATTGTAGAATACGGTTCCCCTTCATTAGACAAAGAATCTAATAAGACTCCCTTGACTGAGAACTGGCCTTGGACAGCCTTTTGCGCCTTCGCCGTAAATGACAAACTTGCCACAAGCAAGATAATGCCCCATAAAATGTTGTGTTTCATATATCAATAATGAGTTTGTGTTTGTTGCAAAGGTAGGTAAACGATAGCAAGTAGTTTATTTTCAGACGTTAAAGAAGCCTATATATTATCTACCAGCGAGTATAAGGATTCTTCATCAAAAAAGAATTATAATAACGAATATCTCCCGTTACCTCTTTTTCGATGAAATGGGGCTTTTTGAACAATTCGTCCTCACTATTCAATTCCACTTCCGCTACAGTCAAGCCTTCATTCTCACCATAAAACTCATCCACTTCAAAGATATGCTCTCCACTTTTCACCAAATACCGGATTTTATCAATCACCCCAGGCTCACACAGTTTCATCAACTCTTCGGCCTCTTGCAAACTGATCTCCTTCTCCCACTCATAACGACTTGTACCGGAGTCATTGGAAGCCCCTTTGATAGTAAGATACCCTTTATTATCCCGAATACGCACCCGGACAGTTCTTCCACGAGCACTACAGATATAACCTTGCACAATATGACTATGTGCATAAGCCTCTAGTTTATAACTGTCGTCCTTTACTAAAAATTTTCGTTCTATTTCTTGTCCCATAGCGTTTTAATATATAAAAAAGCCCCGCAGAGAATAACCTCAGCAGGACTTCACTATTTATTTTCCGTTTTTATCCATACATGGCATAGCCCACCATAATAACAAGGGCTAATACAATTAATCCGATGAACAGACCTTTTACAATCCTATTTGCTTTCTCTTCTTCCCGCTTACTATAAGCAGCTTTCTTATTCTTTCCCATAAGTATTTCATTTTTAAGATTAAACCATCTCTTTTGAATATCCCAAAAGTACAAAGTTTCTAGAAGAAAACAAATAAATTACGAAGAATTTACTAATTCTCCGAACCGGAAAACTCCATCAAGTATGCCTTGATAAAGCCATCAATCTTTCCATCCATCACTCCGTTCACATCCGAAGTTTGAAAATTAGTACGATGATCCTTCACACGACGGTCATCAAAGACATAACTGCGTATCTGTGATCCCCATTCAATCTTCTTCTTGCCAGCCTCCACCTTGGCCTGTTCTTCCATGCGGTGCTGCAATTCCTTATCATATAAAATTGAACGCAACTGTCTCATCGCATTTTCCTTATTCTTCGGCTGGTCACGGGTTTCAGTATTCTCAATCAAGATTTCCTCTTCCTCACCGGTATACGGATCTTTATATTGATAACGCAGACGTACTCCTGATTCCACCTTGTTCACATTCTGTCCGCCGGCCCCTCCCGAACGGAAAGTATCCCAAGACATACGGGCAGGTTCAATTGTCACTTCAATACTATCATCCACCAACGGCGTTACAAACACAGAAGCAAAAGAAGTCATCCGTTTCCCCTGAGCATTATAAGGAGACACGCGCACCAAGCGGTGGACTCCATTCTCACCTTTCAGATAACCATATGCAAAACTGCCCTCAATATTCATAGTCACCGTCTTGATTCCGGCCTCATCCCCATCTTGAAGGTTAGCCACGCTCACTTTATAGCCATTGGTCTCCGCCCAACGCATATACATACGCATCAGCATGGAAGCCCAATCCTGACTTTCAGTACCACCGGCACCGCAATTAATTTTCAATACACAATCCATTTGGTCGGCCTCCTGGCGAAGCATATTCTTCAGTTCCAATGCCTCCACCGCAGTGACAGCCTTTTGATACGCTGCATCCACTTCTTCTTCGGTAACCAAATCATCTTTACAAAAGTCAAAAGCCAATTCCAGTTCATCTGCCATCGTCTTTACCTCACGGTAACCGTCGATCCATTTTTGCAGATCTTTCACCTTCCTCATTTGTGCTTCTGCTTTCTTGGCATCATCCCAAAAACCGGGCGCCTGCGTACGCAGTTGTTCTTCTTCCACCTGAACCAGTTTATTTTCTATGTCCAGATATCTTTCAAGTGCCGCAGTACGTTCTTTTACGTCTTTCAGTTGCTCTATTGTTATCATCTTGAGAATTTTTGCATTTCAAGGTGCAAAGATAGTGGAAATCTATTCATTTTCCCATTATTCTTCGTACATCTTTTCTATTTCGGCAGCATAGTTCTTGTTCAGCACATTACGTTTTATTTTCAACGTATTGGTCAGCTCACCACGTTCCATACTGAAAGGATGGGGCAACAAAGTAAACCTCTTGATCTGTTCATAATGTGCAAACTGCTGCTGCAGTGTATCAATCCGCTCTTTAAACAAATCGATAATTTCCGGTTTCTGCAACAGTTCCTCCATACTTTCATAGCGAATACCTTTTTTTGCGGCATACTCTTTCACCAGTTTATATTCAGGAATTATCAAAGCAGAAACAAATTTACGTTCATCGGCAATAATAGAAATCTGATCGATATAACGGTCTACCACCAATTTGGCTTCAATGGCTTGAGGAGCGATATACTTCCCGTTTGAAGTTTTAAACAAGTCCTTGATACGCTCTGTAAGGAACAAATGCCCATCTTTTATATAACCCGCATCACCGGTATGGAACCATCCGTCTTCAGTAAACGCTGCTTTTGTAGCAGCTTCCTTTTTATAATAGCCATGAGTGATTCCCTCACCACGTAGCATTATTTCGTTATTCTCCCCTATTCTGACCTGCACATGAGGCATGATACGCCCCACCGAACCAACCACATGGTCATTATCATTCTCACAAGCAACCGTTGCAGTAGATTCCGTCAATCCATAACCGGCTACCATATTAATTCCCACCGACAAAACAAACTCCTGTACAGCCGGCGGAATAGCCGCACCGGCAGTAGGGAAGAAACGCCCGTTTTCAATGCCAATAGTCTTTTTCAACAAGCTATAGATCGTTTTCTCATAAAATTTATATTTCATGTGCAATACAGGCGGAGGAGTCAGCCCTTTGTACACATATTCCAAATTATGTTCACGTCCCACTTTAATAGCATCCAGCATCAACTTCTTTTTCAATCCGGTTGTCTCATTGATTTTTTCTTGCACGCCGGCATACACTTTCTCCCAGAAACGGGGAACACTGCACATAGCCGTAGGACGGATCTCCTTTATTGTCTTCTGGATATCAGCAGGACGCAAGTTGATAGACAAAGTACACCCCATCGAAAGACACCAGCAAGTCCATGCACGCTCAAACACATGAGTAAAAGGAAGGAAATTCATAATCACATCCTGATCACCCAATTGAGGGAAACGTTCATCGTGTGCCGGAATGGCCGCCTCATAGCAAGAATGATGCAACATCACCCCCTTGCTGTCTCCGGTTGTTCCACTGGTATAAAGAATATTGGCAAGATCACCATTACCCGACTCTGAAGTACGCTTGTCTACCTCAGCTTGATGCGGATGCGCCTCGCCCAATTTCAGAAAGTCATCAAAATAAATGGAAGTCTGGTCCCGCTCATCACGTTTTACATCCTTGTCGAAAATTATAATCTGTTTCAGTTGGCTTCCCAGTTGCATAACCCGGAACGCCACATCATATTGCAACTGTTCACCTACAAAGATATAACGTATTTCGGCATCACCTACCATATAATGTACCTGCGCCTCGGAACTGGTAGCATAAAATGGTACAGTAACAGCCCGTACCCCAAAAGCTCCAAAGTCCACATACAGACATTCCGGTTTATTTTGAGAAAAAACTGCTATATTTTCCTGTATGCCTATACCTAATTCTATCAATGCATTCGAAACTGTTTTTACAGTTGCGGCAAACTGGTTCCAAGAAACCGGAATCCATGTTTCTGTTTTATAATCGCGGTAACGCAACGCTACACGATCACCATATTTCCCTGCCTGACGTTGTATCAGGACAGATAAGAAAGAACTACTCATTCCAAAAATTTATTTTTAATTCATCGGCAAAGTTATCGTTTAATTTGGAATTATCCTCTATAAACAGGCATTAATTTTCCCAACCAGTCAAAGAGTTAGAAGAAATCAGCCGAAAGCTTTAGTTGCATATCTAACTTAATTACCTACTTTTTTCATCACCGTTTACCACGCAAAAATAGTATCTTTGCAACACATTAAATTATTAAAATCAAGATGATTGATATAGAATATTACACTTCCGAAGCAACCACATTGCTGAATTCGTTAATCGGTATCCCCTCATTGAGCCGGGAAGAAGAAGCTGCCGCCGACTTTCTGCAGAACTATATTGAAGAAACAGGTATCATGACCGGTCGTTCGGGCAACAACATTTGGTGTATCAGTCCGATGTTCGACCTCAACAAACCGACTATTTTACTAAATTCCCACATCGATACCGTAAAACCGGTAAACGGATGGCGGAAACATCCTTTCACTCCGAAAGCCGAAAACGGAAAGATTTACGGTTTGGGAAGTAATGACGCCGGCGCCAGTGTAGTATCCTTATTTCAGGTGTACCGCCATCTCTCTACAACCGAGCAGGCATACAATCTGATCTTTCTTGCCTCATGTGAAGAAGAAGTTTCCGGAAAAAACGGAATAGAAAGCGTATTGCCCCAACTACCTCCCATCACCTTGGGCATAGTGGGTGAACCGACAGAAATGCAGCCTGCCATTGCCGAAAAGGGATTGATGGTGCTGGATGTTACCGCATACGGAAAAGCCGGACATGCCGCACGCAATGAAGGAGTGAATGCTATTTACAAAGTACTGGAAGACATTCAGTGGTTCCGTGATTATAAATTCCCGAAGGAATCCTCCCTGCTAGGCCCCGTCAAAATGAGCGTGACACAAATAAATGCCGGCACGCAGCATAATGTCATCCCCGATACTTGTACTTTCGTTGTGGATATCCGCAGTAATGAATGTTACTCTAACGAAGAACTATTCAAAGAAATAAGCGCCCGTCTAAAAAGCGAGGCGAAAGCCCGTTCTTTCCGCTTGAACTCATCTCATATCAGTGCCGAGCATCCCTTTGTGAAACGCGCGGTAAAACTAGGACGTGTACCTTTCGGCTCTCCTACTTTGTCCGATCAGGCGTTGATGAAGTTTTTTTGCATTCTTGAAGCATTCTTCCTTACGACCTTGCTCAAGACCTTCTTCAACTGGGTGGACATCACACTGTACCAATCACGGAAATTCTTCAAACTTTCCCAATACTCGCCTAATTCCTTAGGATTGAACTTAGCTATCTCGGCAGCCTCGAAAAGTTCCTTGTTCATTGCCGTGCCGAAAAGCAACTTGAAGCCGAAATCGGCATAAGGGTTGATGTATTTATCCTGTATGCCTTCTGTTCCCATATCTATCCGAGGTTTAATAAGTTATGATACAGGACAAAAGTAATCAATATACTGCAATTCCCCGTCTTAAAAGAAAGATTTAACTATCTATCATTCATAGTATTTTCTAGATAAGGTTTAATAATTCCTCATTATTCCATCTTTCAGCATATTCACTGCTTAAGTCTGCCGTGATACATTCGTGCTTATTTTCCCCTTTTTGTAAACCGATAACTCTGATGTCAGGAACAGTTTTAGCATACTTTCTTATTGTGAGTTCCAATAAAATTCCTAAGCTTATCGATTTCATATCAGGCGGATAAAACGGTTCCGCACTTTGAGCGTCATTTAAACAGGAAAAAATAACATCTATTGCCTGTTCCCACGTAATAAAAAACCGGGTAGCTTCAGGATCTGTCAATATAAGCTCCTTCCTATTTTCTAATGCATACTTCCATTTTACCAAAACAGACCCTGTAGAATGCAATACATTTCCATAACGAACTATCCTATAAGCGCAATTCGATCCGTTTATTTGCTCAAAATCCCCAAAAAGATTCTCCATAAGCAATTTAGTAGCCCCATACGTTCCTGAAACTTGAACAGCTTTATCAGTGCTTGTTGCCAGAATAAATTTTATGTTCTGTTCCTCAACAGTTATTTTAAGAAGATTCAACGTACCAAGAATATTAGTCTGAACAGCTTTCAGAGGATGTTCTTTTGCCAAAATGACATCTTTAAACGCAGCCAAATGAAATATCCCATCACAACCATTCAATGCCTTTTTCAATAAAAGATAATCTTCAACGGGGCATGGAAAGATTTGAACGCTTTTAAATTTCTCCCTCAGAGCAATCAGTTTTCCTTCATTCCTGGCTATCGCATGAATAGTATGTCCTTGGGTAATCAACCGTTCTATCAATTTCTCAGCCAAATAACCGGTAGCCCCCGTTACTGCAATGGTTCCCATACTCAAGCTATTTTTTATCATTCATCAACACATCCCTCGCAACATAAGGCTGTGGAGAAAACTCAATAGTCAACACATTCGACTCTCCTAAAGCTGTTAATGTATGGACGCACCCCGGTAAAGTCCGTACCAAATCCCCCTTTTCCCAAATCTCTTCTATTACAGCCTCACTATCATCATATTTCTGAAAAGTGGCATGCATACGCCCCTGTAAAATAAGCATATATTCCACCTTTCTAAAATGATAATGATTGCCTCTATACTCAGACCCCAAATAGGTTATAGAACTAAAATGCACCTTTTGGGATTTCTTGTGTTCAAATTCTTCCTTCAGTTCTCTGATAATGCCATCTAGAGGGGTTTCCTCCTCCTCAAGGTAGCCAGAAACAAGAGAATAATATCCGGAGTACTCTATATCCGGGTTCTCATCTCTTTTTTGCAACAATACTCTATTATCTGTTGTAGTAATAATCACAGTAGTCGAATCCATCATCTTTTTCATCTTCATTATTTTTTAAATTTTCATTCTGTTGTATTTTCACCACACCCACGTGATGAATAATATTTTCCTTATTCAGCATATCAGTATAAATAGCATGGTTTAACACCATAATAAGCAACCAAATAAGAGACAATATGGCAAAAAAAGGTTGGGTGTATGATTTCAGCCATAACTCCCAAGACTTTTTCTCTCTTTTCAAATTAGAAGGAATCTTTGTGAAAAGTTTCACATACTCATCCGGAAAAGCCTTTTCCGCTTCACATAACATATTCTTCCAGTGCTCATGATAACTCCATAATCTCTGCATTACGTAAATAGACCATATTGAAAATGACAATCCGCCAAATGCAATAATAAATGTCAGATATTCAGAAGTTTGACATATAGAGTTAAACAAGACGGTTTCCAATCCGAATAAAGAAACATTTATTCCGAACATAATATTAAAACGGCTCCAGATACCAGCTCCTTCATACTGTAATTGACCAAGAAGGTGAGTATAATGTTCCATTAATTTAGTGTTCTGCAAGGACTTTCTATCTTAGCCCGAATGTTTACTGTACTTTTCTTGTTACAGTTACCTTGAATGTCTTGGTTACAACACCCCAGTCGTGAGTATAAGTGATGATGAATTGAACATCATGCTCATAAACAGTACCTGTAGGTTCGCCATTCCAAGTAAGGATACCGTTAGCATAGCTGTATTCAGCCTTGTCTGCTTCAGAGATATCAACTTTAACACCTGTAGATTCAGAGTCCTTCTGATACAATGTAGCTGCAATAGGTTCTGCTTTAGCAAGATCATTGGCTCCATCATATACTACCAACTTATTACCAACAGCATCTTTCAAAGTCAAATCTGTCCATTTCTTCTTGTCAGCAGCAACTTTCAAGCCATTAATCAAATCAAAGAGATTAATTTGTTCACCAGTTGCTAATGCAGGATTGTTATACTTCAAGTCAACAACATCAGAGAATGCCAAGATCGGTGTTTGCACAGTCCATTCTTCTGTATCGAAGAGTACACGTTTAGAATCAGTATCACCTGCTGTAATATCGTAAATATCAACTTTCAGTTTGCCAACCTTAGCCAAATCTACACGTGGAGTAAATACAATCTGGTTAGTAGTAGCCCACTTGATATCACCACTCTTCATCATTTCCTGAACATAAGCGTTCTGGTTCTTTGAAGCCATATCAAATTTCACTATAGCATCTTCAGGAACAACATCATACATTTCGTCAAATACCTGAGATTGCATAATGAAGTCTGTGTAATTTGCTCCACTCTTAACCCATTCACCCATGATAATGCGGTTCTTATACTGATCCTTAATCGGACAATCGAATGTATAAGTTACAGAGAAGTCGTTGATTGTAACCTTGAACAGTTTATTCTCATACTTGTTGTAAACACCGTAAGGAGTGTTGATACCATCGGTCATCACCATATCATAGTCACTGTTCCAATCATAGTTATTATATGAATAGATTGACCCCATCAACAAATTAGCCTTCTTGATTTGTTTCTGACCAGCACCTGGTGTCAAAATTAAGAATAAAGAATCTTTATCTGCATTATTTCCACCATTCTTATAGTAGAGAACAGCTTCATTTACAATGGCATTATCTTCAAAATATTTAGCAACTTCAGTTACATCTTGATTTCGTACATTCCAGAAGGAATTGAAACATTGACTAGACTTGTTAGTATAACCTACCAACTTGTTGGCTGTGTCATATTCAGGTATATACAATTGAACAAAAGTAGAATACACCGTATTGTTATATGAAACAACATCACGTCCTTCGATAGCATTTTCAAAGTCACGAACATCCAAAGTGATAACTTGAGATTTTGCACTATTGTAAGTAAATGTGAAGTTGTCTGTAGCGTTCAACGGTTTCAAAGCAACAGTTGAGAAGTTAGGATTAACAGCAGGACGAACTGCTTTGATAAATACTACATTCTTTATCTCATAATCTTTAATTCCTTCTTCTTGAGCCTTAACAGTAGTAGTTACTTCAATAGCTGCATATTCATCAATAGCAGAAGCTTGGTTAGTTGATTTCACAGACAAGACATTATCTTTCAGTTCAAAGATACCTTGATGAGTCTTGATAGTTTGACCCTTAAAAGTGTATTCTTCATTCTGATCCAACAGTCTGAAAGCCTTTTCATAAACAATACCTGTTTCTTTTACCCAAACCTTAGCACTTTGAATATAAACATCAATAGAATCATTTACATTGTAAGTACCTTGATAGTTGAATTTACCAAAATCATATCCATCATAAGCATTCCATCCTTCAGTAATAATCTTCGGATAATTGTTACCTGTTACGGTAGTGGAAGTGAATGCGTTCTTGATATTATCAGTAGTAACATTTGTTCTTCCTACTGTAAAGTAATCAGAAGCAGAAGTGTATTGACCATACATAGTTACATCTAAAGAAGTTGCAACTACTGTTCCTTCACTTATTCCTTCATTAGGTATCATGGCAAGTTTCAATACTCCGTTTGCTAAAGTAGCCGAACCATCCATATATACCAAAGCCGGTTCTACACTACGACTCAATTTGTATGTATCAACGAACGAGAATTTAGCATTGTCCAATGAGAAATCACCCGGATAAACCTTGAAAGAAGCATAAGCAGGGACAGCTGCAAACAATTCATTATCTGTATTATACACATTATAAGCATAACAAACATCATAGGCATCATCAACAGCCTGTTTTCTGTAAACTACAGTCTGCAACCCTTTGAATGCAGAACCTTCCTGCAGCAAAGTATAGTTCTGTCCGTCGATAGTCACGATTACAGTCTTGCTTTCAGCATCTACAGCAATGTTAGGAAATTCATTGTTCTGCTTCAAATCAG
>PPYE01585475.1_pt1 | contig 17867 bp, 19 predicted proteins | sample 1559881 | NCBI WGS metagenome assembly PPYE01 (sample SAMN08240022, study PRJNA423297) | Human gut metagenome, whole genome shotgun sequencing project. | reverse complement strand
TGGAAGTACAGTAATGTATGGAGCTGACTGATACTAATCGGTCGAGGGCATGACCAAGCAAGGTGATAGGTAGGATGAAAGAAAATATTTCTTGTATGCAGTTTTGAAGGTATATATAAAAGGTAAAAAGCAATCAACATATGTTGGTTGCTTTTTTGATATCCGGCATAAAGAATAAAAAAAATATAAAATCTCAAATATCTTTTGACCATATATGCTATAGATGATACAATTGAAACATTGTTGGAATAGAAAAGGAGTTTATTAATTATGGAACAGAAAGTAATTGCCACAGTTGGCGGACATCAGATTACAGAAGCAGAAGTAGAGGCATTCATTCGCAGCCTTCCGAGAGAACAGCAGGCATATGCTTCACATCCGGATTTTCGCAAACAGTGTGAAGAACAGCTGATCGCAGTTTATGCATTTGCAAAATACGGAGAAGAAGAGAAGATCGATGAGACAGAAGAGTTCAAGAATGTGATGGAAAATGCGAGAAAAGACATTCTTGCGCAGATGGCTATGAGAAAGCTTTTTGCAACAGTAAACGTAACAGACGATGAGATCAAAGAATATTACGAAGCAAATAAAGGGAAATATTCTAAAGGTGCATCTGTACATGCGAAACACATCCTTGTAGATAATGAAGAGAAATGTACAGAGCTTTTGAACGCAATTACAAGCGGGGAGAAGGTATTTGAGGATGTTGCAAAAGAATCTTCTTCATGTCCTTCAGGAGCAAACGGAGGAGATCTTGGAGAGTTCGGAAGAGGACAGATGGTGAAAGAATTCGAGGATGCTGCATTTGCTGCTGAGATCGGACATATTGTAGGACCGGTAAAGACACAGTTTGGATATCATCTGATTAAAGTAGAAGATAAGAAAGAAGCCGGTGAATCAAATCTGGAAGAAGTAAAAGACCAGATTCGTGCAGAATTATCTCAGAAGAAACAGGAAGAAGCTTACAGAGCTAAAGTAGATGAACTGAAGAAAAAATATATGGATTAATCTGTTAATCCACTAAAGAGATAATATAATAAAAGCAGGGGCATGATCATTGAAGATCATGCCCCTGCTGCGTCTTAGATGGCGATTTGCGCCTGTTTTATTTGGTTTGCAGTAATTTATCAATACTTACAAGTTTTACGCTTAAAACAAATATTTTAGCAGCTAATTTCAGCTCTTTTACAGTTGGATAAGAAGGTGCAATACGGATATTGCTGTCCTTCGGATCTTTTCCATAAGGGAAAGTAGCACCGGCACCAGTCATTACAAGACCGGCATCTTTTGCTTTGGCAACGATTGCTTTGGCACATCCATCCATAGAATCAAAGGAAATGAAGTAGCCACCGCGTGGAGCAAGCCATGAACCAATTCCAAGTCCGCCAAGTTCTTTGTCCAGTGTATTTAACACAATATCAAACTTAGGACGGAGAATATCTGCATGTTTCTTCATGTGCTGAACCATTCCGTGAATATTTCCAAAATATCTTGCATGTCTTAACTGGTTCAGTTTGTCGTGTCCGATTGTCTGAATGCGCATCTGTTTTCTGATATCAGCCAGATTGGCATCAGATGCTGCAATTGCTGCGATACCGGAACCAGGGAAACTGATCTTGGAAGTAGAAGAGAACTTGTAAACCATATCCGGGTGTCCTTCTTTCTTACACTCCATTAAGATTTCAATCAGATAATCTTGTTTATCTTCATATAAATGGTGAATACCATATGCATTATCCCAAAAGATACGGAAGTCTTCTGCTGCAGGATTCAGTTTTGCAAAACGATGAACTGTTTCATCAGAGTAAGTGATGCCCTGTGGGTTGGAATATTTTGGAACACACCAGATACCTTTGATCGCCGGATCAGTGCTGACCAGTTCTTCTACCATGTCCATGTCCGGACCGGTTGGTGTCATCGGAACGTTGATCATCTCAATTCCGAAATATTCTGTAATTGCAAAATGTCTGTCATATCCAGGAACCGGACATAAGAATTTTACTTTATCAAGTTTTGCCCACGGAGTACTTCCCATAACACCATGAGTCATACTGCGTGCAATTGTATCATACATTATATTCAAGCTGGAGTTTCCAAAGATAACGATATTATCTTTTGGTACTTCCATCATATCTGCAAGCAACTGTTTCGCTTCTGCGATACCATCCAGAACACCGTAGTTACGGCAGTCAACACCTTCTTCACATACAAGGTCTGAGTCACTTCTTAATACATCCATCATATCCATGGACAGATTCAGCTGTTCTGTGGACGGCTTACCTCTGGACATATCCAAGTGTAGATTCTGTGCCTTTACATCTTCAAACTGGGCTTCCAGATCACTTTTCAGCTGCAATAATTCTTCTTTGGATAATTCTTCATATGCTACCACTATACCATCCTCCATATCATATATACCATTCAACATTATAATATTTTAACAGAATTTGACGTTTCGTCAATGGTTTCTTGCAAAATGATGAGAAATTATAGAAAAATATGCAATTCAAGACTTGTAAAATGAAATTTTTGTAAAAAAGTTATGCAAAAAATATGATGTGATAAAGCATGCAAGTGAAAAATACAGTACCTATCCGAAGGAACAATCAGGAAATTACGGTAAAAATAAAAGGTGAATTATACAGGGAAGAAGTTCCCGGTGGCAGATTCCGGAGATTAGACATTCACAAAAACGGACAGCCTGTGTTATGATATGCTCAGATGATAACAAGGAGGAATTAATATGAGAGACATTAACTGGGCAGTACTTGGCACAGGCGTTATTGCAAATGAGATGGCCGTTGCATTAAAAAAGAATGGAAAGAATATCTATGCTGTTGGTAACAGAACCTATGAAAAAGCCGTCGCATTTGGTGAAAAGTATGGCATAGGGAAAGTTTATACGGATTATAATGAGATGTTTACTGATCGGGATGTTGATGTAATTTATATCACAACACCTCACAATACACATAAAAAATTTATGAAACAGGCAATTGAGAATGGAAAACATATTCTGGTAGAAAAGTCGATTACACTTAACAGTGATGAACTGAATGAGATGGCAGAACTGGCAGATAAGAATCATGTCATCATCGGAGAGGCAATGACAATCTATCATATGCCAATCTATAAAAAGTTAAAAGAAATTCTGGAAACCGGCGTATTAGGAAAAGTAAATCTTATTACAATGAATTTTGGAAGTTTCAAAGAATACGATATGAATAACCGCTTTTTTAACCCTGATCTTGCCGGTGGAGCAATGTTGGATATTGGAGTATATGCGCTTTCATTCATCCGCTGGTTCATGGATTCAAAACCAGATCAGTTGCTGTCGCAGGTGAAATCCGCACCCACAGGGGTAGATGAGCAGGCCGGACTGCTGTTGATGAACAAAGAAGAGCAGATGGCAACCGTTATGTTATCACTTCATTCAAAACAGCCAAAGCGGGGCATGATCTCCTGCGAAAAGGGATACATTGAGATTATGGAATATCCAAGAGCATGGGAGGCAAGAATTACCTATGTGGAAACCGGAGATGTAGATGTCATAAGAGCGGGAGAAAATGCAGATGCACTTGCTTATGAACTTGAAGATATGGAAAAAGCGATTGCAGGAGATTCGGAATGTATGCATTTTGACTATACAAAAGATGTTATGGATATGATGACGGAATTCAGAAAAGCATGGAAGTTCACTTATCCGGAAGAGGAATAGTTTGCAGAGATAAAAAAGCACATAGATATCAGCTGATAATATCTGATATCTATGTGCTGATTTTTGTTTCTCAGACATATAAAAACGATACAAAAGAAATTATAAAGTTTCTAATTCGAATACAAGAACTTCACAACTGTTAAGTGTAATTATATCATTGGCAGGAAGAGAATGCTCAGCACTGGCCATATTAGAAAGAAGAATCTGCTTTACGGGATATTCCAGCGTAAGAGAAACTGCTTCTTTCCCGAAGTTGGCGGTGATAAGGATTCGTTGATTTTCAGTCTTTCGATAATAAGCCATGACCGAGCTGGTATTCTGATAAACAGGCAGGAATTCGCCATAAGCAAATACTTCTTTGTAAGCAGTAGATTTGCGCAGTGCGATCAGCTTCCGGTAATAATTTAATACAGAATCAGGATCTGTGTCCTGCGTTTCCATGTTGATTTCAGTATAATTATCATTTACTTTCAGCCATGGAGTTCCCGTGGTAAATCCGGCATTTTCCTGAGTATTCCATTGCATCGGAGTTCTGGCGTTATCACGGCTCAGTCTGCTACATGCTTCAAGGGCTTCTTTATCGGTGAGCCCGGCATCTCTGGCAGTATGATACTGATCTATGGTATTGATGTCATTATATTCGTCAACAGTGTTCCAGACTGCATTTTGCATACCGATTTCCTGACCCTGATAGATAAAAGGAATTCCACGGAGAAGAACACTGATTGTTCCGAGCATCTTAGTACCTGCGGGATTCTGGGCATAGTCAGGAAGAAAACGAGACACACCTCTTGGTTCATCATGATTTTCGATGATATTTGCTTCCAGACCACAGTTTTGAACTCTAAGCTGGGAGTCGGTGATCGCTTTACGCCATTCTTTGAAGTCTACAGGTGGTGCATCATACCATCCATGTTCTCCGTCACTGAGCATATGTGCACTAAAGTCAAAAATTGTGGAAAAATGACCATTTTCACCGATAAATGCATCAAGTTCGCCCTCTTTCATATTAAATACTTCGCCTACAGTAAATGCTTCGTATTTCTGAAATGTATGTTTCTTCAGATCTTCAAGAAGTTCTCCGACACCATCTACTTCGTCTGCCATTTTCCAACAGCCGGCAAGTCCATCCGGACCATCCGGTTTGAAATCCGGAAAGTCCAGATCCTTCTTGATGTTAATGATTGCATCAATACGGAATCCGGCAAGTCCTTTTTCAAGCCACCAGTTGATCATTTCATAAAGTTTTTCTCTCAGAAGCGGGTTTTCCCAGTTAAGATCGGGCTGTTCTTTGGCAAACATGTGCAGGTAGTATTTATCAGTACCCGGTACCGGTTCCCAGCAGCTTCCGCCAAAGTAAGAACGCAAGTTACTTGGGGGATTACCGTTTCGGCCCTTGCGGAAATAGAAATAATCAGCATATTCTCCGTCGGGATCGGCCAGGGCTTTCTGGAACCATTCGTGCTGGTCAGAACAGTGATTGATGACCAGATCCATAATAATATACATATCCCTTTTCTTCGCTTCGGCAAGCAGTTCGTCAAACTCTTCCATCGTTCCGAATTCTTCCGCAATTGCGTAGTAATCAGAAATATCATAGCCCTGATCTACAAAAGGTGATTTGTAGATTGGAGAGAGCCAGATGATATCAATCCCCAATTTTTTTAAATAATCTAATTTAGAAATGATTCCACGAAGATCTCCGATTCCGTCTCCGTTTGTGTCCAAAAAGCTTTTTGGATAGATCTGGTATGCGACTTTATCATGCCACCATTTTTTTATCATAATTTTTCCCTTTATATACGAAATTAATTTCGTAAATTCCTTTCTGTTATTGTAGTCTTCTGTATGCTGCTTTGCCAAAATCACATTGAGGCATAACAGAAAATGTATTATACTGCTATTATATGGGAAAAAAAGCCTGATATCTTGCAGTATAGTGTTGTTGTATAACATAATACTGCCTTGTAAAAGCAGAGAAAGGGAAAAAGAAAATGAAGAAACAGTATTTCCATGCACCGGAGCAAAAAGAAGAGACAAAGCACGGAGAGCCGTACTTTCCGGTTCAAAAGTATATTACCAGACTGTCTGAAGAATATCCGGCGGTAACAACACACTGGCATGAAGAGGCAGAACTTACATTGATCGTAAAAGGAAAATGCCATTATCAGGTAGACCTGGTTGATTATGAAGTGAAAGAAGGAGATCTGTTATTTGTTCCGCCGCTATTTTTGCATGCGATTTCAAAAGGAAGATGTGAAGAATTTATTTCGGAGACGTATGTATTTCATTTGAATTTTCTCGGAGGTAATTCAACAGATATATGTTCGACGCGCTATCTGGTTCCAATTATGAACCAGGAATTCGCAATGCCTTGTCTGATTACAGGGAAACATTCGGTCTATGCTTCACTTAGAAAAGTCTTTGATCAGATTACTTCGCTTTATGATGAAAATGTAGATGGATATGAACTGGCATTGAAAGCGTTACTTTTGCGAGCAATTTTTTTGTTGCTGCAATATAGTAAAAAAATTACAAAGAAAGAAAAAGAGCAACATTCTGAGAAATTAAAAAGTGTACTGGATTATATTGGAGAACACTATGCAGAACCAATTTCAATAGCGGAACTGGCAGAATTGTGCTATTTCAGCGAATATCATTTTATGCGTTTTTTCAAAAAGCATATGAATATGACTTGTGTGGAATACATGAATAATTTTAGATTGGAGAAAGCTGTGGAATTATTTGAACAGAGGCATTTATCGATTATTGAAGTCTCAATGTCAGTCGGATTCCGGAATCTTTCTTATTTTCATCGTGCATTTAAGAAAAAATATGGTATGACACCACTTACTTTTATAAATAAACTGAAAAACACTGTCCGATAACATATTAAGATCATTGGACAGTGTTATGTAATATCTATGTGTTTTGAAAACTGTCAGAGACAGATTCCGGATCGTCAACTGATAAAATTTATAAACTTGCTTCAACCAGTACAGCTACAGCCAGTGTGTCGTCTTCAGTAAATCCCTGTGCACAGGTAAGGATTGTCTGTACATAGTCTTTTGAAAGATCGAGTTTGTGAGAGATGACATCCATATCATAACCCTCCTGATTCAATTCGGTTACATTCTTTACATCCTTGCGAATCTGTTCCATTGATAAATTTGCGTCCATTTTCATATATCCTCCTGTAAATTTCCGGATTTCCTTTTTTATACTGTATTTACATTTCGTTCTTAAGCTCTAATATTTTATCAAGCAGATGGAAGGCAACTTCTTCTTTGCTCATCAGTTCAAGTTCAAATATCTGATCTGGTGTGATCATGGTAACGATGTTTGTATCCGTTTCAAATCCGGCACCTTGTTCTTTCAGATTATTGGCGACGATCATATCCAGATTCTTCTTTTCCAGTTTTTTCTTGGAGTTCGTAAGCATATTCTGCGTCTCCATAGAAAAGCCGCATAAGAACTGACCGGCTTTTTTGTGTTCGCCGAGATATTTCAGGATATCATCTGTGCGCTCCAGTGGAATCGACATGGTATCATCGTCTTTCTTTTTGATCTTTTCATCAGAGACATTGCATGGTCTGTAATCGGCAACGGCAGCAGCCTTGATGATAATGTCCATATCCTGGCTTCTGGAAGTGACTTCCCTGTACATATCTTTGGCAGACACAATTGGAATGGTATTGACAAAAAGCGGTGCATCAAGGGAGGTACGTCCTGTTACAAGGGTAACATCTGCGCCGCGGAGCATGCAGGCTTTTGCAATGCTGTATCCCATCTTTCCGGAAGAATGGTTCGTAATATAACGGACCGGGTCAATGGCTTCCTGTGTCGGTCCTGCAGTTACAAGTACTTTCATACCGGTCATGTCTTTTTTGTATCCAACAGATTTGCAGATATATTGGAATAAAGTTTCCGGTTCCGGCATCTTTCCGGCACCATTATCGCCACAGGCCAGATGACCGGTGGAAGGTGTGATGACTTCCATGCCATAATGCTTCAGTAATTCTATATTATCCTGTGTGACAGGATTCTCATACATTGCTGTATTCATAGCAGGAGCAATGATCTTTGGCGCACGGCTGGCAAGTACGGTTGTTGTCAGCATATCGTCGGCAAGACCATGAGCAAGCTTGGCCATCACATTTGCAGTTGCGGGAGCAACCATAACGACATCAGCAAGCTGGGCAAGTGCAATATGTTCCACTTTGAATTCAAAGTTCCGGTCGAATGTATCAGTGATACATTTATGTCCTGTGAGAGTCTCAAACGTAATCGGATTAATGAAATTGGCAGCGTTCTCTGTCATGATGACATGAACATCAGCCTGGGCTTTTACGAGAAGACTTGCAAGAGTTGCAATCTTATAAGAAGCAATTCCCCCGGTCACGCCAAGGAGAACATGTTTTCCTTTTAACATAAATATTCATCCTCATTTCTAAAATTATACAATCACTATAGCTCTTTTTATTCATTCTTGCAAGTAATAGATAACGATGTTATAATCGGATTCGTAATTGTATTGTATCCCGGATACCGGGAATGATAACAAGGAGGAAGATTAAACATGAAGACAAAAAAACATAACACCAGCTGGATGGTCAGTGTTGCACTTATGGCAGCAATCGTAATCGTTCTGGCGAACACACCGCTTGGAATGATACAGCTTCCGATCATTAAAGCGACAACGGTACACATTCCGGTAATTATTGGAGCAATTTTGTTAGGACCTGCAGCAGGTGCAATCCTGGGCGGTGTATTCGGTATTTGTTCATTGATCAGTAATACGATGGCACCGACGCTTTTATCATTCGCATTCTCTCCGTTTATGAGCACTACAGGAATACCCGGAGCGGTTAAGGCAGTCTGGATTTCAGTAGGATGCAGAATTTTGATCGGTGTGGCAGCAGGATGGCTTTGGATTCTCTTATCAAAACTGAAAGTAAACAATATCATTGCACTTCCTGTCGTAGGATTCGCCGGAGCAATGGTGAACACGATCACGGTAATGGGAAGTATCTACATTCTTTTTGCAAAACAGTATGCAGAAGCAAAAGATGTGGCAGTCAGTGCCGTATGGGGACTGGTAATGGGAACTGTTACGGCATCGGGAATACCTGAGGCAATTGCAGCGGCAATTCTGGTTCTTGCAATCGGTAAAGTTCTGATCGGTGTATTTAGAAAAATGAATATCGGAAATGTATAGATGAAAGATGGAATCTCCGGCTCGGATAAAGAAAGCCGGAGTTTTTTTAGAATACGGATTATATAAGAAAAAACAGAAATTTTCCAAAAAAATAAAAAAAATGAAAAATTCTGTTGACATATATGGAACTAATATGGTATAAATAATAAGCACTCAGCAATGAGTTACAATATAGGGGATTGGTCAAGTGGTATGATAGGGGTCTCCAAAACCTTTGGCGGGAGTTCGATTCTCTCATCCCCTGCTCCTGGAAGAGTCAGAAATGCTTTATTTACAAGCTTTTCTGGCTTTTTTGTTTTTGCTGGAAAATCAAAGGGTATCAAAAAGGTATCAAATTGAATTGAAAGGGGTGAATCATTCTGGATATTTCGTTCAATACCCGAAAAAAATAAAGAAATAATGAGAAAAAACGATTAGATTTTTTGTATCTAACCGTTTTTTTATAAAGGAAATATAAAGCGGAACCTAGTTCCGGATTAAAAAATATGAAGGCAAAATATAGCTTATCCAGTTTATTTATAATTTTCTTTATTTACTGTTTTTTTTATGATATCTTAAAAATAATGAAACATATATGCTTGATAACTATTTATAATTAAAGGAGGAATGTTTGGAGTGAAAAAAATATCATATATTTTTTGTATGCTATTCTTGGTTGGATTAATGACTGCTTGTGGAAAAAAAGATAAACAAAACGTTATATCAGAAGCCCTTAATATCGACGTGGAAAAAGGAAAAATAATTTCTGAATATGATACTCACGGTGGTGCACATGGAGATGGTACTTCTTGTATTGTACTCAAATTTAATAACGATTCAATTTTAAAAGAAATAAAGAGTAATAAAAAATGGAAAAGCTTTCCAATGAATGAGACTGTGAAATGTCTGGCATATGGTGAAGAGATTGAGAATTGCACGGTGGGTCCATATTTGACTGATGAAAAAAGTGGTGATCGGTTACTTCCGAATATACAAAGAGGATATTATTTACTAATTGATCGACAAAATCAAAATAATCAATCAAAAAAAGAAAATATCTTGGATAAAGCTTCATTCAATTATGATTTGGGAATATATGATATGGATACAAATACTTTGTATTTCTGTCAATTGGATACTTAGAAAGTGTAAAAAGCAGAGGTGTATGGCTATAAATATGCATCTCTGCTTTTTTGTAGTGTGACAGACCTAACCTTAGGTCTGCTTGATTATACATAGAAATAAGAAAAAGTTCTTGTCAAGGGGACGCGAGTGCGTCGGCGAAGCCTTTACCCTTGATTAGGGCTTTTTTTTATTTCAGAAGCTGATCGTTGTACGAAAAATAAAAAAACTTCCATATTCTTTTCGCCAAGATGCGTAAAGAAAAACTTTGCAAATTATGTCTGGCAGAAAGAGTCGGATGCATGTATAAAGGATCGATTAAAATTAAAGAATTGGAAGAAGAAATAGGAAAGGAAAAAATGGCGAAATTTAAAGAAAAAGTGTGGTTGGAATTTGGAAAAAAAGAAAAAGTATATATTTATTTTATGGAATATATACGATTCGAGGACAAATATACAGATCCATATGTAGAAAAAACAGGAAATTATTTATTGAATATTCTGTTGTATGAGACAGTTGGAAAAGCAGAATATAAAAAAATGGTAAGTAAGTATGCGGGTAAAAAAATGTGTATTACACCATATAAAGTGTATAGAAGTTGGAACTATGAAAAGTTAAAAAAATTTGTGACACAAGGAAAAATTACAAAAGAGATTGCAGAGGAATTAGGAATAGAAGAAAGTAATGTACGAAAATTACGGCAGAGAATAAGAGATGTGACAAAAGATTCACTTGAGATGTAAAGTTAGAGATAGAGAAGTAAGATAGAGACATAAAGAAAAGAAAGGCGTTGAGATAATGAACCAGAATGAAAAAACAAGAGAAATGCTGAATGGAAAATTTGTTTTTCCTAATATATGGGAAGAATTAAATCCAGAAGAAGCCAGAGAGAGAACGAAAATCGTATTTCTTACAGAAGATGGAAAATGCGGTGTGTATTATTCCAAGTGTAAATGATAAAATAAATATGTACATTTAGTGGAAAATAAAAATGTACAATCAAGGTCAGCATGCTATTGTATCGGCGGGAGGTGCAGTATATGGATCGGTATCATCGAAATTGTCAGGAAATAGTACAAAGACAGTATTGAAAGATACCGTGACAGGAGCAGTTTCGGGAGCAGTTATAGGAATGGCTACTGCTGGTATCGGCTATGGAGTCAGCGCGATACGGAATGGTGGAGCAGCAACAGGAACTGCCAGTGAGGTTGGTAGTACGACAAGTCAGACTTTTTCTTCAAAAGGCTACAATCCAAAACCGGGTGAAAGAACGTTAGAGGGATATGTAAGAAATAACGCTAATCCAGAAATATCATTAACTACGAAATCAGCTGGTTTTAATAATAACAATGGTAATGTTGGTGGTGTATTCAAAAGATTAGGTGCAGAATCCCATGGTGGGGTTACGCCACATGTACATCAACCGCAAAGAAATGTTGCGCCTAATGGAAATATTTACGGTTCAGTAGGAACAAAAACATCTAATGGAGGAGTAACATTGCCAACCGCTAAAGATGTTAAACAATTATATGAATATCTAAATAATGGGAAATATCAGTAAAGGAGAGTTTTAGATGACAAAAGAACAAGAGCTATTTTGGCAGGAAATAAAAAAAATACAAGATTGTGTAGTTAATATTACATTATCTAAAATATCACAATATGATGATATGGAAAATTTGTTAAATGATGTGACTTATGAAACTATTTATGCAGTGATGGAATTGTTGGATGGTTATAAGAGCAGTTATTTACGAGGGGAAATTATAAACAAACTTACTAATTGTTGTATTAATTCAGATATAGAACTTCATGATTATTGTGAAGAATATTTGAACTGTTCAGATATATAATGTCATACATTTATTATAGAGGTTACATTGGAACATGGAAGGACAGCTTAACTCCATGTTCTGGTATGGATTTGGGCAGAATTTCCTACAGGGCTTCCAGGTAGCCAAAGGGTCCATCGGTCAGATATGGAGAGAAACTCTGGGAAGATCTAGTATCTGCTTATCACAGAAAAATCGCAAAAGACTGAGCGGATGAAGAAGGAATCGTGGTGAATCTGGATGAAATTACAAACATGCCTGAATTCGGAAGAGGCATTTACTGTCTTGTTTTAAATATCAGAAGTTGTGTGATATAATTGGATAAAAGAAAATATTCGGTATGTGATGTGACTATATTATAAGGGAAGGTGGATTTATGGCTTTTAAAACCCGAAAAAAAGAAGAATTTTTATACTCTTCACCGCAAGAAATGTATCAAGATAACAAAGTGAAGAAAATAATGGGTCCATTAGATTATCAAGCAGCCATGCTTGATCTGTATATGCAAAATATAAATAAAAAATCAGTAGCCTTAGAGCTTCCAACAGGAAGTGGAAAAACATTAGTGGGATTACTGATAGGGGAATATAGAAGGCGCAAAAATAAGGAAAAAGTTTTGTTTTTATGTCCGACAAATCAATTGGTACATCAAGTAGTTGAGCAATCAAATTTAAAATATGGATTAAAAGCAATTGCTTTTTGTGGGAAACAGAAAGATTATTCACCAAAAGATAAAAGTAACTTTCTTATGGCAGAAGCAATAGGGGTTACAACATATAGCTCCTTTTTTGCGGTTCATTCATTTTTTGAGGATGTGGATGTTATAATAATGGATGATGTCCATTCTTGTGAAGATTATATTATATCAAATTGGACTATTCAGATTGAACGAGAAAGTACTGCTTTTATTGAAATGGCAAAATTATTAAGACCATTTATTAGCGAAACAGATTATAAATATTTGTTAGAGGATGAATATATTCCTGAGGTGGCATCATGGTGTAATATGTTGCCTATGCCTTTGATATTAAGTAAACTTGATGAAATTCAGACAGTTCTGCAGCAAGGTATAGAAATAGGAACTTCAAATTATTATGCGTATTCAAGAATATCTGAAAACTTGAAAGAGTGCAATATATATATTGCAAATAGGAAAATTCTTATACGACCTTGGATAGCACCAACTATGTTCTTTAAAGCTTTTGCAAATGCAAAGCAAAGGGTATTGATGTCTGCAACATTAGGAAGAAGTGGTGAATTAGAACGAATCACAGGAATTGAAAAAATTTTTCGTTTGCCAATAGTAAATGACTGGGATAAAAAGGGATTGGGAAGAAAATTTTTTACTTTTCCGGATTTATCATTGGGTGAGGAGGAACAAGGAAATGTAATTATGGCACTTCAGAATTTATGTAAGAAAAGTGTTTTTCTTGTCCCGGATTCACTATCAGCAGAGACTATTAAACAATTTTATGAAGACAATTTAAAAGAGGTAAAAGTTTTTGAAGCAAAGGATATAGAAAAATCGAAACAATCATTTGTGGATATTTCTGAGGCAACAGTTATTTTGGCAAATCGCTTTGACGGTATAGATTTTTCAGACGATGAAAGTAGGTTGTTATTTATTTGGAATTTACCTAAAACAACTAATTTGCAGGAAAGATTTTTAATCTCTAGAATGGGAGCCTCAAAATTATATGCAGAAAGGATACGAACAAGGATAATTCAGGCTGTAGGTAGATGTTCAAGAAATCCGAGTGATTATTCAATTGTGTGTGTAATAGGAGATACTATTCAAAATGATTTGACAAAACAGGAAAAAATTAAGCAGTTTGCTCCTGAGTTGCGAGCTGAAATTCAATTTGGTTTAGAAAATTCAATGGATTATTCAACAGTAAATGATGTGTTAGAGCAAGCTGAAGATTTTTTGAACAGAAATGAAGTATGGCAAGAGGCCGAAGAGTATATTGTAGATTTGAGAAATGGATATTGGAATGAAGATAATAAGCTAGAGAATCAGATAAATGAAAAGTTACAGAACTCAGCAATATTGGAATTAAAATTTCAATATTCATTGTGGAAAAAGGATTATAAATCTGCATTCGATTATGCCTGCAGTATTGTCGGAACTTTAAATGCACCTGCGTTAAATGGATATAAAAGCTTTTGGAATTATATAACTGGTTGCATGGCATATTACTTATTTCAAAGCGGACAAATAGAGTATAAGAAATCTGGGATACAATATTTATCAGATGCATTAAAAGAGAATATAAGTATAAGATGGCTGTCTGGATTGCCGGAAAAATTGTTCTCTGTTACGAGCGAAGATGTTAAAGAAACAGATTTTTTCTTTGATTGTATTGAACGGATAGAAAAAGTTTTTACATCAATACCAACCTCACAAAAAATGGAGAAAAAAATCAAAAATATTTTAAATGATTTAAATTCGTCCGATGGAAAAGAATTTGAAAGAGGGCATAAAACATTAGGCGAATTGATGGGATTTATTTCAGAAAATCCTACCAGTACAGGTGCGCCTGATCCGTATTGGATAATTAATGAAAATACTCTAGTTGTTTCAGAGGATAAAATTTATGAGGAAAAAGATCAAGTGAAAAATGTTCCAATATCTGATGTTAGTGAAGCGGGTAGACATCAAGCATGGATTATTGAACATGAGAAAAGAATAACGAAAAGTGCTAATATATATACAATTCTAATTACTAATTCAAGCGGTATTGATGATGATGCTCGTATATATGCGGATAATATATATTATGTGAATAGAAAAGAGTATGTTAATTGGGCAGTTAAGGCGCTTACGGTCATTCGGAGTGTATGGAATACATTCTCGGATGTAGGGGAGAGTGAGTGGAGAGAAGCTGTTCACCAAGAATTTATAAGAGAAGGAATAACACCTAAAAATTATTTGGATTTTATATTCAGTAGGAAATTGAAAGACATATAGTCTCTTTAAATTTGTGTGAAATTCAAGAACAGTCAAAATAAGTTAATATGAGTGAAAATGCTGTAAATTATAATGTTCTAATTATGCAGTCCGGTATTTTTATTCTTTTGATTTATTTACAGTTTGACCTTGGATTAGTAATCATCTAAGGTCAATTCTGTATTTTTAAAATAAACAGCATTATAATCAGATTGTTGAAATACTTGATTGTATGATAAATCTAATATATAATTAATTCAATCAGATTGTGTAAGTAGGAGACAGCAAAAAAGCAATGTGTTTATCGACACTAAAGTCGCACATTGCTTTCGCTTCCATCTATTTTATGTTTGTTATTATATGCAAAAATAAGTTGAATGTCAATAGAAAAAATAAATTTTTATGGAGGATTGAAAGTGCTAAGTTACCTTACGAATAAATATTTAAAGGAACAACGTGGATTTCAAAATGAGGGAGAATGGTTGTTTGTACAGAAAATGAAAGAATTGTTACATAGAAATTCAGGTGTTTCATACAGCTATAAAATACATAATGCGTATAGTATTTTAAAGGAGCTAAAAGCGGTTATAGAAGATCTCCAGTTGAAAAGAACGAATGGGCTTATATTGGAAGAGGTAAGAAAAGAAGCAAAAGAGATATTAGAAAATGATATAGTAATGAAAAATAAAAGAGCGCTGTATGCTACGATTTCCAGTGAAATAAGACAGGGATTTTGTATTGATAAAAATAGTCAGTCTATTTCTGGGGGAGAAATGGCAAGAGTTCATAGTATTCAAATGATTCTTAATAACATGGAAAAAGAATATGATATCATGGAATATTTAAAAGATACATTGGATTGCTTAAAGCAGGCAATTTTAGATAATAAGGGAACTGAAATATTACAACTTACAGAATGTGTAGTTAGTTCTATTATTGAAACAGGTCATTCTATTGATAGCAGTTATAAGACATTTACAAGATTTTTTGAAAATAAGAGAGAACAAAAAACATTTGATGAATGTTGGGTACAGTGGGTAGGCAGTTTGGTGCGTATTGAAGCGGAATATATGTGTTTTTTTAAAATTCCAGAACAAAAATGCGCCGATAAAATAGAGAATAAGATAACTGCGCAGGAAATAAAAGTTTTGGACTTGACTCAGCAACTATCAGAAGATATTGAATTAATTGATGGAGAGGTTTATTTCAAAGTTGAAATTAGCACTCCTGCAAACGATATGTATATTATTGTTGAGAAGGCATTTGCTGAATACAGAAAAGAAATGGGAATTGTGGAGTTTGCAATGGGAGCTATAGACAGTCTAGAAAATGATATGCTTGTGTATGATAAATTTTTTAAAACTCTTCGTTTAGTTAAAAAATCAGAAAATCAAAGAGAAGTGTATTATAAACCGTATAATCAGTATCATAAAAATATTGATCGTGTTGTTCGTAATTTATTAGAGAATATTAATAATGAGTTTGATAAAAATAGACTTATTAATGCGATTGTGAATTGTTGTAATTTTGAAAAAGAAGGAAAAGAATACGAATTTTTACTTTTATGGTCATCTTTAGAGTCGTTATTTAGATCTAATCAATATACAACAGCAATCTCTGCAATTAAAGATATTGTTCCTAATATTTTATCATATAGATATATTTATTATCGTTTATTTGATTTTTTAAAAGATTGCAAGAACATACATTTAGAATACAGTTATCGAGGAACAGAACTTATAGTGGATCAGCTTAATGATGAAAAGATAAAATTGTTGTATGATTTGCTCCGAGATGAGAGTGCCAATGAACTGTTTCTGCAAGAATGTAGGAAAAAGTATGAATTACTTTATTTTAGAGGGTTGGAATTGAAAAATATTCTTAGAAATGCCCAAAGTATAAAACAGAAAATAGAAAGACATAGAGTGGTAGTTAGTTATCAACTTCAAAGAATGTATAGAAGCAGAAACCGTTTTGTGCATCATTCCATAGTTGATAAAAATATTGATGCTTTATGCAAACATATACAGGTTTATTTGTGGGAGGCGATTAGAGAATTAGGGTATGTATCAACAGATCGAAAAAAAGCTACATTAGAAGAATTATACAGTTACTTTAGAATGAATTATATAATGATGCAAAAATCATTGTTAAATAAAAATTCTCAGATTAATATAGATCAGATATTAAAAGGATATCTTTAGGGTTGAAATTCAAAAGATAGGATAATCGGCAGGGGACAGTTGTCCCCTGATTAGCGCTACCAATATAGGTTAATGTATAGTTGAGCTTCTTCTCGTGAGAATGAAAATTCATCTATAATATATTCGATAGTTGTATCTGAACTAATATTAAGCTTTTTACACGTTCGGATTGTACCGATAAGAACACCTTCTTTAATACCTTCTTTTTTGAAATCTTCTAATACAGAACACATATTGATTTAGCTCCTTTGTTATAGTATACTTAGTAAGTTATATCAAATTATGAATATTAAAAATTTTTGTATTGATTTTATCATAATGAGAATAAAAATACAATATGATGAATCGATTGAAGGTAACAGTGAAGCTTATTTTAAAAGAATTGTGATAATTTGTGCAATAATTAAACAAATTTCCCTGATAATATGGGAGATGAAATCCGGTGTAAACCTAATAATTCCATGAGGAACTGGCAGACGCACAGGACTTAAAATCTCGTGGTGATTTATAAGGATTTTTCAGGAATGAAGAGACAGGGGTTCGATTCTCTCATCCCCTGTTGACCGAAGAGTCAGAAACCTTGAATTTTCAAGGCTTCTGGCTTTTTCTTTTTCTGGATAATTCCAATGTAGTCAAGTATGTAGTCAAACAGGAATCATTCCTAAAATGAGATAGCATTTTCAATCTGTTTTTCTTTATTTTTCATTGTTTTATTGCTGAAATAATATAATTTTTTTGTTGTACTGATATCACTGTGTCCCATTTGTGCATATTCCGCAAAAACAGAGCACTCGCTCCGCATGAGCGGAGCGCTGTTCCGCTAGGAACGGATCATTGCCCTGTT
>PPYE01257854.1_pt1 | contig 17869 bp, 10 predicted proteins | sample 1559881 | NCBI WGS metagenome assembly PPYE01 (sample SAMN08240022, study PRJNA423297) | Human gut metagenome, whole genome shotgun sequencing project. | reverse complement strand
AAAGAAGGCCGCTCCTTGGTTGGATATGTTCAAAATCAGAGCTTCTTATGGTGAGGTGGGTAATGATGAATTGCAAGGGCGTCGTTTTCCCTATATTTCTTTGGTAAGTACGGATGATGGAGGTTCTTATTATTTTGGTGAATTTAGAACTAATAGAGTACAAGCTTATCGTATTAAAACTTTAGGAACTCCGAATTTGACATGGGAGGTAGCCAAAAAGTATGATATAGGAGTTGATTTCAGCGTTCTCAATGGGAAATTCACAGGAGCTGTAGACTATTTTGTGGATAAACGTGATGATATTTTTATGCAGCGTAACCAAATGCCATTAACGACCGGACTTGCTGACCAGACTCCAATGGCAAATGTGGGTAAAATGAAATCTTTCGGATGGGATGGTAATATAGCTTTCACTCAGCAAATAGGTCAGGTAAATCTACAACTCCGAGCTAATTTTACTTATCAGACTACTGATATCCTTGATAAGGATGAGGCTGCTAATGAGTTGTGGTATAAAATGGATAAAGGTTTTCAGTTGAATCAAAGTCGCGGTTTTATTGCCTTGGGACTGTTTAAGGATCAGGAAGATATAGACCGTAGTCCATCACAGGCAGGATTGGCAAATAAAGCAGTCCTTCCGGGTGATATAAAGTACAAGGATGTAAACGGAGACGGAATCATTAATGATGATGACATTGTGCCTTTGGGATACAGACAGCAACCAGGACTTCAATATGGTATTGGTCTGAGTGCAAACTGGAAAAACTGGAATCTCAGTATGTTATTACAGGGAACAGGAAAATGTGACTTTTTTGTGGGAGGTAACGGACCGCATGCTTTCCATGATGGTCGTACCGGTAATATTCTGCAAGTTATGGTAGAGGGGAATCGTTGGATTCCAAAAGAAATTTCGGGAACAGAAGCTACGGAAAATCCGAATGCCGATTGGCCACGTTTGACGTATGGCAATAATAATATGAATAATCGGGCTTCTACATTCTGGTTGCACGACAGAAAATATCTGCGTTTGAGAAATGTAGAACTATCTTATGATTTTCCTCAGTTATGGACACGGAAATTCTATGTAAACAACTTACGTATTGGATTTATCGGACAGAACTTATTGACTTGGGCTCCATTCAAATGGTGGGATCCGGAAGGAACTAGAGAAGATGGAAGTAACTACCCAATCAATAAAACATTCTCATGCTATCTCCAATTTAGCTTTTAATTTTAAAATGTCGAATTATGAAGAAATTATTATATACCATATTGTTGTCCTTAGGTACGTTTTTATTTACTGCATGTACCGATTATATCAATGTGGATAAATATTTTTATGATCAGGTATCATTAGATTCTGCTTTTTCCAAGCGGGTGTATGTAGAAGGATGGCTGTCAAGTGCATATAGTGTAATGGATAATATTGGTGAGTATCGCGAACCGTTTCGCTGGGCAAGCGATGATCTTTATCATCCGGATATGAAAGAGTATGTGGAAGGAAATTACAGTGCCGACCATCAGCTTAGTGATGATGATAGAAATAACTCACGCTTGTGGAAATATTATGAGGGAATCCGTAAAGCGTCTACTTTTATAGATAATGTAGATCGTTGTCCGGAATTGACGATGGATGAAAAAACGGATTTGAAGGGACAGGCACGTTTCCTACGCGCTTATTGTTACTGGGCATTAATACGTGTTTATGGCCCGGTGCCTTTAATCCCGACAGAAGGGTTGGATGTGAATCTTTCCTATGAGGAACTGTCATTACCCCGTGAACCTTTTGATAATGTGGTTGATTTTATAGACGCAGAATTGGCTGAGACTGCCCGCTCGCTGCCAATCAAAAGGACAGTCAACAATTTGGGACGTCCCACCCGTGGTGCTGCATTAGGGCTTCGTGCCAGAGTTTTGCTTTATGCTGCCAGTCCGCTTTTCAATGGAAATATCGACTTTTTTGATGTGAAAGATTGCTATGGAAATCAATTGGTATCTCAAACTTATGATGAGACTAAATGGGCGAAAGCGGCAGCTGCAGCTAAGGATGTGATTGAATTGGCTAAGGCGAGCAATTTGTATGAACTTTATGTTATAGCTCCGAAAGCTACGGTTTTACCTTCTCAGCGTCCACCTTATAATGAACTTTATTCGGACAAGAACTATCCGGAAGGTTGGGCAGATGTCGATCCGTTGCTTTCTTATAAATCAATTTTTGATGGTACGATACTTGGATCGAAAAATCCTGAGTTGATATTTACTAGAACAGGGGAAGGAACTGCGCATATTAATGACTGGGCGTATCAGTCGACTCCTAAAACATTGAGAGGAAATAATCGTTTGGCAGTTACACAAAAGCAAGTCAATGCTTATGCAATGAATGATGGACGTTCAATTACAGAGGCTGCTAGTACGAATGACTATGTGACAGAAGGTTTTACAACACAGGCTTATGCCGCAGAAAATCCATTCTTACCGGCTAAAGTTAATCTGATGTATAATAATCGTGAACCTCGTTTCTACGCATCGATTGCTTATAACGGATCAGTTTGGGAAGCTTCCAGTGCTTCCGAGTCCGATTATCGTGATAAACAAATATTTTATTATCGTGGTTTGAACGATGGTAAGCAGGGATTTAAGGAAGAATGCCCTTTGACGGGAATTACTTTAAAGAAGTTTTATAATTCGGAAGATTCGAGAACGGAAGGCGGATATCTCGTTGATAAGACAGAGATGACAATACGTTATGGTGAAATACTGTTGATTTATGCTGAAGCTTTGAATGAGCTGACTTCCGGACAAGTATATCATCTGACGACTTATACAGGAGCTGATGTTGAAATTCAGCGTAATGTCGATGAAATGCGGTATGCTATAAAGCGTATCCGTATGCGTGCCGGAGTACCTGACTATACTGATGAGACCTATAATAATCCGAATGATTTCCGTGTGAAACTGAAGAGAGAGCGTCAGATTGAGTTATTGGGAGAAAACAGTATGCGTTATTTTGATTTACGACGTTGGAAAGACGCGATGACAGAAGAAAACCAGTTGTTGCAAGGATGCAACATAAATATCAGTGATGACGAAAAGCGTGTAGCTGATTTTTACAAGCCGACTATTATCACTTCGGTGCATAAGGTGTTTGAACAAAGGATGTATTTGTGGCCTTTCCCCACTTATGAACTGAAACGCAATGTAAATATGACACAGAATCCCGGATGGTAATACTTACTAAATTTAGCATGTTATGAAACAAAAAAGATATATATATGGAATCGTGGGATGCCTGCTGATTTCGATGATGTTAGGAATCTCCTCATGTGACGGACTGGAAGACGAATTGTTTCAGAAGAACTCGTATATTGTCCACAATGGATGGCAAGATTATGCTTTAGAAGTGGCTGAGGATAATACGACTATACTTCCGATTTATTTTGGTGTGAATGGCACTTCTGCTAATGACAAGGACATTTGTCTGACCATGGAGATAGACCCTGATACATTACAGAAATATAATTGGGAGAAATATAAAAATCAGTCGGACTTATACTATAAGATATTGCCGGCAGGTACTTATACATTTGATGCAGACTCATGGACTATTCCGAGTGGGGAGCTGAATGCGACGGCTGCTATTAAAATCGATTTGAACAAGATAGAGGAATTAGGAAGCTTGTATGATGATTATGTACTTCCACTTCGCATCACTTCTTCGACTGGTGAACCTATGGGGCAGAACAAATATACCAAAGTGCTGGCACATATCGGGTTTAAAAATGATTATTCTGGTACGTATAGTGGAAAAGGTATTATTACGCAGCAAGGAACTACATATACGACTGAGATTACCAGTACACAGCTTTATGCAATTAACAATGATATTTGCTATATGTTTGTTGGTGAGAAAACTCGTGCAAATACCCCAGACTATTTGAACTATGTGGTTGAAATAAAGCGCGATGAATGGGGAGGTATTACATTATCAAGTGAGGTAGGTAGCTTAGAGTTTAAGTCGTATAATAGTAAACTCAGTCGTAAATATACTTATAATTATAACGACCAGCGATATTATACTGAGATTACCACCGTTGAGCTTGCTTATGAGTATCTGGATAAAACTCAGAGTGAAGATTTGCGAATGACATTCGAAGGATCTTTCTCTATGTCAAGAGATGTGTTGAGAGTGGAATATCCTAATGTAGATGTAGAAGAGTAATTTACCTTAGTTATAATATATATATGAAAGTAATGAAATATTTCGTTTTCGCGTCATTGCTTTGTCTTTGTGCATGTAGCGATGATAACGATAACAAAAATAATGAGATACCCCAAGACCTGGTGGAATTGAAAGTTGACGCCAGTGAAATCAGTATTGCACAGGGGGATACCAGAACTGTAAAAATAACGTCAGGTAATGGCGAATATGTGGTAACTTCGGCAAACGAAGAAGTGGTAACGGCGGAAGTGAATGGCGATCTGGTGACACTGACAGCTGTAGAAGGGCAAAATAATGCTCAGGGAGTAGTGTATGTGAGAGATAAATACTACCAACGTGCTAAAATTTTGGTTAATACGGCAGCAGAGTTCGAATTGAAACTGAATAAGACATTATTTACACTTTATTCGCAAGTGGAAGGCGCAGATGAGGCTATAGTCAAAATCTATACAGGAAATGGAGGTTATTCATTGGAAGTGGTCGACGAAAATAATTGTATTGAGGTCGATCAGTCTACACTTGAAGATTCGGAATCATTTATAGTGAAAGGTATCGCACAGGGAAATGCAGAAGTTAAGATAACAGATCGGAAAGGAAAAGAAGCTTTTGTCAATCTGAATGTGATTGCTCCTAAGCAGATAACGACTGATGCTGATGAAAAGGGTGTGTTGATTAATGCTAATCAAGGTTCTCGGCAAGTGAAGATTCTTACAGGGAATGGAGAATATCAGATTCACGATGCTGGTGACTCGAAAATAATTCGTCTGGAAGTTTATGGTAATATCGTGACTGTTACCGGAAGAAAGGCAGGAGAAACTTCGTTTACTTTAATCGATGCCAAGAAACAGATATCCCAACCTATTCATGTAGTAATAGCGCCGGAAAAGCGTTGGTATATGAATTTAGGCAGAGATTATGCAGTTTGGACTCACTTTGGTGAGATGACCGGTGATGGATTAGAAAGCATCAAGGCTGCTACTAATGATTTCAAATTGAAAAAGATGACCTGGGAGTTGGTAACTCGTATTGATGGAACGAACTGGTTACAGACTTTCATAGGTAAGGAAGGCTATTTCATTCTTCGTGGTGGCGATTGGGAAAACAATAAGGGCAGACAGATGGAACTTGTCGGTATAAGTGATAAACTTAAACTTAGAACAGGACATGGAGCTTTCGAACTTGGAGCATGGACGCATATAGCCTTGGTTGTGGATTGTTCGAAAGGAAAAGATGACTATAATGAAAAGTACAAGCTTTATATTAATGGTAAACAACTTCAGTGGACTGATACTCATAAAACGGATATAGATTACTCTGAGATAGACCTTTGTGCAGGCAATGATGGTGGAAGAGTATCTATCGGAAAAGCTAGTGACAATAGACGTTTCCTTGATGGTGCTATACTCGAAGCACGTATATGGTATGTTTGTCGTACGGAAGAACAGTTAAAGGCTAACGCATGGAATCTTGAAGAAGTCAATCCGGAAGGATTATTGGCTCGCTGGGATTTCTCAGCCGGTGCACCGGTTGCTTATATTGAGGATGGCACTAATTCCGACCATGAATTATTAATGCATATCTCTAAGTACGATAGTTGGAATGCTACGGAATTCCCAATGAGCAGATTCGGGGAAGCTCCTATCGAAGTACCTTTTAAGTAATCTCTAAATTTGAAGAAAAATGAAAGCAATATTCAAACTGTTTATATTGAACCTCTTGGCTTTGGCATTACTTCCATCTTGTAGTGATGATGATCAGTCAAACTCAGAACAGAATGATCCGGTCAGTGGCAATATTTCTCCGGTAGGTTCATTTTCCGTAGAAGCTACCAATAACGAGAATGAACTTCTGGTGAAATGGACCAATCCCAGTAATCGCGACGTGGATATGGTAGAACTCTCTTACAGGGACGTGGAAACGAGCTTGTCTCGTGCTACCGACTTCTCACCGGGACATATCATCATACAGGTAGAACGTGATGTTACACAGGAATATCTGTTGAAAGTTCCTTATTTTGCTACTTACGAAGTTTCTGCCGTAGCTATCAGTAAAGCCGGCAAGCGATCGGTACCCGAAAGCCGTATTATGATGCCTTATCATGAAAAGGTGGATGAGCCGGAACTGAAACTGCCGGAGATGCTGGACCGTGCACATTCTTACATGACTTCTGTCATTGGATATTATTTCGGCAAGAGTTCCAGAAGCTGCTGGCGTGGTAATTATCCTTATGATGGAAAAGGTTATTGGGATGGTGATGCGTTAGTTTGGGGACAAGGTGGCGGTCTTTCGGCATTTGTCGCTATGCGTGATGCAACCAAAGAGAGCGAAGTGGAGAATCTTTACGGTGCAATGGATGATATGATGTTCAAAGGAATACAGTATTTCTGCCAGTTGGATCATGGAATTTTGGCTTATTCCTGCTACCCGGCTGCCGGTAACGAACGTTTTTACGATGATAATGTATGGATCGGGCTCGATATGGTCGACTGGTACATGGAAACGAAAGAGATGCGTTATCTGACACAGGCAAAGGTGGTGTGGCGCTACCTGATTGATCACGGTTGGGATGAGACCTGTGGAGGAGGCGTGCACTGGAAAGAGTTGAACGAACATACTACCAGCAAGCACTCTTGCTCTACCGGACCTACTGCTGTGATGGGCTGTAAGATGTATCAGGCAACTCAGGAACAGGAATATCTGGACTGGGCGATCAAATGTTACGACTATATGCTCGATGTATTGCAAGATAAGTCCGACCATTTATTTTATGACAATGTGCGTCCGAATAAGGATGATCCCAATTTGCCGGGTGACCTTGAAAAAAACAAGTATTCCTACAACTCCGGACAACCATTGCAGGCAGCCTGTCTCTTATATAAGATTACCGGCGAACAGAAATATCTGGATGAAGCGTATGCGATTGCTGAAAGCTGTCATAAGAAATGGTTTATGCCCTATCGTTCCAAAGAGCTGAACCTTACTTTCAATATTCTTGCTCCGGGACATGCCTGGTTCAATACGATCATGTGCCGCGGATTCTTTGAACTTTATTCTATAGACAATGACCGTAAATATATCGATGATATCGAAAAGTCAATGATTCATGCGTGGAGCAGTAGCTGTCATCAGGGCAACAACTTGCTGAATGACGATGATCTGAGAGGGGGGACTACCAAGACCAGTTGGGAAATACTCCATCAGGGAGCATTGGTTGAATTGTATGCCCGGTTAGCAGTATTGGAACGTGAAAACCGATAGTTGAATGATTCCCGTTCAGGGAAAATAAGAAAATAAAAAAGCCATCCCCGGAATAGACGAAGTAGGGATGGCTTTTTTGTAGTGTGCTTACTATTGTTCGGCAGACTATGTTCCGTGAGTTTTTGGAAAGGTTATTCCTTGACAGGCTCAGCCGGTTTGTCTTTGGATGCAGTGTCAGTAACGACTGTATCGTTGACAATAGCGGTCGGTGCACTCAGTTCTGTCTTAACAGGTTCCTCGCTCTTGGTTACAGTATCTTTTACTACTGTATCATTAACGATAGCTGTTGCATTAACTTCTGTCAGGATGAACCACCACAAACAAACATAAACATTGCTACTACTAATACTAATTTTTTCATAATCGTTTGCTTTAATGATTATTAAACATATATTTTCAATTCTCTCTTATGTGTTAGGGAATCGGTTGTTACGTTATCTAACGGCTAATTAAAGGTCAAAGTGTGTGCCAAAGACTGATGCATGCTGTTAATGCGTTGATTATAAGTGAAATATGTAGATTGTGTACATTGTCTATAGTGTGGAAACGTATGGGAAATGTGTGGAAAATGGGGCAGGGAGTGTGGAATATTTCTACAGTAATATACTTTGCTAAGTAACGATAAATAATGCGAGAATGGTTATGATACAATCAATAGCTATTCTATTTTTCTTTCGTATCACCTAGGTTGAACAATTGAATCACCTAGGTAATACATTCGTCACCTAGGTACTACGAAATAAAATAACTAATAAAAATGAAAGTTTCGGCAAATAGAATGCTTGTTTAGCGGTAACTTACCCTAAACGGCATGGAAATGAAATACCTGACTAAACAGTTGAAAACTATTCGATTTCATCCGGCCAAGGACAGGGCTTACCTGTGGCTTTGACAGTCGGACGCTAGGCATTTACTTTTCTCAAATAGGTTCCTAATTCTTTAGAAAGGTGTCTGACAATATCCGGATGTTGCGTGCTGAGGTCATGACTTTCGCCTATATCATCGGGAATATTGAATAGCTCTTTTTTGCCTGTGCCATAGTAATAGATCAATTTCCAGTCACCATTGCGTACGGCACAATTAAAGTTGATTCCCGGACCGTCGTTTCCCCAGTTGTTGGGCATGTTCCAAAAGAGGCTGCGCCCTTTGGAAGGATTTCCGGTTTGTTTCAGCAGAGGCAGGAAACTGATACCATCGATAGGCTGAACCGTTTGGTATTTTTTGATACCTGCCATTTCGAGGATAGTGGGATAAAAGTCTTCTATCAGCAGATAATCATTGCATTTGCTGTTAGGCGCTACGACACCGGGCCAGCTGACGATCATCGGCTCACGGATGCCACCTTCATAGGTGGAGCCCTTACCACTATTCAGTGGATGGTTTTGTGTATGGAGTTTGCCGTCACGCCAGTATGATTCGGCGGCAAGTCCTCCGTTGTCGCTCATAAAGATGATGATGGTGTTGTCAGCTTCTCCGCTTTTTTCCAGCCAGTCCATTAAATCACCCAGACTCTTATCCATACCTTCTATCAGCGTGGCATAAGCGGCTTCGTGATCGGTCATGCCTTTTTTCTTGTATTTGTCGTAGAAACGTTTGTCCTTGTCCAATGGGACATGGATGGCGTATTGAGACATATACAGGTAGAAGGGTTGGTTGTACTTCTTGGCTTTGTTCAATGCTTTGATGGCTTCCAAGGTTAATGCTTCGGTAACGAAGGTTTCCGTTCCCCAGTACTTCTCAAGTCCGGGAACGGCCATGAGCGATATCGGTTTTCCGTTTTTGTTGTGACCATAATTTTCTTCTCCCAGATAGCTGGCAAGTCCTCCGGCTGCGTGTCCGGCTATGTTTACTTCGAATCCCCAGTGGTGCGGGTCTTCTCCCGGAGTATCTATGGCGCCGAAATGTGCCTTTCCGCAATGAATCGTATGATAGCCGCTGTCTTTCAGCAGTTGTACGAAAGAAGTTCCTACGAATGTATTGTTGGTGCCAGGCACCTGACTTACTCCGTTATAGTTCCAGTCTGGTACTTCCAGCACTTTATCTTTACGGTCTGTTTTTATATTCTTTTGCAGTGTCCAGTTGGTTACTCGGTGACGTGCCGCGTTCGTTCCGGTGATGAGGCTGCATCGGGTGGGAGAACTGATACTGCTCGCATACGCTTGTGTAAACATCATGCCCTGTTTGGCAAGTCGTTCCATGTTGGGTGTTTCATACAGCTCATTGTAGTCTGTCTTTTGTGTCCAGAAGGGGAGCGAAGTGTCCTGCCATCCCATGTCATCTACCATAAAGAGGATGATGTTAGGACGTTTGTCCACCCGTTGTGTCTGAACGGACTTCTGTGCTTGCAGACTGGTACTAACCAGTGGTATGAGCGTGAGGGGGAAAAGTATTTTTTTGTTCATCGGTTGATTATTTAGTGTTATTTCTTTATTTCAATTCTACCGGTCTTTCTTATGGGTATACTCCGTAATTCCTGCTTTTTGCCGGAATCAGCCCATATTCTCAATGTGCCGGTACAATGGACGTCCAGTATCAATGTATCTGCACTACGTTCAAGTATCTGCACGGTAGCAGGCGACAGATATTTCTCTTGTATGCCGATAACTGCCCAGCCTTTGCGGATAGGACAAAGGTGGAACAGGCAATCTGTGAATCCGGATAGCTTTATTTTTCTTTCGGATGCGGTCAATACTTCTGCGCTTTGTTTTTCCCAGTTGAATGCGAGAATGCTATCGGAAGAAAAACGAGCGGATTCTTCGATATTTTCCCGTAAAAAGTAATCTTCCCGCTTGATGAAGCTTTCTACTTCTTGGTAAGAGGGGGAGGTGTTCAGATTGTAACAAATGACTGAGGTGGCTTCGTCCCCTGTAGGTGCAAATACCCGGTAGGCTTTGCCGCTTTGCAATGGATTGGTCAGTATGCATTCCGGAGTTGGAACGGCTGGGGCTGAGGGACGGAATATCTTTCCGGCTTCATCAATCAGGGGACGGATATTAGCTGCAATAAATTCAGTTGGTGAGTCTGATAGGTAAACAGGTCCACCGGAGATGGCCTTTGAACGTGCCATCAGACTACCGCAAATGGTATCACAAGAGTGAAACATGTCGTGGTCAGGCCAGACGGTTTGTCCCTGCATGAGTGTATTGGTATACGACTGGAACAGATGTGACTTTGCCATATTTTCGTCATATTTCTTGTAATCTATGCTGACACGCGTCACACTGCTGTACAGGGTGTGGTCCATGTTCAGAACATTCTGTGCCATGCAGTTCATTAGTCCCATTTGCAGGCGGTGTGTCTGGTGCTCCAAAGCAAGGTTGCAGTCTTTTGCCTGACGGATAACCTGTGTGCCACCCATGTAGAGTGGGAGAGTGAATGACTGATTGTCTATCTTTAGAAAATCAAATCCATATTCTTTCATCGTACGGATATGATATTCGTACCATGCTTCTATCTTGTCCGTGCTTGTGCCGGGCAGTAGGCTGCCATTGTAGGCATATAAGGTTTGCCGGATTTCCGGTGGAAAGTCATTATCGGCAGAGATTCCCAGCCAATAGCCGGAAAGACTGTACCATAAGCCTATCCATCGGATTTTGTCTGCTTGTTTGCGGTTCATGATACGCATCCATCCGTTAGGGAAACGTTTTTTATCGGGAACGAGACTGGTCAGTTGGCGGTTCTTATTCGCAATGTGACCATCGTCAATTAATATGTAACGTACAGGTATGCCCGATGATTCAATGGCGTCGATATCATTGAGTATTTTTGTTTCATCGATATCAAAATGATAATGTTCCCAAGTACACCACCCCAAATAGTTAAAAGCATCGAAATACTGTTTGTCGGTTCTTTTACGGAGAGTGGGCACTGCTGCATTATCTGCCGTTAACGAATGGTAGGCATCGCTGAATACATGATATACAGATGAAGATTTCCGGATAAGAAGGAGAGGGAGTTGTCCGTTTAGTGCGTCTTCTCCCAACGTGGAGATATACAGCGTGATTGTCCCGTCCTGATTAACTTGAAACCAGCTGAGGCTGTTGTCGCCAGCAATGGCCTTGGCGAATAAGTACTCTCCATCAGAGAGTTCAAAGAGTAGTGCATCACCCGATACGGACGGTAGAGCATTGGAAGGGATACCTTCATAATCGCTTCGTGTAAGGTCTTCCAGGCGGCTGAATACCCAAGGAAGTAACCGGTTCGTGTTATTCGGCCATTGATAGTCGTCGGGACGGGAATCACGACTGAAGAATATTCCACGAACATACAAAGGAAGTGCAACTTTATACGAAAGTGTACCCTGATGTTCCGGTACTTGCTGTTCGTATATTATGGGGGTAGATGGAGTATAGGTATTCAGGTCGATATTTTTTTCCATCCGGTAAGCTGCAACATCTTTGTATGTTTTTCCTTTATGGTAGGTAAACGGGTTCTGGGCAGACAGCGATGCTGTAGCAAAGATGCCCGTCAATGTCCATAAACAGATGTGGATAAATCTTCTCATGCCTCTTGTCTATTTTACAGAATATGCGCTGAAATTAATAATATCCGGCAATGCGATCGATTCGGTTACAGTCAGTTTTAATGCAGTGGCTTCTACCGGTTCAAACTTTTCGATCCGTTTGTGTCCTACCGATTCTCCTGTGCAGACGGTTTGCCATTTTCCGTCCACTTTGGCTTCTATTTGATATTGTCGGATGCGTTCTCCGTTTTTAATGTTTTCCTGGATAATACAATAATTGACCGGTTGCTTCTTTTCAAATTTCAGTGTCAGGCTTTTCTTTTGTCCCGAAATGCGGGCTATCGGAGAGGAAAATCGACGATTGATTTCGTCTCCCATTTCTTTCAGGCGCTGTACATCTCCGACAGGGATTAACCCGGTCGGGCCAGGAGTTAATCCGAGAATGAGGGTAGCGTTTCTTCCTACTGACTTTTCATATTTGTTCATCAGAGTGTTTAGCGGATAGATATTATTTTCGTCATCCGGTTCCCAAAACCATTCATGGCGACCGTTTGCTCCTCGTAGCGGAGTGTCTGCCATTGCAGGTACCCAGTATTTGCCGTTCTTGTCACCGTGCTTTAAGAGTTCGATCTGATCGATGTTACTTTCAATGCGTTTATGATGTGAACAGGGAACGGGAAAGGTAGACCAGCAAGGATATTCTACTGTACCTGTTTCCGAACCTCCCCATCGGAAGTCGGCACGGTCGATGTTATGATAGAAAAGACAGTTGGGCTGATACTTATTAACAATCGGTTCTACGTCCGGACCGTCGCCACGTGGATCATCGGCTCCGCCGTCAAACCATATCATATATAAATCTCCGTAGCGGGTACAGAGTTCTGTAACCATCTTCTCGCACAGACGCTTGTACCATGACTGGCGGTTGCGGGCGAATTCTCCTTCTCCTTCGGCTTTGAAGTTATGAATACCTAGCAGTGAGTTCCAGCGGATGCCGATGTAGATGCCCGGTTGCAGCCCGTATTTGCGACAGGAATTTACGAAGTCGCGGACAATATCTCCTTTTCCGTCTCTCCATTTCACAGCTTTCAGGCAATAAGGGTTGACATCGCTTTGCCAGAGTCCGAAACCTGTCTCGTGGGTGGCTGTCAGTACGGCAAATTTACATCCGGCAGCTTTAGCGGCCTGTACCCATTGGTCGGTGTTCAGTTCTGTCGGGTTGAAGATATTATAATCTTCGATAGGATTGATACGGTTGTTGCCTTGCCCGTAGCGGATGCCGTCGAACACATGCAGGTCATAATGGAAGACAGCACCCATTTCAGCTTCATGCCATTTGAGTTGATGAGGCTTGGGGGTGGGTATGTCCTGCTGTTGGGCGAAGCTGTAAGCTGAGCATAAGATAAAGAGGGAGAGATAGCAAAGTTTTTTCATGGTGTTTCTTTAGTTATGGTTTCAGATAATGGGCAAATGAATCATTGGTATGGAGTAGCCATGCCTTGAGTTGTTTGTTGAATTGCCGGACCAGATGGGGGGATTGTCCGGCAATATTATCCATTTGATATGGGTCTTTGGTTCGGTCGAAAAGAACTGTTTCGTCTATTTTTCCATTGGTTGCGTGAACTGCGAATGTGTGGGTTGCCGTACGTAGGCCGCGATATCCGGTAGCGTGATTGTCAAACTGTACATAATAATAAGGTTGCACAACCTCTTTTTTACTCTTTCCCAGAATCTGACGGGATAAGTCGAAAGTTTGTACGGTTTCGGGTATTTCCTTTCGAAATCCCATCAAGGATAAGAGAGAAGGATACAAGTCGGCAAAAGCAATCATTAAACGGTCGTCTTTGCGCGGCTTTATCTTTGCCGGCCAAGAGATAATCATGGGGATACGCATGGATTCTTCGTAAAAGATATCCTTTCCGGCAGCATTGTGAGCTCCCATGCAGATACCATGATCGGACGTAAATACAACGATGGTATTCTCAAAAAGTCCATTGCTTTTGAGCGTTTCGATGATACGTCCTACGTTCTCGTCTACTCCTGTGATACAGGCGTAATAGTTGCGTATATTATTTCTGAAATAGTTTCCCATTTCGGTACCTTTGGCGGGTATGTCCGGTCGATTGGCACAGAGAGCTTCCACATCCATATCCTTATATAAGGCTTTGTATCTGTCAGGAACCAGTTCGTAACCGGTATGTGGAGGGTTCATTGAAACGACCAATGCGAAAGGCTGTTTACTCTCTTTTTGTGCCTGAATGTATTCGATGGCTCTGTCTGCTTCATAAGCAGGTCCCCATTGGTTGACATAATAGAAACTGTCACGTGGGGCAGTGGCGTTCCAGTACATTGGTTTCAGATGATAATCGTAGGTTCCGTATGCTATCCAGTGTTCGAATCCATGACGGCGTTCGGGAGGACACCATTCGTTCCATGCTACTTTACCATGATTGTTGTAGGTATCTACATAGGGTTTATAAGGAGAATCCAGATGCCATTTTCCTATATATCCTGTACGGTAGTCCATGTCTTTTAGTACATCACTCCAGCAGCGTGCCTCCTGCGGAAGTTCTACTCCGTAAGGTGCTGTTTGTGAGTTACAGTTTCCTACCACTTTGTTATGGAGAGGATACATGCCTGTCATCAGCATGGCCCGGGCAGGCGATGAAACAGGATAACTGCTGACAGCATTGGTGAATAGCACTCCTTCGGAAGCCAGATTATCCAGGCAAGGGGTCTTTACAGGTTCTCTGCCCAGGCAGCCTAGTGCGTCACCCCGATATTGGTCTGCCATGATGAAGACAAGATTCGGAGGTGTCTGGGCGGCAAGCGGAAGAATCGGAACGACGAATGTAGCTCCGATCAACCATTTATGATAATATTTAGTCTTTGGTATGTGCATTATCATAAAAATAGTTTTTTTGTGTCTGACAAGTTAAGATCAACTAAGGTCATCGTATGTATTATTTAAAGGTGTACATGAAATTGTTATACGGTTGCAAATGTATGCAAACAATGTGGTTCCGAGTATACCTGTTTCTTTCATTCAACATACATGTTTAATTCAGAAGTCCATTTCTTCATTCTATTTTTTGTATGTTTTGACTTAATTTCGTTTATTTGCTATAAATTGATTAATAGAATGAAGCACTTAAATCTAATTCTGACACTTCTGATTCTGATCTGTTATCCGCTGCATCCTGCTTATGCTTTTTTTGATAAAGATATTCAATTGCTGACGATGAGGGATGGATTGGCAGATAACACGATTCCTTGCATATATAAGGATGAAGACGGATTTATGTGGTTTGGTACGGATAACGGATTAAGCCGTTATGATGGAAAAACGATTCAGAACTTTAAGCCTGCTGAGGCTTATGTCTCAGTTTCCGGTATTGTGAGGTTGTCAGATGATCTTTTAGGTGTCGTATCTGATGGATTTCTTTATTACTTCAACCGAAAGCTGGAAACTTTTCTTCCGAAATGCGTTGATTCTGCTATTTCGACAGGTGTTACTCATGTCTTAGTTGCTGATGATTCTTCCTATTGGGGAATATCAGGAAGCAGGCTGATACTTTATCAATGGGAGATAGAACAAGGTGAGGAAGAGGGAGAATATGCTGTTCGGGTAAACATACAAAAGGAGTTTCAGTTATTAGAGGAAAAAACGGAGCTCTTTTCTTCTATCTGTTATCGTGAAGAAGATAAGAACGGGATATGGCTGACTACTAATCGGGGGAATCTGATTCTGTTTCATCCGGATACTCCGGAATCGTATCAAAAGATATCGTTGGCAGACGGAAAACCGTTACAAGTTACTTCCATTTTAAATAAAGACGGTATCGTCTGGATTTCAACCATTGCCAAAGGTATTGTACGCTATCATACGAAGTCGGGACATATTGACCGAATTTCGTTTGGTGGAACAGGAAAGGAGAATCTCCTTTCCCATACAGATGTTTATCAGATTGTATTTGTTGGTAACAATCGATATCTGGCAGTGACATGGGGTGGCTATACACTATTGATGCCGGATGAAAAGCAGCCGGAAGAATTGACATCAGAGATTTATAGCAATACACATACGCAGATTTACCGGAATCTGGAAACGCGTATGATTTCTGCTTATTATGATCCGAATGGCCTTCTTTGGATTGGAACTAATGGGGGAGGGGTGATGTATTCGGATTTGAGGTCACAGTTCTATGACCGTTATTATCAGGACAGACATAACGAAATATGCAGTATCCTTCTGGATGATAATCATCGAGTGTGGTTAGCGACCTATCATAAAGGAATCATGCGAAGTGACATGCCATACGTACAAGGGAAAAAACTTAGTTTTTCTAAAGTAGATACAGGAAGTGGAAAATCCGAAGAAACGATGTTATGTGCTCTGGAAGACGCAGACGGAAATCTGTGGTTTGGCAATATAGACGGCACTTTGACTGTCTGCCACATCCGGACCGGTCGTTTTGTTGTTCATTCATTGTTGGTGGATGGTGTTGCCAACAGGGCTTCGGTATGGGCTTTATATATGGATAATAAGAACAGGCTCTACGTAGGTACGGGCGATGGGCTGCTGTTGTATAATCATCAGGAGAGTACATGCGTCAAGTTATCTGCTGAACGGTATTTGAATGAGAAAAGACAACCCTTTATCCGTGCGATTGTTCAGACCAAGGATGGGACAATATGGCTGGGGACAAGTAATATGGGAGTTTGCAGATTGGTTGAATCTGCTTCCGGAGATATATCCGTAGAAAACGGATATGAGGGAAGAATGAATATGGAATATCGTTCGGTACGCTCATTACTGGCATCTTCGGATGGAAATTTATATATAGGTTATACGGATGGCTTTGCTGTCCTGTCTCCCCGAGAGAATTCAATCAGCGCGCATTATACAACGAATAACGGATTGTGCAGTAACTTTATCGGCTGTATGGCAGAAGACAACGAGGGGCATGTCTGGCTGGGAAGTAACTCCGGCATATCGCGTTATGGCCGTCGCCAGCATCTTTTCTATAACTACTACATAGCGGGTAGTAACCGTTCTGCTATATTCAGTGATAAGACTTTATTCTTCGGGAATAATCAGAGCCTGACTTATTTCAATCCGGAGGAAATAAATGCTTATCCAACGAATGAGCGTGTATTGATAACTGGTTTGGAAGTTGATAACCGTCCTGTTGGGATAGGGGAAAAGGTAAATAATCAGATTATACTCAATCAAATAATCTCTTCTGCAGAGCGGATTGTACTGGATAATGATAATAGGGACTTCTCCTTGAGTTTCAATAACTTGTCCTATTCGGATGAACGACAGAAATATAACTACCGGCTTTTACCTTATCAGGGGAATTGGCTGATCTCTGATGAGGGAGAGAGAGCTTCGTATACCAATCTCCCTGCCGGAGATTATGTGTTTGAAGTGAGGAATATTTATCCGAATGGTGAGACTGGGGAGGTAACTTCATTGAAGATTGTTATTCTCCCTCATTGGAGCCAGACTTTTGTTTTTCGGCTTTTCGTCTCTCTGTTATTGTTGGGAGGAGTAGCTTATGGAATGCGGTTGATAAAACTTCGCCAAAAACGAATGGAACACGAAATGCAGATGAAGCATGAACTGCTGACGGTCAGCCTGGAGCGTGAGAAAGAACATCAGATACGTGTGGAACGTGAGAACTTTTTTACGGGAGTTGCCCATGAACTGCGTACACCGCTGACTCTGATTCTTGCTCCGGTGCAGGAACTGATGAAACGGTATAGTCCGTCGGAGGACTTTTATAAGAAATTGCAACTCATATATAAGAATGCGACTTCACTGCATACTTTAGTCGATCAGTTGCTTTATATACCTAAAATCCGCAAGCAATCTCAATGGCAATCTCAATTGCAGTAAAGAGCTTGAACACTATGCATCATGA
>PPYE01030596.1_pt1 | contig 17875 bp, 19 predicted proteins | sample 1559881 | NCBI WGS metagenome assembly PPYE01 (sample SAMN08240022, study PRJNA423297) | Human gut metagenome, whole genome shotgun sequencing project. | reverse complement strand
TTCATCCACCACCTTGTTTATTTCCAGAACATAGTCCCCCTCTACTTAGTTTAATATTGAGTTTCCGAGACTGCTCTAAGATATCAAGAATTCTTACTATTTGATTCAACGCCTCATCATCTTGTCTTTCCAAAAGCTGTGTGAATGAAACAATTGCTTCAAGTTTATCTATCATTGGTAAATTACCTTTGCTATCTTCATCGATATCTTCCAGAGGGATTTCTGTATAATTAAGCAACCTCTTTCCCACCAGATATTTATCGTACCTGCCCCCACACTCTTTTAGCAAATACGATGATATACCTCTCAAATGATTTCCAATCGCAAAATCCTCTGCGATAATACTCGGTATTCCTATTTCTACAACAACCTTGCCATTAACAGGCATTGGCCACTGCAACCTAACTTCGTATCTTGAAAAAAGATTTAATCCCGCTTTTTCTGCTGCTTTACGAATGTCTTGTATAGCATCTATGGCATCAATCCTTGGATCTGCGAAATCAATCTGTATCCTCTTTGTAATGAGCATATAAGCACTCCTTCCTTTAATAAATTATTGGTGCGAATAATAATTCATATGCTCATCTTATCACTTTTTCCGGAAATGTCAATAATAATTTATTGGTTCTAATAATTTTTATTATCAGTTTTATTCCAGCCACTGCTCATATACCGCACTTGCGATCTGCGCCATCATCACCGGCGGCACGCTCATTCCGCAGATGTACTTTGGCGCCTGGTCCAGAAAATCATAATCCTGTGGGAATGTCTGCGTGGCCTTCAGGTCATGCTCGGAAAATTTCTCACCGTCCACAAACCTCACAGCCAGGCCGCTTGCTGTAATGGTCGGCGCGATCTTCCCGTCCTCAACGATCTTGTCCGTGAACATGGAACGCTTGCCGCGCTCCCTCTCGGAAATATCTGAAAAACAGTCGTCCCCGCGTTTCCTCTTGCCGATCAGCTCCGCCATCATGCAGTCCCTGATCGGGATACCGTGCTCACTCCGCACCTCCCCGAACGGGATCGGCTTCTCATGGAATTCCAGCTTCAGCTTCGGGTAATCCAGATCCGCCCTGTGCGCGATAAAGAAAACCCTCTGCCGCCTCTGGGGCACTCCCATCGTCTGGGAATCCAGAAGGAAGATCTGCGTCACATAGCCTGCCGCCCGGAACGCTTTCAGCAGTTCATTCACATATCCCTTGGCATTGCCGCGCACCAGACCTTTGACATTCTCCGCGATCACCACCTTCGGCTTCAGGATCTCCGCCGTATGGATGAAATGCAGGAACAGGTCATCCAGCCTCTGCATCTTCTGTCCCTCGCGGAACTGCTTCTCCCGTCCCCAGCCTTTCTCCCTGTCTCCTGCATCCGAAAAAACGGAGCAGGGCGGGGAGCCGTCCAAGATGTCCAGATTTTTCAGTTCATCCGGGTAAGTCCCCAACTCATTGAATTCCCGGATATCCATCAGGAATGTATGCTTCGGGTGATGGTTCGCCTGATAGACCTTCTCCATCTCTGGATCGATCTCGCAGTTCCCCAGCACCGTATATCCAGCCAGCTTGTATCCCATGGTCGAGCCGCCGCCGCAGGAAAAACAGGAAAAGACCGTCTTCCCATTCTTCTGTACATCGTTCAGGTCTGCCAGTTTCCAGTCCCACGGGAACTTATGACTCTGCCGCATTGTTGAAGCGGAATCCGCACCTCGGGCATTCGTGCTCGAATTCTTCATCCCCAAAATCCTCCTCGTCGAATTCCTTATTGTTGCCTTCCGGATCATCAGGACCGTCTTCCTTGAATGAAAACAGGTCGGAAATCTCGTCCTCCCGGAAACCGGTCAGCGACACGTCAAAATCCATGCCCTGCAGTTCCTCAATCTCCAGCCTCAATATTTCCTCATCCCATCCGGCATCACAGGCCATCCGGTTGTCCGCCAGAATGTATGCCTTCTTCTGTGCCTCGGTCAGGTAATCCACCAGCACGCAGGGCACTTCTTTCAGCCCCTCTTCCTGTGCAGCGAGCACACGCCCGTGTCCGGCAATGATCCCGTATTTTCCGTCAATAATGACGGGATTGATAAAACCGTACTCCCGGATGGATGCACGGAGCTTTCCGATCTGCGCCGGGGAATGCGTCCTCGCGTTATTCACATACGGCACCAGCTTTTCAACTAGCACCATCTCCATCTTATTCTTCTTTTCCATAAAACCTCCCTCAATTTATCCATCTGATGACCGGATCTCCGGTATATCCTTTTTCCCAGACAAACCACGCATATGCAACCGCGCTTGAAGTAATCGTTTCAAAATCACCGTTCATGGCACATATCAGTCTTGACGAACTCACATAAACCGTCTTCGGCGGATTGTCCAGAAAGAATTGTTTCCTGCCTTTGCCCTCCAGGAATGTCAGTTTCAAAAACATCGCAACCTTGTTGCCTGCCGGCACAAGTGATAACGCCTTCTTCACAAATTCCATGGCAAATTTATAGGGCGGGTTCGTGATAATGTCACCATCAAAACCGCCCTCTGCTTTCAGGAAATCTTCCTGTCTTCCATATCCCCGGTAAATCAAGTCCGTACTCAGCACATCGTATCCATGCCTCTCAAGCACCTTTGACAGATGCCCTTCACCACAGGCACATTCCCACACCCTCGGAGCAAAGGTTTCCTCTTCCAAAAGAAGTTCCATTGCTTTTGGCTCCGTTGCATAGTAATCCTCATTCTGCCTGTCGCCTTTGCTGTGATTGGATGCGCCGAGGGTGGAATAAATGCTGTTCATGTTCCCGACCCAGTCTTTCATCCGTCACACCCCATTTCTCGTCCTGAGCAGGCGTTCCATCACGTCATCCTGCGGCGTCGCGCCCTGCCATTCCACGGAACAGTTCTCCTTCACGATCTGGTAGATTTGGTACCACACCTGGTTGACCTGCTTCATGTACTGCTGCGACATCGCAACATAAGGGGATGCAATGGCGTTCCCCGTTGTCGGGTGCTTTGCCAGGAACCCGTATTCCGATATGCTCTCCTCACACTGGATCCATCTGGATACCGACATCGCATACTGGTTGATCAGCTGGATGCTCACCAGCCTCTCGCAGCCCCTCTCCTTCAGCCAGTTCCATGTGTCCCTGTAAACCTCCGCGGCGCACAAGTCTTTGCCGCCCTTCTGCTTCGCCTTCAGGTAATCCTTGACCGGCGGCATCTCCGCACCGTCCATCTCCGCAGGCTCCGGAAGTTCAATGACCGCTGCCGACAGGCCTTTGTCGATCTTTTCCGCCAGAGCTTTGGATTTCCTGCCGGAACCGACCCTTGCGCCCCCGCGCATAGTCCCGTCTTTGGCCATCTCCCTTCACCTCTATTCCCTGCCGGGGTTATACCCCGTTTGATTTCCTCTTTTTGTGCGTGACACCCCCGCCTCGTTCCCCTGAGGGCAGGGCTGTGGAGATTTTCACTCCCCCTGCCCCCTGGTGGAAAACCTCCCGTTCTCCGCATGTATTCGTGAGTGACACGACTTGCACAGCGCGATCAGGTTCTCCCTGTCGTGCGTACCACCTTCACTCAACGGCTTCCTGTGATGTACCTCTTCCACGGGAACTATCACGCCGTTCTCAAAGCACATCTCGCAGAAGGGATGCGTCTTCACATAGCTGTCCCTGATCCGCTTCCAGCACCTGCCGTACCGTTTCTTCGTCTGCGGATCACGGCTGTACTTCTCATACCGTTTGTTCATCAGGGATGCGTGTTCCTCGCAGTATTGCTTCTCCGTCAGGTTCGGGCAACCCGGATATCCGCACGGATGCTTCGGTTTTCTCGGCATACGCCTCACCCCGTTTCTTCCCATAGAAAAAGCCCGGCTGGATCTTCTCCAATCGGGCTGTCCTATGATACATTTTTCATGATACCATTATAGCACGTATAAAAATGACATGTTGTGCCACCGTCTGCCAATTTGTGCAATCAGCAGATTATTTTTCCGGGACAACGAAATTCTGCAGTCCGGATGCATGGAACCTGTGAACGCTCCGCAGGGATATCCTAAGCACATCCGAAATGTTGTACCAGTCCATCATCTGCAGGTACCTGTATTTCAGCACCATCCTCTCCTTCGCGTCCTCCATCGAATCCACGGCATCCTCGATCTCCGCCTTCAGATCCACCAACCTGTCAATCTTCTCGTTGATCCTCTGCTCGCAGTCCCATATCTTCTCAATCGTCCTGATAAACGGCGCCTCCAGGTTGCGGTTAGGATTCGTTCCTATGCGTTCATCATAGGTATAGCTCTGCAGCTGCCCTCTCATGCTTTTCAGCTGTTCCAGGTTCTGTATCTCGTATTCGATCTGCTTGTCCAGAAGATACGCCTGCCTTAAATATTCCTTTGCCGTCATAAGCCACCTCCGAAATTTTTATTCCCCCGGATTGACTCTGATTGTCCTGTTATTTCTGCCCGCAACTGCCTGACAAGGAAATCCCCGTCCACCGTGGTCAGCGCACCGTACAGTCCCGAATGAAAGAATTTCTCAATGGAAAGGGCCTCATCAATGGCGTCCCTGTTCTGCGGGTTCTTCCTGATCTTTTTCAGCGCCGCCCTGTAATCGTTTGCAGCCTGTACGATGATGGCGTTCGCCAGGTTCTCATAGGGATTCCCACTGTTCCTACCCATCACACGCCACCTTCGCTTTCACTGCCGCGATCAGCCTTGACTGCGTCACCTCTTTATGCTCCAGCGCATCCATGACATCCCCGTCTATCGTTCCGGCTGTGATGATGTGCTGCACCACCACCGTCCCGGACTGCTGCCCCTGCCTCCACAATCTGGCCACCGTCTGCTGGTAAAGTTCAAGGCTCCACGTAAGCCCGAACCATACAAGGAAGTTTCCTCCGTCCTGAAGGTTAAGCCCGTGCCCTGCGCTTGCCGGATGTATCAATGCAACAGGGATCTCCCCCTTATTCCATCTTGCAATGCTGCCGTCAGAATCCAGCCTTTCAAAACCAATCTTCTTATCAGCAAGCCGCTTTTCAATCCTGTCCAGGTCATGCTGGAACCAATATGCGACAAGGACGCTCCTGCCGTTCGCTGCCTCGATGATATCCTCCAGGGCATCCAGCTTCCTGTCATGGATGGCATAAACGCTCCCGTCATCGGAATAAATCGCCCCATTGCTCATCTGCAGCAGCTTCCCGGATAAAACAGCCGCATTTGCCGCAGTTATCTCTCCCTTAGGCAGCGACAGCACCAGTTCCTTTTCCATCCCGTCATACAGCTCCGTTTCGTGACCATCCATGTACACCTCATAACGTGAATTCACAAGCTCCGGCATTTCAAGGTAATCCGTTCCCTTCATGGAAATGGTGATGTCGGATATCTTTTCATAAATCTGCTTATCCGCTCCCGGCAGCGGCACATAATTGTAAACGATCTGCCCGTTCGTCCTTCCCGGCCTGAAATACGCATTCCTGTACTGGCTGATAAACCTGCCAAGCCTCTTCCCCATGTCCAGCACCTTGAATTCCGCATACAGATCCATCAGCCCGTTGGAAGAAGGCGTGCCGGTAAGCCCCACAATCCTTTTCACTTTCGGTCTCACCTTCATCAGCGACTTGAACCTCTTCGCCTGGTGGTTCTTGAAGGAAGAAAGCTCATCGATCACAACCATGTCATAATCAAAGGGAAGGCCGCTTTCGTCTATCAGCCACGGCAGGTTTTCCCTGTTTATGATATAGATGTCCGCATCTGATTCCAGCGCCCTGGTTCTCTCCCTTGCCGTCCCGGTCGCCAGTGAAAACTTAAGCCCTTCCAGATGGTCCCATTTCATGATCTCCTGCGGCCACGTGTACCTGCATACCCTCAGCGGCGCCACGACCAGCACCTTCGACACCTCAAACCTGTCATACATCAGCTCGTTTACCGCCGTCAGCGTTACAGAACTTTTCCCCATCCCCATATCCAGGAATATGGCGGCTATGGGATGCTCCAATATGAAATTGATCGCAAATCTCTGATAATCATGTGGACTGTATCTCATCCAAAATCCCTCCAATCTGCTCTTTCCCGTCAAGAATGTGCGTGGTAAATCCCAGCCTCTCCAAAAGCCTGTGCCTTGACACCTGTAACGGTCTTGGTTTTTCCCCTGGTGCCTTTACTTCCACCAGACCAAATTTCCGATGCGGCAGAAAAACTATCCTGTCCGGCACCCCGTCAAATCCCGGAGACACCCATTTAAGGCACAAGCCTCCCCGCCTCTTAACTTCCGCGGTCAGAGCCTGCTCTATCTCTTTTTCTCTCATGCCAACCTCCGTCAAACATATTGCCCTGGTGTAGATAGGTGCAGGTCAATATATAAACTCCCTATATAAGAATTTTCAGCCTTAAAAATCGCCTATACGGGGTTTTAGTATCTATCTGCATCCATCTACACCTTTGGCTTAAAATCAATACTTCCAGCCATTTACAGCGAACCGGGAAAGTCTGCGCTTTGACCTGCACCGACCGTCACCTTATAAAAAATCCTGTCCTTCCAGAAGTTTCAGGCCATAAACCATCACGCCGGATTTTGACCTGTGCTTTGTAAATCCCGCATTTTCAAGAGCGGTATAAAAATCAGCCTTGCATCTCGTAAACTCGCCATTCTGCACGGCATATTCCCTGTACCTCTGGTAAAGTTCCCCGGACTTCTCCGTATATGAGGCATCCACTTCACAATGTTCCTCAATGAAATGCCCCAGCCAGTCATTATCCTCCCGGTATGCCCGGATCGCATCCTTCACCACCTGGGGAAGCCCGGTCTTGAAGTCAGCATCAATCGCCTTCTTCGCGCCCTCAATGATCCATTTCAGAATGTACCCGCCTGCATTCTCATACAGGTATTCCGCATAATTCTTGATATCTCCGGCGCCCTCGATCTTCGCATTGAAGGGGATCACAATCAGCCTGCGCCAGATACCGTCATCATTTGCGCCCACCTTCGGAAGGTGGTTGGTATAAAGGACCAGCGTGTGGCTGGGCGTGAACGCGAACGGGGCCTTGTACTTCTTTTCCGCAAAAATCTCATCCGTGGAGCAGAGCTGCTTCACGACGGCCGTGTTCAGGCGCATCCCCTCCTCCATCTCCGATGAGATGATGAGCCTCTTGCCCTTAAGCTCTGCCATTTCCGGCTTCACGTTCCTCTTGCATCCCACCGTCAGGGTCTCTGCCGACAGCTTGCCGCTGTAAGTGCCGAGCACCCTTGCCACCGTATTCCAGAAAGTGCTTTTCCCGTTGGCACCGCCGCCGTATGCGATGATGAGATGCTCCTGGTACACCTTTCCGACCGCCGCCAGACCGACCACGAACTGCACATAATCGATCAGCTCCTTGTCGCCGCAGAAAAACAGATCAAGGCATTTCTCCCAGATATCCTTCCCCTCATCCGAAGGCGATACCGCCGTGAGCTTCGTGATCAGGTCTTCCGGATCATGCGGCCTCGCCCCTCCTGATCCCTTTGACAGGTCGAAGGTCGCATAAGGCGTATTGAGGAGCTGTTCATCCTTATCCAGATCCGCCACATTGACCGCAAGCATGGGCTTTGCCGCATTCAGCGCCGACACCACATACTTGAAATCCCTGCGTTTCAATATGAACGCATGGTATCCCTGTGCCTTCAGCAACATGAGGAACTGTTTGAAACCGTTGTCCGGCACCTTCTTTTCCAGCGCCTTCCCCTTCGACTTCACATCCTTTTCATCCATGCCTGCCGCCACCATCGACTTTTCAGCCGTTTCCAGATACTCCTCCGCATCTGCCAGCTGCAGGTCAAGGAACTCTTCCATCGCCCCCACCGCAAGCTGCCTGTCCTCGATCCACGCATCGCCGTCATACCTTAAATAATCCGTGGCATCCGAATACCTGAGTTCCCCGCCGTATTCCTTTACAAGAGCCTTGGCCTGCCCGATATCCGAATAATCCTCCGGCATGAGCGAACCTGCCGCAAACTCGTCATTGTATTTGTCCGGCGGCACATACCCCGGCTGCGTCACCACCTTGTTCCTGTAGAACTTCACCGCGGAATGCCAGATGGTCTTAAGCTCTTCCTTTTCCAAAGGCGGATCGCACTTCGCCGCCTCGTCCAGGAATACCTGCTTCGCCTTGTCGGTCTCCCCGAAGCGTTTCAAAGCCCTGCCCGCAAAATGGGAAAGCGTCTTGTTCCTCGATCCCTGCAGTATCACCCCGCCGCTGTAATCCGTGCCGGTGCCATCGTCATCCCCATCAGCATCCGCTATGACTTCCTCATCAATGTTGATCCAGCCCTCGTGCCAGACGACCTCATCCGCATCGGATCCAAAAATGAACCTCGCGGCATCCAGGGCATTGCCATCAAAGAACGGGTACATTTTCTGCACCGCCTTTTTAAGCGCCGCATAATGTTCCGCATCATCCGTTTCCTCTATCTGGAAATAGACATGGAACTTCGGCCTTGCCGTCCTGCCGTCCTTTTCTTTCATGTGGTTGCGGCTCGGCACCGCCGCAAAATTGATGTCATCCAGCAGCTCTTCAAGCTTCTCGAATGTGATCCATTCGTCCGGATCATCCGAATGGTCATTGTCGCAGTCCATGACAATCACATTCGACTTTATGAAATTGTTGATGTTCCTGTAATTCTTCTTAAACTCACCGCAAACATGGTCAAACCCTGCTGCCGCTTTCAGCCCATCCCCGGATGTGATCTCCACCCTGTTGGGATAAAAGCAGTTTTTGGCATCGGCTGTCACGTTCGCTGTCTGTAATACCAAAATCATACCCGCGCCTCCTGCATTTCTTCCGTAAAGTAACGGATCCTCATATTCAGTTTTTCTGCCTCCGATATCTCAGCCCTCATGCCCTCGGTGATATTCCCACTGAAAACCCACAGCTCCCTGCAATGCTCCAGGACCGTCAGATCCATTTCCATTGCAAGCCCCCTCTCCGTTTTTTCACTCATAAATTGAGGAAACAGAAGATGCGGGGCTATGGGGATCGCGCCCCTGTCAACCGCAAACCGGCTGTACCTTCTAGCACATTCAGCATTCCGTTCCACATCGCCCCTGTATGGAGAGCACACATACACAAGCGGCCTGTCTTTTCCTATCCCATAAGGACCACTCCCTTCTTTCAATAAGTAGAGCGCGCTTTGGCTCTCTAAAGGTCTAGGGGTCAGAAAAGCCAATTTTCCGATTTCTCCCACAACTTTTTTCAAAAATTTCAATTTTTCAGAATCGCTACCTTTTTTTATAAAACAAACACAGTGCAAATTTTTTCATTCCCCAAATCGGAAAAATCCCGAATCTGACCCCCAGACCAGTGAAGGACAAAACGGGATTTCTGGTACTTTTCAAAATATTTTTTCTCAATAATCGGAAAATCCCCGAATCTGACCCCTAGACCTATAGAACGGTGAAAAGAAGGTGCAGCGATGAATGACAGAACAATTTAATAAGCCGCCCCGGACAATGCGGAGGCGGCAGGACAACCAGAAAAACAGAATACAGATTAAAAGGAGAAAGCCAATATGAGCAAAATGAGTGAACTCTCCGCACTGCTTGATAGCCTTATCAGCTGCGGGGAAACATTAGCAGAGACAGGCAGGGCTCTCAAGGATTTCTATTCCTATACGGACGAACCCGCTTCGGCGGCAAAATCCAGGACAAAGGAAAAGAAAGCGCCTGCCAAAGAAGCAGAACCTGAAGCTCCCAAAGAGGAAGCCCCTCATTATTCAAAGGAAGATGTGCGCGGCATCCTCGCAGCCAAGGCAGCCGAAGCCGGCGGAAGATTCAAGACGGAAGTAAGGACGATCGTCAGGAAATACGGGAACGGCGGAAGCCTGACCGATGTTCCGGAAGAAAGCTATCCTGCCCTTGTAAAAGAAGTGGAGGGACTGACCGATGGCTAAACACGCATTCCTCTCCGCATCGGCAAGCCACAGGTGGCTCAAATGCCCGCCCAGCGCGAAGCTGTGTGCGGAGGCAAAAGAAGAGGCAAGCCCCTACGCACAGGAAGGCACGGATGCCCATGAGCTTTGCGAATACAAGGTTCTTAAGGCAACAGGCCAGAAAGTGGACAACCCTGCAGAGCATCTGGATTACTTTGATGAAGAGATGGACACCTGCACCGACCAGTACTGCTCCTATGTAGTTGAGCAGCTGGAATCGGCAAAGGAACTCTGCAAGGATCCGGTGGTGCTGGTCGAGCAGAGGCTTGACTTCTCAAAATGGGTTCCGGACGGCTTCGGCACAGGCGACTGCCTGATCGTGGCGGACAAGGTACTCCACATCATTGATTTCAAGTACGGTCTCGGCATTCTGGTGGAGGCAGAGAATAACCCACAGATGATGTGTTACGCTCTCGGCGCACTGGATACCTACGATGGGATCTATGACATCGAATCGGTGAAAATGACCATCTTCCAGCCCCGCCGCGAAAACATCAGCACCTTTGAAATGAGCAAGGATGAGCTCCTTAAATGGGCAGATTCTTACCTGAAGCCCACAGCCGAGCTTGCCTACAACGGCGAAGGTGATTTCAATGCCGGCGACCACTGCCAGTTCTGCAAGGTAAAGGCAGACTGCCGCAAGCGTGCGGAATACAACCTGGAGCTTGCTAAGTACGATTTTGAGATGCCTGCCAACCTGGATGAAACAGAGATCGCCGCCATCCTCTCCAAAGCGGATGAGCTTGTGGCATGGGCGAACGACATCAAGGAATTCGCATTAAGCCAGGCACAGTCCGGCGTGCATTATGAAGGCTGGAAGGTTGTGGAAGGCAGGTCAGTCCGCAGATTCACAGACGAGACAGCCGTTGCGGATACTGTAACGAAAGCGGGCTTTGACCCGTATGAGAAGAAGCTGCTTGGCATCACCGCCATGACATCACTTCTCGGAAAGAAGAAATTTGAGGAACTTTTAGGCGGCCTTATCCAGAAGCCGCCGGGCAAACCAACGTTAGTGCCGGAGAGCGACAAGCGACCGGCAATGAATACAGCACAAGACGATTTTAAGGAGGAAAATTTATCATGAGCAAGATCATCAATCCAACCAAGGTTATCACAGGTCCCAGAACCAGATGGAGCTACGCCAATGTCTGGGATCCCAAGTCAATCAACGGAGGCGACCCGAAGTACAGCGTGAGCCTCATCATCCCGAAGTCCGACACCAAGACGATCGCCAAGATCGAGGCGGCGATCCAGGCGGCATATGAGGAAGGCGAATCCAAACTCAGGGGCAACAGCAAGACCGTTCCCGCGCTTTCGGTACTTAAGACACCGCTCCGTGACGGCGACAGGGAAAGACCGGACGATGAAGCTTACAAAAACAGCTATTTCATCAATGCCAACAGCGCAAGCAAGCCCGGCATCGTGGATGCCGACCGCAACCCGATCCTTGACCGTTCGGAAGTCTACTCAGGCGTGTACGGCAGGGCATCCGTCAACTTTTATGCTTTCAACAGCAACGGCAACAAGGGTATCGCCTGCGGCCTGAACAACCTGCAGAAGATCTCGGACGGCGAACCCCTGGGCGGCAAGTCCAGCGCAGAGGACGATTTTGACACGGACGATGAGGATGATTTCCTCGACTAACTGTAACCACTAACCCTCAGGGGCGGCGGCACTGCTGCCGCCCCTGTCTTATTTATGGAGGATACCTACATGAACAGAATATCTATCATAATCATAGAATCGCCTGACAACAGGCACACCGGGCTTGGATGTAGAAGGATGCCAAGAGAAACTTCCTGCAGGGTAAATAATCCACGGCAGGAAAGCCCGGAAGAGAAACTGTTGAAAAAGATTTTTGGAGAATGCCATGAAGACACTGAGCATAGACATTGAGACATTTTCAGATGTTGACCTGAATAAATGCGGCGTATATAAATATGCGGAATCAGATACCTTTGAGATACTTCTTTTCGGGTACGCTGCCGACAGTGGCGGCGTATCCGTTATTGACCTGGCATCCGGAGAAGAAATCCCACAGGAAATCCTTGCCGCACTTTCTGATCCCGATGTGACCAAGTGGGCGTTCAACGCCAGCTTTGAGCGTGTCTGCCTGTCCAACTGGCTGAAAAGACATCACCCGGATTATTTCACGGGTTACAGCATCCCGGAAGATCCGGCATCCGCATACCTTGATCCCTCATCATGGAGATGCAGCATGGTATGGTCAGCATATCTCGGCCTGCCGCTCTCCCTTGCGGGATCCGGAGCCGTCTTAGGTCTGGAAAACCAGAAATTATCAGAGGGAAAAGACCTGATCAAATATTTCAGCGTACCATGCAGACCCACAAAGGCAAACGGCGGACGCACAAGGAACCTGCCTTGCCATGACAGGGAAAAATGGGACAGGTTCAAATTTTACAACCAGAGGGATGTTGAAGTGGAGATGGCGATCCAGAAACGCCTTGCCAAATATCCGGTCCCCGACAGGATCTGGGATGAATACCATCTCGACCAGGAGATCAATGACAGGGGGATTGCCCTTGATATGGATGTTGTAAGAAATGCAATTTCTTTTGATGAACGCTCCAGATTACAGCTCATGGATACCATGAAGGAAATCACCAGCCTGGAGAATCCCAACAGTGTGGCGCAGATGAAACAATGGCTCGCTGATAACGGGCTGGAAACGGAAACCCTCGGCAAAAAGGATGTCGCAAAGCTCATCCCGGATGCCCCGGACAAGCTGAAAGAGGCATTGCAGCTCCGCCTGCAGCTTGCCAAATCATCCGTGAAGAAATACCAGGCGATGCAGAACGCCGTCTGCCGTGACGGCAGAGCCCACGGGATGTTCCAGTTCTACGGTGCCAACCGCAGCGGCCGCTGGGCTGGCAGGCTCATCCAGCTGCAGAACCTTCCCCAGAACCACATGGAAGATCTTGCGCAAGCCCGCGAACTGGTGCGTACCGACGATTATGAGACAATGGAACTCTTATATGACGATATCCCTGATGCGCTCTCACAGCTTATCAGGACCGCATTTATCCCCCGGACTGGATACAAATTCATCGTATGCGACTACTCCGCCATTGAAGCCCGCGTTCTCTCCTACCTTGCAAAAGAGAAATGGCGCTCCAGGGTATTTGCGGAAGGCAAGGACATTTACTGCGCATCCGCAAGCCAGATGTTCCGCGTCCCTGTCGAAAAGCACGGCATAAACAGCCACCTGCGGCAGAAGGGCAAGATCGCCGAACTCGCCCTCGGCTACGGAGGATCCGTTGGCGCACTTACATCAATGGGCGCACTGGATATGGGTCTGTCAGAGGAAGAACTGCCCGACCTCGTGGCAAAATGGCGTGACTCCAACCCAAACATCGTACAGTTCTGGTGGGATGTTGACAATGCCGTAAAAACCACGATCAAAAAGCGTGTCAGCACATCCGTGAACGGCATCCGCTTCCAGTACAAAAGTGGGATGCTTTTCATCACCCTCCCTTCTGGCAGACAACTTTCTTATGTAAAGCCCAAAATCGGAGAAAACCGCTTCGGCGGGGAATCTGTCACTTATGAAGGCATCGGGGCGACAAAGAAATGGGAGCGCATAGAATCATATGGCCCCAAATTCGTGGAAAACATTGTCCAGGCCGTCTCCCGTGACCTGTTATGCTTTGCCATGCAGAATCTCTCCTACTGCTTCATCGTCGGCCATGTCCATGACGAGCTCATCATTGAATGCAGTCCGAAAGTATCGCTGGAAGCAATCTGCAATGTCATGAGCCGTTCCCCGGACTGGATGCCGAATATATTGATAAGAGGGGATGGGTATTGTACCCAATTCTACAAAAAGGACTGACCTTTCGGCCAGTCCTTAAATTTATTCATCCACATTAACGTCAAAGGCACTAACACTAGCTATGTAAGAATACTCATCCCTTCCCGTAGACTCAATAAATCTTCTCTTTGAATCAGCTATTGATGTAAAATAATCTTCAAAAGATTTTGACACCTTTCTTGCCCATTTGGGACTTGAAGGCATTGGAATCATAACCTCCTTATACCTGTCTCCTACATCTTCTCTATTTGTCTGCATCAGTGTAACTCTTTGCCACTGTTTCCTTGTTTCTATCAAACTCAGAGCCCACAACATAAAGAATGGGGTGATACCGTATTTGTTATCCATCACGCGAATAATAAATACTTCCTTTGTCAATACAATCTGTTCCTCTCCGGGTACAAGAATTGCAAACTCACCTATATTGCTACTTGCTCTACTTGGAGAAATCAAATCCCATGCCATTAAATTGCTCTTCTCATTTTTCCAAAATCTTCTTGCTAACTCAATAGGCACAAGATTGGTCGGATTTACATTTATCCTCATGTTTCGGATATCCGAAACTTTCACATATGGTATGCTCCCGTTTCTCAAATCATTACTTGGACTCCCATGCCCTCCCATGACATTGATGATATTCTCTCCACACAATTCTCCGATTGAAATACCTTTCAATTTATGTATTTTACACAATCTTTCAAACGGTTTCTGTAGCAAACTATCATAATACCTTGGCACAAGTACATCTTTTTCATATACATCAGCCAAAGAAATGCTAGTTGTCATCAAATATTTCCTCGATTCATACCCTAATGCGACATCAAGCAACTGATTATCAATTTTATCAGTTCTTTTTCCTTCTGCATCCACTACAAACCTATCCCCTCCGTTTTTATATATACCACAGGTTTGCGGATTCATCATAAGTACCGAACCGCTTACAACATTTTCTGCATTTTCATCTATCTTTTCAAATATATATAAATTAGTTTTAGCTCGACAAAACCCTTGAAAAGCATCCATAGGAACATTGGCAACTACAAGAGGCTTTAATCGCTTGCTTGCCCAATTTCTGACGAATTTATATGAGGGTGAAAAAAAATATGTCTCAGGAAGAACAATACATAGTTTCCCACCAATTTTTAATAAATCACAACACCTATTGAACATCGCAAGTCCAAGTTCTATGTCCTTTCCATTATCAACATATTCAACCAGACTAAGACCAGATTTCTTTGCGTCAGCATATTTGATTTTTAGTGGCGTCCCAAATGGCGGATTTGTAAGGATTTTTGTGAATCTGCCATTCTTATAATTATTTGTCAATAAATGCGGGTACTTTTCAGGCCATGTATAAGTTAGAACACTATCTCCCCTAACGCAATGGGCAGATCCATCCCCCAAAATTTGCATTATAGCCTTTGTTAATTTTATTCCAATCGAATCCTTGTCAATTCCATATAAATGAAGTTGTGACCACCTTGATATTTCTTTTTCCTTATCTGGGAATTTTTCTTTCAGTTCTATAAGGCATTGAATGAGAAACCCTCCTGTACCGCAGGCGGGATCTATGATAATATCTTCGAGCCCTATATCCATCAGTTTTATTGCTGCTTGTATAACTTGTTTAGGTGTAAAATACTGCCCCTCCTCCTGCTTCAATGCTGCACTACGCAATACCTGAAATGCAATGGAAACCGTTTCTGCACCAACATCAATAAAATTATATCTTGAAGTTTTTTCTACAATTTCATAAATTGTAGAATCATCAAACCTTATTTCCTGATCTGAATTTGTGACAAAAATATCCGGATAGATTTCAATAAATGTCTCGAATTTCTCTTTTATGTATTTCGCTGTAAGTTTGTTAGTTGCAAAAGCCCTAAAATATACTTCCGATGAAGTATCTATTTTCCCCTGTTTATCGCTATCAAGTTTCAAAAGGATTAAATTACATAACTGATCCAACTGTTCTTCTCGTCGTGTAACATTTCCATCCTGAGCAACTATGCTATCCAATAAATCCGAAAATGTTTTAAATAATGTTTCCTTGGTCGGAATAATCAAATCATCGAATGTCAATTTCAAAGCAGATGATGTCATATCAGATCCAATGGATGGAATATCTTTATTAGTCCGCTTTTTAGGGTATTCAAGACCATCAGCCGACTTATATACAAATAAGTTTTGAGCAGAGTCATCCGCGCTATTAGTCCAAACCCCCAACTTTACATGCGATTCAAGTGATAAATAAGTCTCTAATTGAGATAGTCCAACATCAATATCTGGCTGTTTGCATTCAATTATAAACAACAAATGCCTATAATCTCCACAAACTTCCGGATTTTCAAATACTGCAATATCAACAGGGAAAAAATCATATCCATGCCCTTTTTCTCTTTTGGATGCTTCGGACGGTGTTTTAGGTACTTTCCATTCATTTTTGCCAAAAAGTATTTGTTCCAATTTCCATCCATAGCTAATCAGTCGCTCTATCATAGGACCAACCACCAATGCCTGTTCCGGGCCCGCTTTTAATTTGTCAACTATGTCCTTATTCATGGCCATAAGTTTCCTCCCTGTTATAATTATTTGTACTAATACCATTTATTTCAAGTTATTTTATTCCACAATCGCACCAATTGTAATACCGCAATATTATGTTTCGTCTGAAACTATTTCCATAATATCTGAAATATCACAATCCAGGCCGATACATATTTTTACAAGCACAGCTGTTGTAATATTCTCGCCTTTTCCTAATTTTGCTAACGAAGCCGTACTTATCCCACATCTATCAATAAGATCCGTCCGCTTCATGCCTTTATCTATAAGCATTTTCCATAACTTATTATAACTTAATGTCTTAGCCATTTTACGCCCTCCATGCATTATGACTCTTCATGGTTCTCGTCTCTTTCACTAAGTAAGAATCCGTAGCGGCCTTCTTCATCTTTTGAAAATTCTATCAGATTGGCAGATTCATATTTGACGGTTTCTGGAATTTCGTTTTCAGCTATTATCACTTGATTTTCCCCACAGTTCCAAACAAAATACTGGAACAGATGCTCACGCATTCCGCCCGGTATTACGTCTTTAGTAGAAAGTTTGAATTTTTTCTCCTTCAAAGACAGGATAGGAGAATCCAATATCAACAATCTGGGAGCATATTTAGCATTTTTCTCCAAATACTTCATCAAATTAAACAGCATAATAGAATTCAAAAAGGAGCGGTATCCTTTACCCTGGTTCCTTTTTTTCTTGTTTCCCACCACAGCATCCACAGAATCAATGGAAATTCTTGCCGCTGGTGCATTCGGATATCCACAAGCATGAACCATTTTCTCAAAACTGTCACTCAAATCTTTCCATACATCCTCAAAAAGCGTTCGTGGATTGATTTTTAATTCGCTTTCATCATCTTCCATTTGTTCCTCAAAAGCGTCTGCCTTCATTTCGGCAAGCATACCTGATAAAGCATTATGCTCCTGCTCTAACTTCAATGCTAGCTTATATTCCTCAACTGCCTCTCTAAGTTCATCTGCTCTTGGTCGGAGTTCATTGGATATCAAATTCGTAATACTCTCGTTGCGAGCATTAAGACTTTCAAGTTCCTCCTCCATTGTAGAAATTTTTGCATCAATCCCGTTTTCTACCACTTGCAAATCTTCAAGTTGAAACTGGATTCTGGATATTTCAGCAACAGCCGACTCTGTATATTCTTCCTGCTGCTCCTTCTCTTTAATTTCCCCTTCGCAGAATGGGCATACAAGCAACCGTCCATACGCTTGTATTCTCTTATTGCCATCTGATATGAATTTTAACCTTTTAATATCAGAATCATATTGTGTATGCAGTAATTCATACCGTTCCTTAAGAAATCTTGCTTCTTCCAGCTTTGAGCTAACCTTATATATTCTGTCTATCAAATCTCTGCTTTCATCTGTCGCCGCTACGATCCGCTTTTCGATATCCTCTATTTCCTGCACAAAGTCCTCCACTTTACTGGTGATATCGACAATAGACTGATTGGCCAGATTTTCTTCCATCTTGTTTTTTCTTTCTGTCAAATCATCAATTTTATGATATAAATACTGTACCAC
>PPYE01721341.1_pt1 | contig 17877 bp, 12 predicted proteins | sample 1559881 | NCBI WGS metagenome assembly PPYE01 (sample SAMN08240022, study PRJNA423297) | Human gut metagenome, whole genome shotgun sequencing project. | reverse complement strand
AATGCTTAAAGATACAAAAAAGGCAACTAACTCGCAATGAATTAGTTGCCTTAAATTTTATTATTTTAGGAATATCCCTGTTTTAATGATTGGTGTCTGGAACTGGTTGAGGAGTTATACTATAGACATTTACTGAATGTCCCTGTATAGTGTCGATAATATTAAAGAAAAACTTGTTATCTCCCTATATGCCAAAGGAATGAGCGTGTCAGACATAGAAGAGGAGATGCGTGAAATCTATGAGATAGAACTGTCCACATCAGCTATTTCCATCATCACGAACAAAGTCAACCAGGCTGCTCAGGAATGGCAGAACCGCCCTTTGGATCCGGTCTATCTCATCGTTTGGATGATTCTACCTATTTTGACTTTTCAGCCTATTAATTGTTTTGGTAACTTCGTTCATTAGCTTTTGATTGGAAGTTCTAAATGTGTTAAGTTCTTTGATTATATCTGCTTTATTATAGTATAAATTATACCAGCCTAATGTTTCAGCAGCCAATATGCGAAGTTCTTCTTCTTGGCTTTCATTTTTTATAATGTTCAGTAATGGCTCAATAGCTTTAGCAATAGGTTTATTTCGGAACCTACTTATTTCGCTTTGTATCTGTTTGGTAGTACTTTCCGGACTGTCAATAAGTGCAAAATCTCTTTCAAGTCCTTTCTTTTGGCGAGGAAGGTATTCTAACAATTCATTCACATAGGAAGAATCGTAGAAAGACCAATCGGCAGCCTGTTTCTTCAATTCATTCAAAGCCATATCATGGTCGAACGTGTTGATAGCACTAAAAATTCTGAAACGATGGCGGTTTTCATGTCCGCGTAATAAATAGCTTTCTATCCATGCCGGCAACAATTCCGGATTGCAATTCTTTTCAACGTATTCCACCGCATAACGACGGATCAGTTCATAACTGTCGTTCATGGCTGTCTGCAATACATCGGCAACCTCTGTCGGATAGTTCAAAGCTAATAGGCGTAATGCTTCCAACCGCACAACGAAATAGTTCGATTCGTGGTAACTTTTCTTCAGCAACTCAACGAGACCACTATAATTTGCCATTGACAATTGACGGAGCGCCATTGCCTGCATGTCAGCCATAGGGGAATTCAGCTGTTTTTTCCAGAATGTAACATTTCCTTCCTGCGCAACTAAAGCTTGGTTGATGTCCATATCCAGCCCGGCATTATTGGTGAAGTGAAAAGTCGGGTCACCGATCAGATGATTTTCCAAGAAGCAGGTAAAACGAGTGAACTGCCCGATGCGCATACCGGCAGCTAACAAGCCGAGAAATTCATCCGGCCATTTATCTTGAATGGTGTTAACCGTACATCCCATAGTAGCAATGGTCTTACCCTTATTGAATATATAAGAGCCTACAATGTTGTCATCCAAATGGAAAGAACCGTTGAAACAAGCATCGAACAATATAAAACGCGCATTAGGAGTCAAAAGACGAATATCTTCAGTATAGATATCCATATTACGGTTTACAATGGAATCCGATTTTATTTTCTCCTCATCGAAAGCTTCCGCACACCAACTTTCAGGCACCCCATACTGCTTGGCATATTCTTTGATAGCAGCTTCACGCCCATGTTTCTTGGCGTATGAAGGCACTTTGCTTCGCAAGAATATTTTGGCATTCTCAATACTCAAATTAATACCGGAACCATTTTCATAGCCATTGATATACTGCATGGTGGGGCCACCGTGGTGATGGAATAGCATGACATCTAATCCTTCGCGCTGAATCTCGTTCAAGTATAATGGTTTCATCGGATAGCGCATGTTAAAATCATAGAACTTCACTGTATTACCCGATTTGAATATTTGCGGCAATTGCTCACGTAAGGCTATTTGCTCACCGCTCCATGCCAAAGGATCTTCAGAATTGTAACCATGGCCACGGGCCATAGTCAGTTGGTCAAATGCATTTTGCTTTGCTTTTTCGGCAACTGCCTTTTTTAAGTAATCGCGTAGCATCTGATAACGGTTCTCACCTTCTAAATGTAATGGACGGATACGGGCCGAATAAATATCCGGTGAAATATACTGTTTAGAATCAGCACGCAATGTCATATAATGATAGTCAGGTATCAAACTGTCTTGTTTAATATAATCAAATTTTAATCCGAAGTCATCATAATAACGGTCGGAAGGAACGCTTGATTTCTGCCAATTGGCTTTGGGAGACCTTTTGAAAGCCGAAGATAGATGATGTGCATCACGAATCATTGGAATAGGGATGTCACCTATAAATACGCAACCCTCCAAAGGCGTTTTCTCATTCTCATGCAATTTGACAAGTTGCTCACGAATAGGTTCGGGCCTTTTCCAATCATCAATTAGCAAGTAAGTACCTAAACCTTCTTTTTCTATACTGGTACGATAAGCATCAATTTCACTTTTCGCTTCATCATAACTTTTCTGATCGACTACAATTGCAAAAGTAGTCTTTGTTTTTATACTAGGATGTACAACTGTTTGCGCCTGCATATCCTGTAAGCACAAAGCGGTAATTGCCAAAAGGATGTATTTATTCATATTTATAAACTTAATCTTTTGATTGTCTGTTCAAGCTCTGCTTTTAAATCTTCCGGAAGATTGGCTGTTTGTTGCATCTTCTTTATTTCTTCAAGAATGTGTGGCCGTTGTACAGAATTAGTAAACCAACCTAATGCTTCGGCCATTACTACACGTACTTCCTGTGGATTACCGGCATCACGAATTACATTCAAATAATCATCCACGTGGAAATGGAATGTATAGTTACGCACATTGCGGATTGCACTGATACGTTTTGCTTCCGGTGCAGCTACATCCATCAAGGTCTGATGGACTTTTGCCTCTTGTACAAACATTCTTTCCAGGCTTCTTAGTAATCGTTTTTTCTCTTCGTTTTCATTCAAACGGTCAACTTTTGCATAAAAGTCTTCTATTGTCTTTTCTACTTTCTCTTTCGGATAAAGGCTTAAAGCCTTGTTGGCACTCATTTGTACGCGTAAGCGTTCATTATGTTCGACCAATGCTTCCACAATAGCGGGCAATAAGGAATCGTCACCTACAAATCCAGCATAAATGGCACTTTGGCGAGCTACCATTTCATAAGTATCGTTCAAACCTTCGCGTAATGCTTCGATGAAGTTGTCGTCCTGATAACGGCTCAACAACTTGATAGCTTCCATACGAACCGTATTGAAGCCACTTTCCCGGTACTTCTTCAGGAGCAACGGAGATAATTCCTTTTGGGTATCGGCGTCAGCCAGCATACGCATGGCCAAACTTTGTACATCAGCGTATGGGCTGTTTAACAAATTCTTCCAATAGGCTTTGTCATCTTTGTGTATTGTTATATCGGTACTTAAAGTATTGGCTTCGATAGGAGCAAAACGGAAAGTGGGATCACCAAACAAATGACCTTCAAGTGATGCGATTAGCTTATTGTATTGCCCGGCTCGTACACCATGGGACAACAAACCAATCATTTCAATAGTCCAGCGGTCTTGCAATACGTTACGGGTATTTCCTTGTGCTACTAATGTCTGACCGTCATTAAAGATATATTGTCCTGCTATATAGTCGTTTTCGTGAAAAGAACCGTTGTAGCACGCATCAAACATTATCATCTTCGGATTAGTGGAAAGATTTCTCTTCATTAAATCTTCCGTTACGATACGTTCATCAGCGTAGTGAAGAGAGTCTGCTTCCCAGAACTTAGGATTGTCCAGGTCTTTAAAAAACACCTCATTCACTTGTCGTTTTTCCTGCATCTGAATACGTAAGGTGTCTTTGTCACGTTTTCCAACATGGGACATGACTGCATTATAAAGTGTACTCTTCAACATTTTATAACGATTATTGAAATCAGTGCATGCCAATTCATCATTAATAAGCTGCCCTGTTGGCATTCCATGTTCATGAAACATAAATAAGTCAAGGTCCTTTCGTTGCAATTCGCTGAATAACTTATATTTCATAGGGTGTTTCATTCGGAAGTTCCAATGTTTGAATCCCATTTGACGACCAAAAGCTAATGGAAAGTTCTCCATATAAGCTTTTTCGTCATCCATCCATACAATCAGGCAATCGGAATTGTAAGAAGCACCATTGAATGAGAATACCCGATCTAATTGATTATGCTTATCTGCCTTGGCAGCAGCAGCTTTCTTCAGATATGAGGCAATGGCCGCATATTTATCCCCTTCCTTTTTTTCCGGATACTTGATACGAGCTGAATAGAAAGTAGGATTTAGCCGCTGGGGACTGTCTTCTGTCAATTTGTAGTAGAAATGCTGATGATTTACTGAGTCTTGCCTGATGAACTCAAACTTTAAGTTCAGATCATCATAAAAGCGGTCGGTAGGTACGGAAGACTGATCCCAAGGAAAGGCTTTCTCATTCATTTTGAATGCAGTAGTCATGTGTTGCGCATTACGTACCAATGCGACAGGCACATCGCCGATTAAAACCAGACCTTCCAATGAAGGGCATTCTTGATATGTTTTGATGATTATCTGTTTGACTTGATCTGGATTTTGCCAGTCACCGCTGATCAGATAAGTTGCCAAACCATCATCTTCAACCGCAGTTTTGTACTGATGCATGGCATCTTTGGTATTTGCATAAGTTTGGTTATCTGTTATGATAGCAAAAGCGGTAGGTTGTTTGACCAATGGCTTTATGACTGTTGTTTGTGCATTTCCTGCCAATGGCAAAAGAAATGCCAGATATATTATTTTTTTAATCATGGCCAATTAATTTTTAAGTCTGTAATATGTACGGTCGGCTTCTTCACGAAGGTTCTCGGATAAGCTCTTATCTTTTCTCAGTTGATCGCATACCCGAAGGATGTCAGGCTTCCGATAAGAATGAGTGAACCAAGCAAAAGCCTCCAATAAACAGGTTTTTAGCTTTTCACTTTCACTGGAGTCGGTAAGTAAAGCCAAGAGGCCGTCTACACAGGCATGTGCCATATGATTTTTCAGAGAATTGCAATAAAGGATGCGCCAACGTTCGGAAGTTTCTTTGCTTAATAACTCTTTTTGCATGCTACGACTATTATTGGCATTCTCCAAAACCTTACGCATCTCCTCCTTGTCTTGCAACACATAGGTCTCAGCCATTACTTTATCAATTGCCGCCTGTACGGCTGCCTGATCAAAGACTTGAAGCCCCAAACTCACATTAAATGCCACACGCTCGGATAGGTTGTCTTCTACATAGGCTTTGATTTGCGGATAAACATACTCGTTCAGTCCCACATGTTGCATCATACGAACAGAGGTGCGACGAATAAATTCATAGGAATCCGTAATGGCCAAGTGTAAGACTTCCCGGAAGTTTTTGTCACTAATCTTCTCAAGCAATGCCAAGCAGGTGAAACGTACCATCATGAACGAGGAAGTTTCAAAAGTTTTTCTTAATAAATCAGAAATACCCGGATAGTCATTGCGATAAAGGTTGTGCAAAGCAAAATTCTGTATGTCGGCATAGGGCGACTGTAATAACTCCAACATGCGGGACTCGCTATATGGTTCTTTGAACAAAGCATTGGCATCTACCTCATTGATAGATTGAAAACGTAGAGTAGGGTCACCGGTAATGTGCGATTCGAGAATATTCGTCAATTTAGCCCATTGCCCCACTCGTGCTCCCATACCTAACAGGCCGAGCATCTCGTTTGCCATTTTATCTTGCAGTACATTGACTGAATTGGCAAAAGTAGTTACGCATTTTCCTTCCGACATGATATAACGTCCGGCAATGTAATCTTTTTCCCGGAAATCACCATTATAGCATGCATCGAAAATTACCATACGGCTATTAGGCTTAAACTCTGTAACTTCCGACAGGATAATACCGGTGCGCAGGTCTAGTAAAGAATCTTCTGCAATTACTTTGGGATCATCATAGCCTGCAATCCAAGTAGTGTCCAAACCGTATGTGTTTTTCATCATATCCAGCATTTCGTCGAAAGACTTTTTGTTGTTTTGCTTTCTACGCGCTAAACCACGATAATAGTACTTCATTGCATCTACATGAGCATTCCACCTATTAGTAGCGGGACTACCGGAAAGATATTGACGTTCGGGCATACCATGCTCATGAAAAATAGACAAGTCCAGATCTGTGCGTTTCAGCATATTAATGACATCGTCCTTGGGATAATCGCTGAAATTATAACGGATGAAACGGGCCCGTCCCTCTTTATCGAATACGCCCGGCATTTGTTCGCGAATAGTAAAGGTTTCCGGTGTCCATGCAGTCAATGAGTTAGAGTAAGAGCCATCACCTGTATAGGAGAAGAATTGGTCTAATTTATTGTTTATCTGGTGCTCAGCCACCACTTTTTTAAAATAGCGGCTGATTTGCGCATGCGGTTCTTCGCCGTTATCAACAGCTTTGACACGTGCAGAATATATGTCACACCGAATTTGCTGTGGAGATTTTATAGCCAAATTATAATAGAAGAAATTATTTTCGACACTGTCCTGTTTCAAAAAATCGAATTGTAGGTCGAAATCATCGTAGAAACGGTCGCTGGGCACTGAAGAATCTCTCCAGTCATTGTTTTTCTCATCCATTTTAAAAGCGGAAGTCATATGCTGGGCTTTGCGGAGCATTGGAATAGGGATATCACCGACAAATACCACTCCTTCCAATTTATCCTTTTTGTAGAGCTTAACAATAACTTTCTTTACATCTTCCGGTTTATTCCATTCATTGTATACGATGAACGTAGGCAACCCTTCCATTCCTAGAATCTCCTGATAGGCTTTAAGCTCGGCTTCACAAGCCTGAAATGTCCCTTTATCTGTAATTACAGCAAAAGAGGTGTCCTTTACTTTCACAGCCGGTTTAACAAATGTCTGTGCCCGCAGAGATAATATGCTGCAGAGCATCAAACTTCCAGTTATTAATTTACGCATGTTTTGTAATATAGATTTCGTTATGTAGCATTAAAAATTACATCCTAAACTTATCGATAAATGAGTACGCCCATCATAATCATAGTCAGAGGTATTTACACGATCGAATACAACTTTTGCAAATAAGTTCATACGTCTGTTTTCTCTGACTTGTTGCGAATACGTTATCGACCCGCCAATACGATAGTAATCACAGGTATAATAATTAGTCAGCCCTTGTTGTAATTCGGTTACAGTTGGATAGTCTGCATGGCTGCCACCATATACATATTCACCTCCCAGATTATTGTTATACGCAACATGAACATCTATTAAAAGCCTGCGATTCAAACTATTGCCTAAAACAAAATTTTTTTTGCCACCTAAGCCTAAAGATAAATTTTCTGCATTCTGTACAGAATTAGGCATTAAATATTCATCGTCTTGCTTGGTATAATTCACATTTAATTCTGCTTTCCAACTATATTCATTCCCGCGGTTTCTGCTTAATGCATAATTAAGAGAAGCGGTTTGTGCCTTGTACGTAGAACGGATGTTATTATATAATTCCACCCAGCCACTTTGTGATTCAGAGTTATCGCGTTGAGAAATATACTGAATACCATCGATGTTACGATTTGTATATGTGGTTCTCATATAATTGGTATAGTCCTTTCCTTCCTGAATCATCGTTAAAGAAACATGAGCAGTTTTATCTTTTACACCGGCTATTTTTTTAGGAGTCGTATAGTTCTGCTGAACAGTTTCCGCTTTTACATCGTAACTGCCCTCAAGCAGTAAATTGAAAGAGGGCATACTGAAGTTGTACTGGAGAGCTCCACCGAAACGGTCTCCAATATAATTGCTGGTTACACCGCTGCCTATTCCTTTTATGGCTGTTCCCAAACCGTATAATATATAATAGTCCTGATCCACATAAGAGTTGACATTACTCATTCTTGAGTCTTCCTTGATAGAACTATACTTGAAACTTGCACCAAACTTGTGTGAATTATTCAACTTGTAAGTAATCCCCGGCGTCAGTCCCAGCGTATAAAAACGGGTATCCACACGCGGGTCGCGCTGTTTGGCAGCTAATGTAGCTACATAATTACCTTCCAACCCCAATGCCCAATGATTACCAAGTAAAGGAGTAGCTGCACGAAACTTCAGATCGTAATATTGATTTCTCCATTTGCTTAAGTGCTGGTCTGCGACATAGTAAGGCATTCCCCTGAATGGATCGGCAATGGAGGCGTTATATCCGGCATCTGTCAGATTTTTTTGTGCAAAATTAAATGCTCCCCACACATATGCATTTTTCAGATTGATAAAGCCTTCACTGGATACACCTACGATAGCCTCTTTCTGCCCCTCTTGCGGACGGCAATAGTTTCCGTCCTGTAAGTCATATCCCAATATAACATTCGAATAATTCTGAATATCATCGAATGGCATACCGGCAGCATTCTGTGAATGAGACCATAGTCGTCTTGTTTTCAATTGTTCCATAGCGGCGGGAGAGAAGCCCTGTGCCGCTCCCACCATACTTACAAGGCAGGCTATCATTACCAGCAGGCAGCTTTTCATATAGTTCATATATTGTTTTTTCATTGTTCTGTCTTTTTAGTTAATTATTACAATGTGTGATTCCATGAAGGCATTTTTGCTCCATTACGACGCATTACAGGAACAACGCCACGTTCAAAGTCATCCGTACTGTTGTTTGTATCCTGATATATATATGTACCTGTTTCTTCGCGAATAATAGGATTACCTTCTTCGTCTGTGGACAATTTGCGAGCAATACCTAAAGCGCAATAAGTAGCTCCTACCCAAGTAATACCTGCATCAAGTACACCGGGGACACGTTTTGCATTCATCTTTGACTCATTGTTTACTGCTTCAACAGCATCCAATACATATTTAATAGGTATTTTTGCATAATAAACATTGCTGTTCGGTTTGCTAAGATCTGTTGTCTTCATATTTTCATCGTTGACCGGATCCCAAGCTTCTCCTTCAGGAACACGAAAAATCACATAAGCACCTCCGAATACGGATGTCAAATATTGTGGTATACTTCCCATCTCTGCTTTTCCTTGGTAGAAAACATGTTGCATATCATAAGCTGCCTGGTCAGGGAAGTTTGGATTATTCATATTAAACTCAAACTCAGAACTACTGCCGTCTATAGGACTTTGAGGGTTATAGATGTCCAACTGATGGTTAGCGGCAAATTGAGAAATGATGCAAGATTCACCTGGCGCTAACGGATATTCGGTTCCATTTCCTGGAAATTTCCACACACGTTCTCCATATGCATAATTATTACCGTCCGCTTCCGGCCAAATAGGTAATTTAGTGGTAGCTGTACCCGGAGTTAAATTTGCGAAATAAATACCGTCCAAATACAAAATGTCAGCAGAGTTATTGTATATCTCATAGAACTGGTCTCGGAAATAGACTCCTCCTTTTTCCGGACGGCTACCGCAATAATAAATCTCCTTGAATATTAATGGGCTCACTTTAAGCCCTTGTACTTCAATATTCAATGCGCTACCATGCTTAAATAATGCCGCATTTACAGAATTGCCATTGATGTAGTATTCATTGTTTTCTGTATCGATCGCTGTACCGGATACTGTTACCGAATAAATTCCGGGGATAATTCCGTCAACTTTCACACTATTATCAGTTACTTCTTTTACATAATGTAAATCTTCATCGTAATTGTCGAACTTTACAGTCAGATCTTTCAGTGTGGATATATTTTCAACGGTAATATCCAAATATACATCCACTGTGATAGGATTCACTTCTGCTGTGCCAGACATGTCCCTGAACGAATCGCATCCTATCAAAAGGGTACTTGCCAATGTAAACAAATATATTAAATATTTTTTCATAACTTCCTAAACATTATAAAGTGAGTGATAATTCCAGCCCAAAGAAAAATCGGTTATTCAATTGAATATATGAACCCGGATTACGTTTGGATTCTCTGCGCGGATAACTTCTGAACATATTGTTGGCAAAGAAAGAAACACGTAGCATATTGCTAATTTCTTTAGTTACATTCAAGTTAAAACAAAAATAAGGACTGTATGATTCTTTTATAGCATTATTATGACTTACATTATTCAACATATATCCATATCCTGCATCCTTTACTTGCTGGGTAGTGGTATATTTCCCCTTGGGAAACATATTTACAGACGCATCTTCCAATGCTAAATAGCCCACAGGTATAGAATCGTTTCCAAATGTATTCCAATTAGACTGCTGCCAAATAGCTTGTGCTGTCATCGTAACAACAAAACCGATACGCGGGATATTGTGAGTGGCACGTAAAGTCGTTACAAATTGTTGTTTGTAACTTGCATTGCCTTCTTGAGAATAAATGGCCACCGGTTTACGGGCTGAAGCAGCATCTTCGCTATTGTCATAGAAGCTATAACCCTGACGCCAACTCTTAGTACGCATCCATGAGCCATTTATTTGGAAGGCCGTACGGATAGCATCAATACGTCCGATATTCAAATCAAATTCTAAACCTTTAGTTTCTATATTTAAATTATTAGTTGGTTTTGCATAAGTAGACAATACCGGTAGGCTACTACTAAGCTCTATCCCGTTTTCTGTGCGCTGGTATTCATTGTAGATAAATGTATTGAAGGTGTTGAAGGTTTGGCTCATTACATAACCATCCTTCAGACGCTCCTTATAAGCTATTACATTCAGATTGGTTTTACCCACTCGTAAATTAAAACCGACTTCTGCTTTATGATTTTGGGCAATCTTCAAATCTGAGTTATCTACTTGCCGAACTTCTGTGGTAGTCATAAACAAGCGCTGGCTTTCCGGAATATTTTCATTGGTAAGCTCATTTATATTGATATATTCAAAATATGCATTTTCTGGATATAAATAGAGAAGAGAAGGCATCTTTGCAGCAATACCGTAACCTCCCTGAAGACTTAATAGATTCGGAATCAAATCAATGGATGCATTTACACGTGGCGAGAAAATGCCTCCTACTACTGAGGTATGATCATAACGCACACCAGCCTGAATGTTCAAATCATGCGTACCGCTTATGGACCATTTGAAATTATCTTCCACATATGCACCAAATTGGTTAATGAAAGGAATATCCTTATAGTTACGTGGACGGAAAGATGAATTATGACCGTATTGACTACGATAAGGAGAAGTACTTGGGTCATAAGTTTTTCCTTTACCAACGTTACCGTCACTCCGGAAATCCGCACCAATCAAGATGCGGTTGTTTACATGACCGCTCGCCTTGAATAGAGAACTCGTCACTTTAGCAAACAAATTAACTTCACGACTATCGATCTCATAGTGTCCCAAATAGCTGCTTGGTAGATAAACAGCATAATGATTTATGTCTTCCGGTCCAAAATTAGTAATTTGATTACCATTGGCATCATAGATATGCTGACCTGCAAAGTTACTAAGTACCGCACCGTTTGTAGTGGTCATGGAATAAGGAGATGTAGCAGAACTGTATACGGTTTCATAATAACTGTCTTTATCCATATACGTACCTGACAATACATAGCGTAGTGTTTTTAACCAGCCCTTATTTATATTCCATGTACCATTGGTATTCAAAGTAAAACCTATATCGCGGCCTTCCGAAGCTGTTTTAGTTTGTTCATCATCAGGATTACGTTCACGTTGATCCTTACCATAAATAAAATCAAAGCTGGAATTGGTACGTAACTTATTATTAAAGAAAGTATTTGAATAGAGCAACTTTGTTGTGGCACGCTGATAGTGCTGGTAACTGGATATTGGATTATTCGTATTATAAGCATAATCTGCACTTACATTTAAAGCGCCTTTCTTTTTTCCAAGTTCAAAACCGGTTCCCATAGACACCTGATAGATATTGGGATTGGCTTTTGCTTTGACACGTAGCGGCTCACGACCAGCTTTTGTATTAATAATTACTGCTCCTGAGGTCAGATCACCATATTCAACAGAAGGGATACCACGAACGATTTGTATAGACTCTATATTTTCAGTAGAAATACTACGAACATCGGTTCCACCAGCCGGCGAGGCACCTCCGGCCAATGAAGCGGGTGTTTCCGTACCACTTAATACCGTAGGGCTCATCGCAGATAGATTAGCATTATTTGAGATGGGGGCACCATCACGAATTATTGCGGTGCCCATAGCATTCATCGGAGCTTCCGGACCACTGGAACTGGAAACTTGACGGATGTTAATCTGTTGTGCCGAACTCATATCTTGATTCTGTGAAATTCCACCTGGCATCAATGACATTACATCATATAAACTGGTCGCTTGCATATGGTCCATAGCAGAGCGGGAAATGTGAGAAGATGTGGATTTGCCTGAACGGCTGTTGGTTGCAGTTACTGTAACTTCTTTCAACTTAAAATCCTCATTCCTCATTGTAAAATTAAGAACCAAATCCTTATTTACATTTATTAAGGTGTCAATGGAGACTTTGCCCAAATATTGAATTTGCATACGAATTTTACCAGTAGGTACGTTTTCCAGTATGTATCTACCATTTTCATCAGAGGTTGTCCCTAGTGCAATTTCAGGAATAGACACAGCTGCAAATTCTAAAGGCAAACGCTTGTTGTTGTGGTCGTACTCATAAACAGTGCCTGTAAGTTTTACTTTGTAATTGTTTTGCGATTTGATAGGGAGGGCAATTCCTATGCAAATAAGTATAAACAAGTATATAATATTACACCCCAAAATACCTTTTTTCATAAGTAACATCATATTTATTAATAATGCAAAATTATATGTAAATTTTAAATTAAAACAAACCATTGTGTGTAACAAAACTAAAATTATTAAAAATACATGTTGTTTTTGTTGGTGCCGTTGCATAATCTCACAGACCTCAACCGTCTGTTGTCTAACAATATAGCAACTGCATTATATTTAGGAAAATCCAATATATATTAGTACTTTATTTAAGTTCCATACATAGTAATACGGATCTTGAGTGATTAAAAGCAAACTGCAAATCTAAATAAAAAACGGGATGGTTGTAGTTCTGATATGCTATATCTTAATACAACGCAGATAAATACTTATATTTTCATTGATAGATCTAACTAAGTTAAAAAACGGATTTTCTCCAAAATTCTTCTGATAGCTCCGTTCCAGCCTCATATTTATCGCACTTTACAGAAGCCCCAGTTCAAATATAAGGAAACTGTATCTCTCTTCGATAAAAGATCTATTTTAGGACGCAAAATTAGATATTACAAAAGATTATAAAAATACCATTTTTTTGGTATAAAAACGCATCTAATACCTATATATAGGTATTAAATATCATTGGCAATGTATGTTCCATTTCATTAAGCAAACAATTTTTTGTATAAAATACAAATAGTACTTTTTTACCCACTTAAAAAGTGCAAGAATGTATAAAAGTCCATGTGTCAGCTATAATAGGGGCATGAATAGGCATCCGTTCCATACCTGTCCCTATTTGAATCGGTCACCCCACAGTGACCGGACATTACTCACCCAATTCGGATTCTCATTACAGTAGGCAACGAAAATCTGTATCAAGTTCCAAAGCCCGAGAATCATTCCATTAAACCTGGCAGGAATTGTGACAACATGTCTGCTTGAAACAGCTACTATTATGGTATCATGCTGTATTGTTATGCTATATACCATGTTCTAAGTCAAAACTCTTTTTTTTTAGAATTGAAGGTTTAAGGCTCCATCCGAAAGTCAATATCACTTTCTCAAAATTCTTTTCTACAGCACCCTTTGTATAAGTTAGGATGTCTTTCTCTAGAAAATTTTTGAAATCGGATGAACTCATGTCTCTAAAAATGTTTATATATTCTTTTTTAAGAAATTCATTTATGGCATGTGCCGATATCTTTTTTTGCGTGCACTTTTCTATAACATATAAGTTGCTTGGTACCGGTACCATCGTGTCCAGCCCCATGAAGATATTACAGTCTACCATAAGAGTATAAGCGCCGCTCTCGGCAAGAGGTGCGGAAATGCAGTAATTGGCTTGCTCAAGCAGAGAATCCACCAGTTCTTTTGTGGAAGAACTGATACTATTGGCCAATTGTTCATATCCTCTTAGATTCAGTTGGGATATGGTCTTTTCGATAGCCGGGATGAATTTCATTCCTGGACCCAGGTTCAAATCAAATCTTTTGTAATAGACAAGAAGCTCATTCCAATCTTTGTACCGTGAAGGTTTGATGATATTTACATTGTCTATACTATGTTGTTTAAGATACTCGCCGGAGGAAAATGCATCTTCTTTGAAGGTCTGTGTGTTTCCATCCGGGAAACTTAAATAGATGGTCTTATATGTGTCTCCAGTGTTGGTCCTTGCAAAAGCTTTACATTCCTCACCTTTGAGATAATATGCTGTGGTGATGTCAAAACCATTACCGCTGGCATCATTGTCATAGCAACAATTCCACTTTACCTTATCAGATGGGAATATACGGCTTATATTCTCTATTTGGGATTTGGTGACATATCCCCCCGTGCTTATGAATGCGCATGTGGTTTCTTTAGTATAATGGTTTATTTCGTAGAAACTCATTGCGTCAATAGCGGATTCAAAGAGATACTGTGGAGAGAGCTTCCTTTGGACGGTCAAATATGGATTATCCTTTTTGATAGGACGAGGATTCCAATAATTCAAATTGAATTCCTTAATGTAGTTCTGGGTGTGGTCTTTTGTACGGCTTTGTACGTTTCCGGTGACAATTCTTTCGCCAGTCATATATCTTGAAAGAACTTCATTGACTCCCCTATATCCCTGCTGAGTGCAATAAGAGAACATATGCAATCTTTTAAGGACGAACTTGGTCAGCTCTCCCTTATCGTCAAAGCTGCCTTTCCTTGAGAAATAGGTGTTCTTTTTAGGAAAGATGACTATTTCGTCTTCTGGATTTTTGGGGGTGCCAAGAACATAGGTCAAGTTCGTTGCTTGTCTGCCCGATATACGTGTATATCCGAGATCCTCTGCTATGTCTATGATTGATATTTTGGCCCTGCATTCATCGTAATCCATTTTCATATCTTTTAAAATTTAAAATTACACATTTTTTTGAACTGATAGGGAAAAAAGGGAGAAAAACTTTTTTTATTCTATATTTCTGCTGACGAATCTGTAGAGTTGGCGATTTGTTTTGCAATGGATAACCCCCACCCCGTCACCGTCTTATTCAGAGATACAAGACTATTTCCGCCGGACTTATTGGTCATTTCGACTTTGTGGCCGGACAGCAGTTTCTTGATTGTTTCCGGAGACTGCTTTTCCAGATTAATACTGCCTATGTTTAGAGGTTCTGTTTTACCGGTGGATTTATCTTTTATCTGGAAATCTGTAATCTGACTGACCGGTATATTTCCTTTTTGGGTAATTGTTATATTTCCTTTTAGTTGCCTGCTGTCTGTTTTACATATGGAAACACCTTCAATTATGTATTTTGATTGGGCATTGTTACAAAAGTTGTCTATGGCTGATGCATATTGTGTCAGGGCTTGGGATATATCATCGTATCCCATTTGATGGTAGTTTTCTATTACTGTAAATAGTTCGTTCTTTTCTTCTTTTAACGGGTGTCTGGACATTATGTCAGAAAAGCATGTTTTCAGACTGTTGTAGTCTCCTATTCGTTCCGGATAATTCGGATCGTCAGAAAAAACGAAGTAGCTTATCTGATTGCTTTCTTTGCTATAATTAATGGCAAAATCATAGTTTCCGTTATTTCCTGTGATACCTATATAGTCTTTTTCCTTTAATAAAAGATACTTGCCATAAGATGTTGTATTCTCATAGGTTCTGGTAAATCCGTAATCTTTTAAGTGTTGTTCAAAATCTTTTATATGAATAGGGAAATAGGCCTCTTCTTTCTCCTGAAGAATGTAGAACGCTTCTTTTTCACTTGTTGTCAGATCTGGGAGCTTGGTTGCTATAGAGTTTTCCAGTTGGTATGCTCTGAAATTTTCCACTACATTTTCATGGAAATCTATCAAAAACTCCGGACTGCAACCGTTCTTCCTATAAATGTTTTCCGCTGCTTGCAGAATTTCTACAGCACAGCTGTCGCTTCCCTGGAAAACAATGGCTGGAATATCGTTTACCAGACATTTCTTCAGTAGTTCTTTTTGATCTTTCATTTTATATCTTCGTTTTTGTTGCCAGAATAATTTAAATGCCGGCAGAGTTGTCAGCTGAGTTGAATACTTGTTTTACTGCGGATATTCCCCACCCCGTTATGGTTTTATTCAGAGTGACAAGACTGTTTGTGCCGGACTTATTGGTCATTTCTGTTTGTTGTCCGGATAACAACTTTTTGAGTGTTTCCGGAGACTGCTTTTCCAGGTCAATATCCCCCACATTTATAGATTCTGTCTTACCGGTGGATTTATCTAGAATGCGGTAATTGCCGATTTCTTCTTGGCCGGAAGAATGAGATACATCATAGATCAGAGTTTTACAACCGGAAGATTGCAATTCTATTTGCTTTGTTGATATGTTTGTTTTCATTTCCATATATTTATTGGTAACGGCTGCCCATTTATCCATACCCTCGGCTGATATATTTTCTTTATTGAGAGCTCCAAAAGGATTTTTAGCATATTCACGCATTATTTTATTACGTTCTTCTGATAAATATTGTTCTGGACTTATCGCTGCTTTTGTATTATTCGAGGAGTACCATTCTAAAGGATGTGGGTTATCTTCACCGTAAGCACCGTAAACTATGTCATCTACTGATTTTCTGATGTTGGCATCTGTGGTTAATGTTTCATATTTAAAGCCGTTTGGATTAGAATTTAATTCATCTTTTATACTTTTCAAATAGCTCTCAACAGTATTGTATTCAATAACTTCACATACTTTGCCATTAAAGTCATAATATGAAATGGTTCCTATGACTTCTTTATTGGAGAGTGCTTCAATATTATACTTATCTTGAGGTTTGTTTGAATAATCGATTCTTGTATTAACTTGTTTATGGCCATTCTCTTGTTGAATACCGGATTCTTCTATTTTGATATTAGGTTCTATCCCCCTTTCCTTTGCAATACCAATTTCATATTTATAATCATCTATAATCTGTTTCTGCTTTTAGTATTTAGATAGGTGTAAATACCTGCAAATAACGAGCATTGTCTGCATTTAAATCACTGGAAACCAAAACTGTATAAAATTTAACACTTAGCACACCTTATTTGTTGTTCCGCCATTTTCCGCATATTTTTGTGACGTATTTCTATCGCGGTGAATGTACGGGACTTTTTTATTGCCACAAAATCGAAGCCTGTTGACATCGGTTTACAAGGGTTCACAAGTGGCAACAAACAGCAGGATATAATGCGAGGATTGCCACAGATATTTACCCCGTTGACAACAGGCAACAGCGGTTCACTTCCGTTCACTCCCCGATGGAATATACAAGAATGAGTGTTCAACATCAAACAAAGGGGAAATGAAAACAACCAAGAAATGTGCATTTTGCGGCAGAATGTTCACGCCCAACAGCGGTATGCAGAAATATTGCACCGTACATTGTGCTGATGAAGCTAAAAAAGCGAAGAAGAAGCGGCAGCAGGACTTGCTCAATGCCGTAGAGCCAGTTTTAGAGATACAGCGTCAGGAGTATCTTACCTTTTCTAAGGCAGCCATCCTCATGGGATGCTCACGCCAGTACATTTATAAACTTGTGGCACAAGGCAGGCTACGGGCCTCGCGTATCAGCAACCGTATGGCGTTCATCCGCAGAGCCGACATCGAGAAGATGCTGGAGGACAATCCTTATAACAGGGTGATACCCGGATCACGTCCGAAGAAAGCCGCTTCCACCAGTTCAGGAAGGCCGGAGTCTTTCTCCTGACGGGGATCGGGTGGAAACAGCGTGGAACGAAAGACACCCTTAC
>PPYE01777874.1_pt1 | contig 17883 bp, 9 predicted proteins | sample 1559881 | NCBI WGS metagenome assembly PPYE01 (sample SAMN08240022, study PRJNA423297) | Human gut metagenome, whole genome shotgun sequencing project. | reverse complement strand
GGAACGAATCATTCGACAACCTTTTATCAGTAGCAGTAAAAGCCGGATATTATGATGCCTCTCATTTATCAAGAGAAATGAAAAAGTTATCCGGTAGTACTCCAAATTTCTTTTTATCATTGCCACCCGATAATGAGACTACTATCATTTATACAAAATAAAAAAGTCGAATTCATCCAATACCCATGTCTTACTATCCTTTATATTTGCAGCATTAACCAAGTATAAATAATAAAAACATGAAACTTTGGAAATATAGTGGGACATTTTTAACAGCGACAGGAATCATTCATACGATTTATGCACTATTTATCGGAAAAGATGCTTTTTCGGAAATGCTCAGAAATGGATTGGTAAATTCTATTGGAGAGAATTATAGTCAAGGATTCGCCTTTTGGTTCTTGATTTGTGGAGTAATACTTATCCTTTTGGGGCAAACACTCCAATATTATATCAAAAAAGAACAAAAACCGGCACCCGTATTTTTAGGTTACTCTATTTTACTACTTACTGTAATCGGTTGCATTATTGAACCAGTCTCCGGTTTCTGGCTCTTCCTGCCACAGGCAATTATTATTATTTATCCAAATAAAAAATAAGGTTGTAATATCCTTTGAATTTGAAAAACTAGTCACATATCACCAAACATATAGAATTCTTATATTTATCTATATGACACCTAGGCAGCACCCTCACAGTAAATTGATAGCAGTTTTACTCTCATGCTCTAACAATTCACTTGCATCCCTTTATTCATCGATGTTTCCGGTGTGGTAGTAAGTGTGGTGGCAGAGTGAGAGCAACCTCTTGCTCTCACTCCGTATCAGTGCATTACGCATCCCCCTTGATATAACACTTTGATTTACAACATATTATATCAAACATATCAACTATTAATAATTGATATATCAGTCATTAATAATTGATAAATCAGGTGTTAATAGCTAACAACTCAGGTCTTAATAGTTGATAACTCAGCTTTTATTGACCTATAAATGATTTATTGCTTCCTGAAAGAACAGGTTAATTGAAACATTTGCTGTGGTCAAGTCACTCCAATCATATAAGTTAAGTACCAGTTTCCTGCTTGGGGAACTGTCGTTTCCTTATAAGGGAACGACAGTTCCAAGGCAGGAAACGCGCATTTCCAATAGAGGAAACGACGAGGTAAAAGTTGCTTGTGAAAAAGTAGGAGTTTGCTTGTGACTTAGACAAGCAGTGTGAGAGCAAACACTTGCTCTCACACTGCTATCATCGGATCTCTAATCGCTGAAACTTCGATGAATAAAGGGATACAGACAAATTGTTGGAGCATGAGAGCAAAACCACTATCAAATCATTGGAGAGGGAATTCTAAAGAATCCTTATGTCAAATTCCGACAGTTACCCCAATTGCCTTTATAGACTCTTATATACAGGAATTATGCTTTACGTCCCATTTCTACGACCTTTACCGCTACCATTATCAACGGCAGCGAGTATCAAAATCCGGGATATTAAAAAATGATCGGAAAACATCTTGGTTAATATGCATGAAGGGTACACTTCACACACAAATTGAAGTGTACCCTTCTTAGCAACTTAGTTATTTATGCTTCTCAATTACTATTTCATTCTTATTTTCAACTGTTTACCTTCATATTTAACAATCTTTCCGCCAGTACTTTCCTCCACTCCTATTCCGGCATTCTTGTCAACCTTCACCAATCTCAAATTCCGGCATTGGGTCATTCCCGGATAATTACCTTTACGGTCGGAAATGGTCAACAATTTCTTTTTGTCATCCCATTTTATTTCAAAATTCGAACAAGCTCCCTTCTCATAATTATAATTATCGCCTTCATCTTCATACACCGTAAACGAAGAATCCGCTCCCGGATAAATCCGTATTTCCCAAGCTGCATCTTTCTTTTCCGATGTATATTGCACAACCGGCCCCATTGGAACGATGGCCCCCTGACGAACCAGCAAAGGAATACGGTCGATTGTCGCTTCCATAGTAACCCTTTGTCCGCCTTTATATTTCTTGCCTGTCCAAAAATCAATCCAGTTCGCACCATCGGGCAAATATACTTGGCGTGTTTTGGCTACATTCTCCAATGGCTGGGAGTCAACCGAATAATACATCGGAGTTGTGACGGGAGCAACCAGGAAAGCAGGACCAAACATAAATTCATCCTTCAAATCAGCAATCTGCGTGTCCGAAGCAAAATCAAAAGCAAGCGCTCTGGTTATCGTATAATTATCGGTATGAACTTTTCCCGCCAAAGAATAAATATAAGGTAATAAGCGATACCGCAAATGAATCATTTGAATCAAACTGTCGTAAAAGGGCTCACCGGGTTTGCCAAAACGCCACACCTCACGGGGAGTATCGGTACCATGGCTACGAAATACAGGCAAGAATGCGCCATATTGAAACATACGGGTATACAACTCACGATATCCCATATCAGCCACTCCTTTATTATAATCCCCCTTCCTGAACCATTGACCACCTTTTTTAGTAAAGAAAGCACCAATATCGACTGTCCAATAAGGACATCCCGTAGCCATAAAGTTCAGTCCCGCCGGAATCATCCGGGCAAAAGAGTTCCAGGAAGCATAGGTATCGCCATTCCATGTAATAGTAGAGTAACGCTGCTGCCCGGCATAACTGGAGCGAGTCAAATTAACCACACGCTTGTCTGAACTTGTAGCACGCTGATTCTCATAAATCCCCATTGCATGATATAAAGAATACAGCTGACTTCGTTCCGCTCCCAATACATCGCTCAGTAGTTTGGTATTTAACTCCCAGCGACTCTTGTGACTATCATCTCCATAATGATCACCCATATGAGTCCAGTCAGCATCCAATGGTTCAGAAGCATCACACCACCAAGCATCGAAACCATTATCAAAAAACTCATTCTTCGCATAGCTCCAATACAACTTCCTTGCCAACGGATTAAAAGCATCGTAAATAGCCGAAGAATGCAGAAGTAGATTCTTCTGTTTAAAATCAGCGTGTTGAGGACAATTCATGGCATTAGGCCATATTGAAACCATTAATCTGGCGTGCAAAGAATGAATTTCATCTGCCAGTTTCTTTTTATCAGGATAATGTTTCGGGTCCATACTCATTCGTCCCCATTGACCTCTGGGCCAGTAGTTCCAGTCCTGCACAATCATATCAATAGGAATCTGCCTTTGGCGATATTCTTTTAAAGTATTGATCAGATCATCGGAACTGACGTACCGTTCTTTCGACTGAATATATCCGAAAAGATGAAGAGGCATCATGGGTGATGCACCTGTCAGCAAACGGTAATTAGCCACTACCCCATCCAACGTCCGGCCTTTCATAAAGTAATAGTCAATCTCCTTGGCTGCTTCCAGTTCCACATAACTGCCTTCCGAATTGTCTTTGAATACCATCCCGCAACCCGCATCGAACAACAAACCGTACCCGTTGGTCGATACCAGCACCGGAACCATTGCCTTCAGATTATGCTGGCACAAATAGAGTTCCTTTCCCCGAAGGTTCATATAATCCTCCATATGTGAGCCAAATCCATATAAAGCCTCTAAAGGCTGCCAGTCGAAATTTATCCTGTACTTCCAAGTATAACCTATGGTATCACGACGAAGAATATTTTTCACTTCCTTATCTCCATCCGCTGTCTTCTCAATACGTTTGGATTGTTCGTCGTATACGACATGCTCCATCACCTTCTTTTCTCCAACTCTCGGCAGCTTGCCGTCTTCCCTAAGCAATAAGGAACCATCCGTATTTAAATAAGAGATAAAACCAGTATTTAAATCAATCTTAACAATCAGGCTGTCCGATTTTAAGACACAACTATCAATCTCCTTACCAGAGGTAAAACGGACAGATCGGGTAACATGAGGCATACAAATACCTGTGCTATTCCCCTTAAATACATTTTCCCCCGTATATTGTACTCTCACAATATCCGAAGTGACAAATTCAACCTTCAAAACACCTTGCTCCAATTGACAAGACACACCATTCACTAAAAAAGTAACATCCTTACTTTTTGAAAAAGCGGCAAATGTATTCATTAAACCTAGCGAAAGGAGTATTAACCGTGCTAAAGTGAATTTTCTTATTCTAAACCGACTTTTCATATATATATATTTTGTGATTGTTTTACTGAACAGACTGCAACTCCGCATTGGTAAGTGAACGTACCCATTCAATTACCACAGGTTCACCACAAGTATCGCCAAAATCCAGAGTCATGGTTGCATTCGTTAAAGCCTTAGAGAATGAGTATCCATTTTTTGACCGGACATCTGTTATTTTAAATACATATATATCCTCACCCACTTTCATTGCTTTGTCCGAATCAAATTCCCAAGACTCCGGCGCCGCACTTATACTATAAGATAAAGTTAACCATTTCTTATTTGCCGATGCCGGAATACCAGGAGCTTTTACCACTATATTGGGATAGGCAGAAGAATCGTACTGAACACGTTTCTGTAGTTTAACCCCCGAAGAGACCAATGACATCACTCCGTTGACTGCCCGATATGAAGCTGTAGAGAAGTTCCATGCTTTCAACTGGGTAAGATCTTCTTCTATCCTTCCTCTGTCTTTTCCGGTATTCAAATCATCACCCAAATAATAAAGCAGACTGCCCAAACCGGTATTGTCGCAAGTAAAACCCGGTCCCTCTGGACGTACAAGACCTAAAACTATTTTCGTATAGGGCATTTCCAGCCCTTTTCGCAGCACATAATGATTATAGGCTATCTCAAAAACCGAACGGAAACGCCCCATGCCCTCTTTTCCAAAAGTAGAAAGATGTGAATATTTTCCGGTTATATCTTTCCATTTAACAAAGGGAACATCGTACCCCAGATTTGATTTGGCAATGTATTCATATCCTTTCATAATGCGGTTATCCAAAGCACCATACAAATCATCACCTTGTGTCCAGGCCACTTCCGCCATATCAGCAAAGCAACTGACACCAAGCATTACATGCTGTTGGTCCCGACCGGCTTCCTGCGATTGCCCGCTTTCGGCAATATAATTAGGCAGACTTCCGTTATCTTTTCCATGATAAAAGAAGTCAATTGCATCATCATAGAGCTTACGGTCATTCAAAAATACCCCGAAAGAAAGCTGCGCTTTAGCTACCGCAATTCCCCAATTACCATTAGTATAGGGGGCCGTTTGAAAGAATTTGCTTAAAACCGGCTGAAACACCTTTCGGAACATAGCCTCTACACACTCTGTATCCTGCTCACTCCAACCATTCGGATAATGAGTCTCCATATAAGTGTAGCGCATAATCTCAGCCGCATTAACCAGTATAAATCCCTGCAATCCCGCACAAAGCGGAGCATCATTAGTAGGCGGTATCTGCCGAACGGTACGAGCATAAGCTCTGATAATTTCCATGGATTTGTCCGCATGGGCTTTCTTTCCGGTTATCTTCCAAAGAAGGGCATTGTAATAGGCGGAATTAAAATCACGTTCACTAGGTCCTTTGGTGTATCCATACTTTCCATCCCGGCTTATTATTTCGAAAGGTCCTTTCATCTGATAGTCGGCCCTGGCTTCCGGTAGCTTTGCGAGAATTTCATACGAACCATAAGCCGGTTGGGCTTTCTGATCAACTAAACGCTTTATCCGCTCCAATGATTTTTCGGAGTGGAGTACTCCAGGATGAATAAACTGTTGGGCGAAAGCACCGGGAATAATGCATACCAAATTACAAAGTAACCATATTTTTCTTAATCTCATAGCAATGAAAAGTTTAGTAAAAGAGCAACTCCCACACTGAGGGTTTTGCCGCTCCGGGTTTATTTAAAAAGGAAATTTTTACCGATTTGCATACCTTGGAAATCGGAATATGAACGGGTGACCCCTCAATCCCCTCGGCCGTATGATCTGCAACTGCCACCCAGTTGTTTTTATCATCAGCAGTTTCAACCTTTATGAAATACCTCTTCCAAGGATATTCAAAACGAATCAAAAACGGCCAACGATGCCGATGGTACAACATATAGGTTTTGTTATCGTAAGTAAACAGGGTGTGGTGACCAGGACCATAAACTTTCAATTCTTTATTTGTAGTCAGGATTGGACTATTCCCAGCTTCTTCAAACGTACCAAGTGGATGATCGCCTACAGCATAACATACCTTGTAAGTATCATCAATTGTTTTTCCCTCCGAATAAGTCAGATAGTATTTACCGTTATGTTTCAGCATATACGGAGCTTCAAAATAGTGCGCAGGCGTTACTTCCACCGGTTCTGTCGCAAAAGAAGCCATATCGTCATTCAGCCGGGCTCCGAAACAATGACCGTTAGTCCATCCCCAACCGGATCCCCAATAAAGATAGGCTTTTCCATCATCATCAATAAAGGCTTCAGCATCTATTACATGATAATAGCGAGTGGTATCAAACGATATCATGGGTTTATCTCCCAACACGTTTTCCCATGGACCAAGCGGATGGGCAGCTTTACCACACCAGACCTCTGACCCCACAGATACATACATATAAAACATATCTCCTTTTTGAATAACAGAAGGCGCCCATACCATGTTTTTATGGGAGAGAGCAGATGTACAAGCCGCTTTCGTAGGCCAGTTCAACCGATGAAACGTCCAGTTCCGGAAATCCTCGGAAACCCAGCACGGCAGAAAATCCGCTCCCCACGGATCGACCGTCGCATAGAGATAAAACTTACCTTCATACTGCACCAGCGAAGGATCTGCAAAATATCCCGGAAGGATAGGGTTGTTAATTTCCGTCATTTGAGTCTCAACTTTCTCTTTGGGCTGATTACAGCCGACCAAAAGAAAAGAGCATAATAAATAAATTCTTGTTTTTAATGTCATAAATACATCCCTGAGTTTAATGATTAAAGCAACGATTACAGCATTTTAGCACTTACAAAGATACGGATAAATAAAATTAACCCTATGTCATATAGAATCATAAACTGATCGATTCGATAAACAGTAATGTTCCCGGCTAAGGAAATGGTTCAAATTGTACTACCTCATGAGGCAATGAGTACTATGAATATACCGTTTTTTTTGTTTTCTTTGTAGTAGAAAAACCAATTCCTATTAATAATGAGATATCTGTCATCCATCCTAGTATTGCTTTTAAGCATAAGCAGTTTTGCTATCAATCAATATAAATTCCGTCTAATTGATATCGTCGATGGCCTGTCCGATAATCAGATACGTGGATTGAGCATCACCCCCGACGGACGTATTGCTGTCAGAACCGCTTCCATAATGAACATCTATAATGGAACGACCTTTGAATACTTCCATTATGATAAAAAGCAGAAATACGTATGGAATTATAATCGCCCCACCAAAGAATATTATGACAATCAAGGGAGAATATGGATGAAAGAACTCGGATATCTGTTGCTTCTTGACCTGAATACCAACAAATTCAACTACAATATATCGGAAGAATTAGCCACATTGGGTATTACCAAACATCTGAAGAATCTCTTTATTGACGATTCCAAGAACTACTGGTTTCTGACAGAAGATAATACATTTACCTTTTACGATACAACCCAAAGCAAACTTATTACGATAGAAGACGGTCAGAGTGATTTCACCAGGCTATACGGAATCCCGATGGAACTGACCCAGTACAAAAATCTCTGTTGGATTGTATATAGCAGCGGATTAATACGCTGTTGGGACTATACCTCTCACGAATTTATTTTTCAGGAAACCCGTTTTTTGAATATCATAGGCGACTTTACCGATAGAATATATATTCATCCTGACTCTGTGGGGAATATCTGGCTGATGTATAACAATGCTGTTTACTTTCACCACAGGATAAACAGAGACTGGAAAGAAGTTGCCACGATTAAAGGCATATCCAATTTTTTCACCTGCATGGACATGGATAACGACGGAAATGTATGGGTAGGAACTTCCAAATCCGGATTAAGATATATTGACGGCAAAACATTCGAAGTTACTCACCTGCCAGGCATGCGTCTCATAAACGGGGGAATACAGGACAATGACATCTACACACTCTTTATAGATCCTAATAATGGCATATGGATAGGTACACTTTTTCAGGGATCAAATAAGACAATATCTCAGGTCATCAATCAATCTGGAGAAAGATCCGAACCAAAATATTTCAAGATGCATCTATGAAGATACAGACGGCCGATTCTGGGCCAGTGTGACAGGCGGTGTAGGACAAATCGATCCGGTTAGTGGAAAAATGCTATATATGTTAGCCGATAAATATCCGGAAATAAAAGACTATACCCTAATCTATCACCTCTATCCAATTAACGATGAAACATTCGCTGCACTAGGAGATAAAGGTATCTACTATTACAATACCAAACAAGACAGCTTGTATATTCCCGGAACTGACAATCCCGATTTTGAACAGAACATTAAATATTTCGGGATATTAAAAGACACCAGGGGACTTGAATGGTTTGCTACAGAAGATGGCATCAGAGTTTGGGACAAAACCAAATTATATAAGCTCACCGTCACTGAAGGACTACCTAATAATGAAATATCCTCCCTGCTTGAAGACGACAATGGAGTAATATGGGCTTCAACACTGAACGGCATTTGCAAAATCGCCCCCATTCAATCTAATGATACTTATAACTTTTCGATAGTAAATTTCGGAATTTCAGATGGATTACAATGGGGAAAATTCTATGATCATTCAGCTCTTAAAACCAAAGACGGCACATTATATTTTGGAGGAGCACATGGATTTAATTATTTTGATCCCAACAAAATCATCTACAATAATAGTAAAAACAAACCTGTATTAACAGCATTCAGAATCTTCAATTCCCTCATAAAAGAAGAAGAAAAGTATAATGGAAAAATCATATTAAAAGAACCCATAAATAAAACCAAGCAAATAACCCTTAAATACAATCAGAATTTCATTACATTTGAGTTCGCAGGTATGAATTATGTTAATCCGTCACAGACATACTATAAATACATGCTCAAGAATTTTGATGAAGATTGGAATGAAATTTCAGGCAATGAACTGGGCAAGGCTACTTACACCGGCCTCCGCCCGGGAAAATATAATTTTATTGTATATACAGCCAATAATGATAAAGTATGGGGAGAAATACCCTACGAATTAACCATTATAATTACTCCTCCGTTTTGGGCTACTTCTTATGCTATAATCATTTATATCATATTGAGCATAGCTATCTTTATTTACATTTTAAAACGATATCAAAGACGGACGCAGAAAAAAATACTCAAGGAAAAAGAGATATATGAACAGGAACAGAAAATAAAACTGGACCTAATGAAATTTCAATTCTTCACCAATATCAGTCATGAATTCCGCACTCCTTTAACATTAATATTAACTCCTCTCGAAACGTTAATAAAACAGCAGAGCGATATGGTATTGAAGAAGAAGCTGGATTCCATCTATCAAAATGCACACCTGCTGCTTAGTCTGGTTAATCAGCTTCTGGACTTCAGAAAACTGGAAATAAAAGGGGAGAAAGTTTTATTCAAGACAGGAAACATAATACAATTCATAAAAGATATATATCTACAATTCAAAGAGTTATCCACTACTAAAAATATCGATTTCACCCTAGAAACATCGGTTGATTATCTCCTGATCAATTACGATCATGATATGATGTATAAAATCATTAATAACTTGTTGTCTAACGCATTTAAATTCACTCCACAAAATGGGCATATACAACTTACTGTGAATAAAGCAGACAGAAACGATAAAGAATACATCATGATAGAAGTAAGCGATACCGGATGTGGCATCGACGAAAAAGACTTGCCTCATATATTTGAACGCTTCTACCAGATAAAAGACGATAATGCACCAGCTGGAAGCGGTATTGGCCTGCATCTGGTTAAAGAATACGCCAGATTACATAACGGAGATATAACAGTGAGCAGCCAAATTAACATCGGCAGTACTTTTACAGTGTATATACCGGTTGATTTGCCTAAAAGCAATGATAAAAATCATCAGGAAGAAAAAGAAGAAAAGAATGAAATAAACGACATCATACCCAACACAAAAGAAAAAGACGATAGAAAAAAACTCCTTGTTGTTGAAGACAACGACGAGTTCCGCAATTACTTAACCGAGCAACTTAGTGAATGCTATCGTGTCATTGATGCTTCGAATGGACAACAGGAAAACAGGAAAATGTTATTCCATAAAACTATCGAAATAACTCCTAGCAGCATAACTACCACATCTCTTGATGAGGAATTGGTAAGAAAAGCTCTACACTTCGTAGAAGAGAACATCGACAATCCGGAATATTCGATTGAAGATTTAAGTAAGGACCTGGGACTGAGTAAGACTCATTTGAACCGGAAGTTGCAATCTATTGTCGATTTAACGCCACTCCAATTTATCCGGTCCATCCGTTTAAAAAGGGCGGCGCAATTACTAACCAACAGTCAATATAACATAAATGAAATCTCTTACATGGTAGGTTTCAACACCTTAAAATATTTTAATTCACACTTTAAAGAGGAATTCCAAATGACACCCAGCCAATACAGGGAAAAGAATAAAGGGTAATTTCCTGTACTGCTATTTTTCTATATTTATTAGCTGGTCTGTATCTGTAATGGTGTCGTGAGAGATTTTCCGTTTGCTAGAATAATATGAAAACAATAAAAATAATCGTTCCTACCATTCTATATGCCGGAATGTTGCTGCCCTGTATGGCACAATCCTCACTGGTTGATTCCATTCAAGATCGTTTTAAAGATCAATTGATGCTATTTCCGCAAGAGAAACTTTATCTCCATACAGATAAATCTGCTTATATTGCAGGAGATACAATTTGGTTTCGTGCGCATGTGGTCGATGCAGCTACACACATTCCTGCAACTGTGAGTCGATGTGTCTATGTAGAACTTATCAATCAGTCGGATTCGGTTATTCATCGGGTTAGAGTTTGTTTGAGTGACTCTATTTATTGCGGCTATATGCCAATTCCTATATCTGTTCCGCAGAGTAGCTACCATTTATGTGCTTATACTCGTTTTATGGAGAATCTGAATCAGGATTGCCTGTTTGATGTCGAATTGCCAGTGATAAATCCGGTCATTACAGGAAATATATATGAAACATTGAAGATAAAAGATGAACAGCAGGATGCTACAGCATCATTGTTCGACTTAAATCACCAAAATGATATTCTGTCAGTAGCTTTATCTCCGGCTGTTTTAGCTAAATTATCACGAGGAGAAAAGTTATATTTGACCATGCATTGCCGTGGAATCGTATTTTATGCTGAAGCCCTCGAAAAAGAACGTGAACGCTATTTATTTGATATCAGTACCTTTCCGGCAGGTGTAGTCCAGACATTATTACTGGATGACCGGCTACATCTTCTAGATCAACATTTATTGTGTACGAACGAAAGAAAAGGTCCGGATATAAAGTTTACGACAGATAAACCAACTTATAATCGCAGAGAACAGGTTAACGTTGTCATGAAGCTGCTTGATGAGACAGGAAAACCTTTGAAAGGGAATTTTTCCGTATCGGTGACGGATGATGCCAGTGTATGTTTGAATAGTCTCTGCATGATCGCTCCATATTTACTATGGGAATCCGATTTGTCTGCTGACCGGCAGCAGTGGCCACGCTACAATCTCAAGAATTTATTAAACGGTAATTATCAACATCCGGGCGGTCGTTTTGATGTATCTCCTGAAATAAAAGGAATCGCTTATGATTTTTATAGCCGCAAAGCAAAAACAGATGCTGAAGTTTCGATTTTTGGCATAGAATCTCTTTTTAGCGCCAAACAACATACAGACTCTTTGGGTAGATTCTGTTTTACCGGGTTTGATTTTCCCGAAGGCTCTACTTTTCTCATAAGAGCAACAGGCAAGAGAGGTAATAAATCAATCCAGCCGATAGTGGAACCGGAAGTATTCTATCCATTCAAACATTCTGTTGTCAACCATAACGCTAACTCAGCTAAATCTTATGCTTATCGGAATGAAAACCAGGAACGGTTTGATTCCTTGGCCCAGGCAATGAACAGTTATCAGTTGGACGAAGTCATTGTAAAAGCAGATTCAGTAAAGAAGATAGGTAAATCAGTATATCATTCTTTTATGGGAAGGGTAAAAACAGCGGAAGAATTAATGACTCCCCATCCGAGATCGTTGACGGACATGTTGGAAAGATTTCCCGGAGTATATATAAGCGGGGATAGTGTAATGCTGAGTGGGATTAAAAATGAACTGTTTTTCCTGGATGACATCCCTACTACATTTGAAGATGTGAGGAATATAAACATTGATGAAATAGATGAAATAGAAGTCATAAAAGATGCGTCAGCAGCAGTTTTTGGAATGAAAGGAGCAAACGGGGCCATTCTGATCATGACAAAACGGGGAGAAATAACACGCCCCGAACTTGTAAGGAACGTAGTACGTGTATCCCCTTTGGGGTATCAGCGGTTAAAACGTTTTTATCCGGTCTGTTATGATACCGAAGAGAAGCAAAGTTCTGTATCGGAAGATAACCGGTCGACTCTCTATTGGAATCCCTGTGTACCTATAACTGATAATGGAGAAGCTTCTTTTGATTTTTATACCTCAGATAGCGATACCCCCTATACAATTCTTGTGCAAGGAGTTTCTGAGGATGGGCGTATTATTTCTTTAAAACGGAAAATATCCCGGACTGTGACACGATAAATAACATTAAAGAGCCATACCGAACTCTATTTAAGTTGCGATATGGCTCTTATCTTGTCAAAAAGGATAGTCAAGTTTCAAATTACAAGTTCAAACCCTAATGTTGAATGATGACATTCCTCTCTACATCCTGAAAAACAATTCCTTTTATTCCAGCAAATAAGCTCTGACCTCAGCCGCACTGACAGATTTTCCTCGATTACTCTTAGTAAACACCAGTTTCAAATAACGAGCTTGCATAGGTTCAAAAGATACACGTCCTGTAATCTCTTTGTTGCTTGAATCACCAAAAACGATCGTTCCGACCAATGGAGCTGTATCGGCATCCATGCCAACGTATATTTCTACCGTGTGAACGTCCGCTGTATTGTTGTCATTCCGCCTATCCAATTCTAATTGTGAAACTCGTTCCTCATCACCCATATCAATCACCAACGCCTGCGGTAAATTACCATTTCCTGTACCATTGTTCCATATGTTGTGCCACAAGGAAGAAGAGGTACCATCTCCGTCAATAGCCTTCCAAGGCTCATTGTTCACTTGCCAGGAAGTAGCTGTTGCCGTCCATTTTGCACGATCAAGCATTCGGAAAGTGCCATAAACTTTCACCACACAGGTAGACGAAGTTCCAGCACCATCAGCCGCCATTGCTGTGATAGTTACCGTACCTGACGAAAGTGCCGTAACACGTCCTTCCGCATCAACCGTAGCTATGGATTCATCAGACGAAATGAATTTAACAGATTTATTTACTGCTGTTTCAGGTAATACCGACCATACCAGTTGCAGTGGTTCCTCACCCTTAATAATAAACAAATTATCCGAGTCGGCAAAGATTATATCACTAACCGTTTCCGGACTAGTTATCTTAATATCAAAAGTGGCTACAATATTTGTCCCGTCCGTAGAAGTTACTTTTACTTTTCCAACTCCCGGTTTCAAGCCACTAATCATACCTTCACTATCTACTGTAAACACATCTGTATTCAATGATTCATACTTCACCGCCGGATTCGCAGCATAATAAGGTATAACTAAAAGCGGCAATTTAGCTGTAGTACCCATCTTCACCCGAAATTCCGTAGCATCATCCTGTAGTTTGATTTTCTTTATCTTATGTGAATTCAACTGTTCATAAACAGAAGTTGTAATCTGTCCGGAAACAATGCCATCAGGATGCTTTTCCGTAGAAATAGCCAAATAAAGTTCGCCTGCCAACAAAGCTTGTTCTTCAGCAGCTGATAGCCCCTGATAAGAAGAAATAACAAAGCTTATGCCAGCTTCATTAGTGGGATTATTATTCAAATATTTTAGAAAACGAATCGCTCCATTGTGTTGTGCTCCCTTGTAAATCTTAACACCGACTATCTCATCTTCTCCTTTTACAAACAGATCGGTCCACGACACAAGCAACGTCAATGTTCCTGTTCCTTTGTCATAAAAGCCTTCTACCTCCCCTTTTGTTTGAAGGTCAGCCTTTATCTTATACGTTTCCCCTTCCCCGGAAACCATGCCTTCGCCTTGCACGCAACCGTGAAACAGTAACATCAAGGCAACTATCAATATATAGTTTATAGATTTCATGTTTCTTTATTTTTTATTTATTAACATTAATACCCGGGATTCTGAATCAATGCGCCAGACTTTGACATTTCACTTTGTGGAACGGGCCACCAATACAGCCGATCATCCCATACATGGTTCAGCACCTCTATACGACGATAACTAAAGCTTTCGCCTCCATCATCAAGTACCCTGCGTGTAATCTCCATTCCATGACTAGGACCGCCCAACACTTCTTTTGCAATCTTCCAACGGCGTACATCCCAATAGCGATGTTCTTCAAACGCCAGTTCTATCTGACGCTCTGTCTGAATCAGCTTGCGCATATCTTCTTTTTTGATGTCATCCATAACACCGTATTTATTAGATTCTCCTTCTTCTATCTCAGCACGCTGGCGAATCATACGAATATACTCCTTTGATTCTTCCGGAGCCAATGCTCCGTCTGCAACCAATTCATTAGCAGTTTCTGCAGCAATCAATAAAATCTCCGCATAACGCATCAGGATAGTCGGGCGATAGTCGTAGGTTTCCAAGCCACCATTATCCAAAATAAATTTCATGCGATAGTATCCTGTAGTTGTCGCATTTGGCTGATAAATACCATCTTTTATAGCACTTGTCTCATCAGGATTCCCGGTTGTTACCATGTCACCAGTATATGTCCTCATTAACGCATCCTTATAAGCATTCATCATACGATAAGCACCATTATAAGATACTGTTGCCTTCAAACGCGGATCACGATTCAGATACATATCATCACCATCCTCGTATGTATACTTACTCCGGCTATCACGAATCGGAAAACCATCAGCCATAGGGAAAGCATCTACTAGTTCCTGTGTAGGAAAGCCTGTAAGCTTATTCAAATTAGCAAATCGTGATATACGTGAATTAGGAGAATAATAAGCATCCAATGCTACACGATTCTGGCTGTCACCTTGTTCATTCGAAAGAAAATCGCAAAATATAGGTTCTTTATTCGTAACAGCATCATGCATAAACGCATAATAGAACCGAGGCCACCAGCTTTTGGCCGCTGTAGTGTTGTCTTTTTGACCGGGACGTAGCTCATACCATGAATTAGCATTATTAAGGTCTATAAATCTTTTAACTGCATCATAAGCAGTCTTCCAACGAGCTGCATCGTAATCTCCATAAGAAACCAGCAAGTTCGGATCATCTTCACGTTTACAATTCACTAACGGACTTGCCGCATACAGAAGAATACGCGCCTTCAAAGCCAGAGCCGCCATACCGCATGCACGCCCTTCGCTTTTCCCATGAATGCTTCCTACAGGATTAACAGTCCCCTGACTGTAAATATGTCCCGAACGCTCCAAATAATAGAAAGCACTGTCACACTGGTCTACTGCATACTTAACACTTTCTCCATATGTAGATCGAGGCACATCGATCTTATCATTTTCAGTATACACCCGGTCTTCAATCAAAGGAATTCCACCATAATGTTTTATCATCGTGGCTATAAACCATGCACGAAGAAAGAAAGCCTGTCCTTTCCAATATTCAATGGTGGCCTTAGTAAGGGTCTCACCCGGTTTATTCGGGTCTGAACTCAGAATAGCCGCTACCTTCCCCTCATTGTAATTGTTCATGAAAATGTTGATAGCGCGCCATTTATTATACGTATTGTTCCACGCATCGTTTCCCGCATTATTAACATTGACCGTTCCTTGAGCTAAGTACATACCCATGCTTAGTTCCGCCCCTCTTGCCTCCAGTTCTTTGGCAGGAAAATCAAGACCACACTGCCCGAACCGTTTATAACTATGGGAATAGCCGATTTGACCGTAAAAGCCATTGACAACACCTGCAACTTTCGCACTGTCCGAATAGACCTTCTCTTGCGTTTCAGAAACGTCTACTTTCTTATCAAGATACTCATCACTGCATGCTGCAAAAGTGACAAGTCCGCAAGCAGCAACTAAAAAAAACTTTGTGATATATTTCAGTCTCATATTATTATTTCTTAAAATGCACATTGAACTCCAAACATATAACTTGCCTGTGTAGGATAAACCGAACTGCTCGTATTTTCAGGGTCCATACTCAGCTTCGTCAGATTAGAAAAGTTGAGCAGATTGTAACCGGTAACATACAAGCGCACTGCTTTCACTATATCTTTTGTAGTTTTTCGCAGCCAGTCCTGTGGCAACTGATAGGCAATTTCCGCACTTCTCAGACGAATATACGAAGCATCCAAATACCAGAAATCAGAAAGATGGGTATTATAATTATTATTTTCCCAAGTAGTAATTCCCAAACGTGGAAAACGAGCATTCGTATTTTGCGGAGTCCAGCGTTCAAGCATCAATTCTTGCATATTGTTGACAAAAGGTATAAGATTACCTCCCATATTAGGAATAGCATAATCGAATGCTCCTTGCCACAACATATTAAACGATAATCCTTTCCAGCTACCTCCAAGAGTAATACCATAGGTACAAGTAGGCGTATCGGGCTTAGATATATATGTTTTATCAGCATCAGTGATAAAATTATCACCATTCAAATCAGCATAGCGTAAATCACCGGGTTGCAAATTGCTTGCCCAAGCTGGAGCCGGAATACCTTCTTTCAACTTACCATTTTCATCAAAATCCTCTTGTTGATAAAAGCCAACGCACTTCAATCCCAACTTCGTGCCTATACGATGTCCGGTTTGTGCCTGATAAGGGTAAGCCGGTGCTTCACTAACATATACCACCTTATTTTTAGCATAAGAAAAAGTAGTACCCACATTGTAACTAAAATCACCTATAGAACCACGATAATTCAATTCACCGTCAAAACCTGAATTCTCGGATTTACCGATATTGCGTTTGGGTAGTGTTTGTCCGATAATAGCAGGTATGTCACCACTTGCAATCAGCTGATCATAACGCTGGTTACGAAAGTAATCTATCGTAAAGCGCAAGCGTCCATCAATCATATTCATATCCAAACCAACATCAAGCTTACGTTCTTTCTCCCAGGTGGCATCGACATACACCAGTTCTCCCTCAGTTGTCGTATTTCCCCAGGGATTACCTCCCCCTTTCCAAATGACATCCGTTGTATTTTTATCTTTTCCAAAAGAATTATCGCTACCGACCAGACCGTAAGAGGCACGCAACTTGAACAAGTCGAAGAACGGGAAAGCACTCTTGAAAAACGTCTCTTCCGACAGGTTCCAACCTACCGAAACAGCCGGGAACCAGCCAAACTTTTTCTTTCCGACAAAACGGTCATTACCATTATAAGCGACATTGAATTCCACCATATAGCGATGTTTAAAATCATATCCCAAACGCCATGTCATACTTTGGTCATTGTCCGACAAATTCTTTTGATTTATGTATGACTGGCGACTGATAAGATACAACATGTAAAGATGGTGTGTCGCATTGAAAGTGTGATCATAATTCAATCTACCCTGATAAGTAACCTTATAGTTAAAGGTATCATCATTTCCACCTAGTGAATAAGTCGGAAATTTTTTAGAACCTCCTCCGCGGGCAATATAAGAATTATTGTCCGGATCATACAAATAAGCGGGAAGATCTAC
>PPYE01257102.1_pt1 | contig 17884 bp, 13 predicted proteins | sample 1559881 | NCBI WGS metagenome assembly PPYE01 (sample SAMN08240022, study PRJNA423297) | Human gut metagenome, whole genome shotgun sequencing project. | reverse complement strand
GTTGGAAAATGTCAGTTGGGCTTTGTTTGCGTTGTCGCCGGCAGAGTTGCTGACGCTTACGCCTTCGGGAACTTCGACCTTAAACCAGATGAAATCCGCTTTCTTGTCCGCAGGACCGCTTCCTCCGCAACCAACTAAGGCAACTGCGGCAACAAGGCTTATGCAGAGGGCAAGAAGTGCGATAACTGCTTTCTTCATGATGATGTCCTCCTCTTCAGTCTGTTTCGAAAACGGGCGGAACTCGATTGCGGCTCCGCCCAAGGTTGTTAGTGGATCTTCAGGTCGTCAGAGCTGACTTCCTTGGCTTTGTCATATGCTTCGCTCACATCATCTGCGAACTTTACCGATTTAACGAAGCTCTGCAGGTCTTTGTCGTTGATGTCGCTGAATCCGCGGGCATCAACGATGCCAACACGTCCATCGGGCAGGTCGGTGCAGAACTGGATCTTTGGCTTGCTTGCCTCGGTGTTCTGGGCAACCTTCCAGGTGTAGTTGCCGATCTTCATATCGTCCAGCTGCTCAGAGCCAGTGCCTTCCCATTCCATGAATGCTTGGGTAATTCCCTGGGCATCCTTTACGCCGTTCCAGTTGACGCGGAGCTCTTTGCCTTCATCGGTCTTGGCGAACGATACCTTTGCCGCATTGCTGCCAAGGCTGGTGTTCAGTTCGTACTTATCGGGCGCTGCCGCCTGGTACCAGGTAAAGTCAGTTACTTTTTGTGAGTTACACCCCACAAGGGTGAAGCAGAGCGCAAGTGCACATGCTGCAATTCCTAGAAACTTGAGTTTCATTACCGTTCACCCCGCTATTCCATCTTCTTGAACTTCATTTCTGCACCCTCGACTTCGATGGATATCATCCCATCAGCCAGCTTGCCATCAATCGAATCGCCCATGGCTGTCATCTTGAAAGTGGTAGCATCCTTGGGCTCCCAGTTGCCCTCGGCCGTTTCGCCGAAGTACTCGAGAACCATAGTTTCGTCTTCATTGAGGGACAGCTTTACTTCCATGCCCCATGCTTTAAGCATGGAGATATCACTCTCGGAATAGGTGGTATCGCCTTCGGTCAGGCCTGCCAGTTCCCAGTCGCCCTGGAAGTTCTTCTTGTACTGTTCGGTTCCGGAATCACATCCCACCAGTGCAAAGCACAGGGCAAAAGCGCATACCAGAACTGCGATGATCTTCTTCGTTGCCTTCATTGCAACCACATCCTCTCAGACTCCCTCGCCGCTTTTGCGGCTAGCTATGTTTGTCATCGTGGTTCCATGATGACGCGAGGGGAGCGCTGGAAGAAGTGACCTGCGGCTCAGTTAAAGAGTGTTTTTGAGCCATGTGTCTCAAAAACAAAACAAGGGTATTGATCTGGTGATTTCGTTGGCTGGTTTTGCGTTGTAAACGGCGGGTGGAACCCAGATGACGAAGGGCGTGATTTCTATTGCCGCCAGTGGCTTATTTGTCCATCTTCGGAACGATAAGACCCTGTGATACCGCATGTACGGCAAGGCGCAAAATGCTGTCGTAGCCCGTTTTGGCCAAGATCTCAGAAATGTGGCGTTTTACTGTGCCTTCGCTTAAATACAACTCAGCTGCAATTTCCTTACGCGTTTTTGCTTCGCAGACCAATCGCAAGATGCTGATCTCTGTTTCGTTGAGTGCCGAAGCGTCCGAGAAGATACTCTGGGTTGCATTCGGGAAGGTGGAGTAGCCGTTGGCGGTTGAGCGAATAATTCCCAGGAGCTCTTCGGTTCCAACGTTCTTATATACGAAACTGTCAGCTCCAGCGAGCTTTGCCTGTTCGATGAACGTGATTTCCGGCATGCCTGTCATAATTACGATTTTAGTATCGGGGCAGGCTTCGCGAATCTGCTTCGCTGCGGCGATTCCGCTCGATCCGTTTTCGGTGCAAACATCCAAAAGCGCAAGATTGGCATTCGTCTCGCGCACCACGTCGAGTGCGTCTGCTGCATCGGAAAGCGCGCGGGCAACCTGCATGTCTTCCTGCAGGTTGAGCGTGCATGCGAGTGATTCTCGGAGAATCCCCTGATCTTCAACGATGACGATGGTGATCATGATGATGCTCCTTGATGGGGAATAGTTGCCGATATAGTGAAAGGCGTCAGTGCGTTTACCTCAAAGGTGCCACCGAGGACTTCTGCCGCTCGGCGCATCTGGGGCATGCCGCAGCCATCGATAATCGTGCTTGAAGCGCCGGTACCGTCATCGAAAATGGCCAGGTTCGTTTCCGATGGTTTGGCCGCTATGCGAACATAGACGTTTTTAGCGCTGCCGTGCTTGAGTGCGTTGGTTACCGCTTCTCGAATTATCCCAACTAGTGCATTTGCCGAGCTGGGGTTTTCGGGCAGCGTGCCCTCTATGTGGATATTCGTACCTGCAAGAGCAAAGGCTGATGCAAGAGCGGCAAGCTCGTCTTTTCCCTCTGGGGAAGTGCGAGCAAGATCGTTGGTGATATTGCGCATAAGCCGGGAAACGCTTCGGGTGATTTCCGGATTATCTATATCTGATTCTAGGTAGTGATGGAGTATGGTCATTCGTTGGCCGATGGAGTCGTGGACGCGCGTTTTCATGACGAGCGATGCTTCTTCTGCAGCAGCTTCTTCTAACTGCGCCAGGGTTTGCTCCAGTTTGCGGTTCGACTCTTCCAGCTCAATGTTGGCAAGATGCAGACGTTCGTTGAGGTCTTCTTCAACCGTAACGTCAATGGCCATGATCCGTTCGCATAAGGTGTGATGCAGCGTCACCTCGTCATGTATGAAGAGCCTGGTTTCGTTTGGCGATACAGTTAGACGTATCCCTTCGGGAAGTAGGGCGTCGCGAACGTGGTTGCCTGCGGTTGCGCGTTTGGCTAGCTCTGCCCAGATAAGGGAACCCTCTGAGAGGTTGGTGCCCAATCCGAGCGCTTGAAGGCTGGATCGCATGCTTTCGTTCATAAGGACAATCGCTCCGCTTCGATTAATGCAGAGAATGCCCTCGGGAAGCTTTTTTACCGCTTCGCCGATGGAGAGCTGCGTAATCGCGGAACTGCGGTGCTTGATATCCATGGTCAGCGAAGACGACACGCGGAAAAGGAAGAACGAAGCGTCTAGTACGGGAATGAACCAGCTGTTGATGTCAGCCGCTTCGATGAATGGTGGCGTGCAGGTAGCAAGAACTATGAGCTCGAGGGTCATTATGGGGCGGCGATAGGCGAAGGCGAGCACGAGACCCAGCACAAGCGCAATGGCGTTAACCCACATCATTGGTTCGATGGGGAATGAGATCATCTTCATGCGGAACAGCAGCGCGCCATGGTTTGCGTAAGCGGAGCATACCGTTGCGCAGGCTAAGAGCAGATGCGCAAGGAGAAGCGCCTCATAGGCGACAGCTCCGCGGGGGTTGCGGTTTTCTTTCCGTGTGGCAACAAGAAGAACATGGATCATTTGCCCGACCATAAGCCCAAATAGCAGAATAATAAGCGCAATAAGAACCACTGATTTTATGTTGAACAGATGGCTCATAGGGCACTGTCTTCCAGCTTGATTTTAACGGCGATTTCATCTGCCTCGATTTGGTGGCAGTTGCGGATGCCCGCTTTCGTCAGGCTATTGCAGAAGTTTTGCAGCGAAGATTCGAGTTTTCGGGATTCTTCGCATTGCAAAACGATGCGAACTGTCAAGGCGCAGCGTTTGTCGTTTTCGCCAAATAAGAGCAGGGTTGGGTTTTTGATCGCAAATGCCAGTGAGGCGAAGTCGTATGCGCAATCGTAGAGGTGAGCCATGATTGCGGGCGATAGGGGTTCGTTCAAGCGAAAGAGCGCGGCGCTTTCGATTCCCATGGAACGGAAATCGGCTGCGGCTTCGGTAAATACCAGTTCAACTTGTTCTTGGGTGAAGGAAACTCCTTCACGCTCGGCAACGATAAGGCTTCCTTTGCGCTTGCAGTAGGCGACAAGGAATTTAACCCGGGTCAAGTTTTGGCGTCTGATTGCTGCACTTTCGAGCGAGTCGTCTTCGGGGAGCTCGTCGATAAGGCGATTGATCTCGGAAGTTTTTTCCGCCAGCGAGTTATTGATTTGCTCGAATAAGTCACGTTCTGCTTCCCGTAATGCGAGGCCCTGGCGAATGGCAGCGCTTCGCTTCAGCAGCTCGGATGCATTGACCAGTTCTTCCTTTCGTTGTTTGAGAGCGGTGCGTCTGGCGTCATTTTTACTTACATCGATGGAGAGCAACGCGGTGCCGCCGCTGATGCCGTAGGCGCGTTTGAGGGTATGGGGGTTGCTTGGGACGCGGAAGTCTACGGCCGCGCCGTTGAGCGTGCCAAGTTCAGTTATCTTTTCTGTTGTTTCGGGCGAAAGGGGCTTGGCTTGTGCGGTCGAGTAAGCAAGCTGCCCATTCCTGGTTAGCACTTTCAGATCGAAAGGTAGTTTATAGAAGGTTTCCCGATACCACGCATAAGAGGGAAGGATCCCTGTCGCGAGAGTGATTTCGACCGCCACGACAATAAGGATGGTGTAGGTGAGTGCCAGGTTGGTGCTGAAGAAGTGAGCGTTTCGAAGGATGTAGAGCAAGCTGTAGGCAATTGCCAAACCGGCGATAATCGCTAAAGGGGCAAAAGAGGGGCGTAGCTGCTTTCTTGCGGCAGGGAACAACAAGGCAAAGAATGCTCCGTAAAGTAGGACGAACCAGCCAGCAACGAGCCAATAGCACCACTCGTAGCGGTAATTGCCGCTCCAGCCGGGATCGTCGAAACTGAACGAAAATACCGCATGGTGGAGGTTGTTCGTAAGCACGAACAGAGCAAGCAGGGCACTTCCTGCAAAAGCGATGGAGCGTGCGGTTTTTCCTGCCTTGGTGGTATCGAAAGCGGCGGCGCGGAGGGCGCAGGTAAAGGCCAGCGCGGGAACAAATAGCATGGGAACGTAATAGAGGTACCAGCATATAGAGGTGCCCAGGTCGCTTTTCATGGGGTATTTCACGATAACGTCGAGCAACCAAAACGCTAAAAGGGCGGCGATGGCAATAAGCTGGTTGCGGATAGTGGCGTCGGGGCAGCGTACGTAGATGGAAAAGGCCCATGCGGCAAGTGCTGGGCCCAGAAGCACCATGAACCCCGTTGTGCTTGAAGGGCCGAACCCGAGACCGAAAAACGAAGGCGGTTTGCTGGGAAGAAAGATCTCGGCGCAAATGAGGAGGACAAAAGTCGCTGCGGCAATGCAGGCAGCAACAATCAAAACCCGACGTTTTGAGACGCTTTGCGTATGCTGTTCTGGGTTTCCCATGATCTCCCTTGCTTCGATGCTTCCAAGTATAGAGGAGAAGCCTGCTGCTACGGCTGCGGGGTGGGCTAATGGGTGCGCTTTTGCGTTTGGGGCTTGGTTGTTGGTGGTGGAATTCGGTCCCGGTTTTGGTGGATTGGTTTTTGCCCGACGCGTGCACCGCGCGTCACTTCTTTGATCCCGAGCTTCACTTCGATTGTGGCTGCTTTCGAAGAGTGCATTGTTAGCTGTTAGACTGGTTGGGAAAACGTCTATTTCTTTTGGAAAGAAAGCGAGTTGGCATGGTGGCGGAATTGGGTAGTGGCTTGACGCACGAAGAAATCCAGGCAGCAGAAGGCCTGCTGCGCTTCATAGATGAAAGCCCCAGCGCATTTCACGCGGTGTCTGCCCTGCGTGCTCGGTTTGACGAGGCGGGATTCGTTTTTCTCCCCGAAGCGCAAACCTGGAGCTGCAAGCCAGGGGGGCGCTACTACACCGTGCGCAACGGTTCGAGCATCATAGCCTTCAAGGTGGGCAGTGCCGTATCGGAAGGCTATCATTTTCAGATCACTGCTTCGCACTCGGATTCGCCCCTGTTCAAAATCAAGGCTCAGCCCGCTTTGGAAGGCCCAGGTTCGTACAGACGCTTAAACGTTGAGGCGTATGGTGGAATGATCGATTACACCTGGTTCGATCGTCCTCTTTCCCTTGCGGGCCGCGTTATGGTTCAAATAGGGAATCGCATTGAGAGCAGGTTGGTCTCGCTTGATAGGGACGTGGCTCTTATTCCGAGCCTGGCTATCCATATGGATCATGGTGTAAACAACGGCTTTGCTCCAAACAGACGGATTGATTTGTGCCCGGTGGTTTCCGCGGGCGCGCTGGAGAAAGAATCACTGCAACTGCTGCTCGCTAACGAGCTGGACCTTCATCCCGACCAAATAGTGAGCCATGACCTGTATTTGGTGAATCGCCAGGCACCTTGCATATGGGGTGCGGCTAGTGAATTCATCTCAGCCCCCAGACTCGATGACCTTATGTGCGCCTACGCTTCGGCTGAAGCGTTTTTGCGAAGCGCCAACGATTCCTGCGTTTCGGTGTACTGCTGCTTCGACAACGAAGAGGTGGGGTCCAATACCAAGCAGGGTGCTATGTCCACATTCTTGCCCGATACGCTGATGCGCTTGAATGGGGCTTCGGGTGGTACGGACGAGGAATATCGCCGCGCGCTGGCGGGTTCCCTATTGGTAAGCTGCGACAACGCCCATGCGGTGCACCCTAACCATCCCGAAAAGAGCGATGAAGGCAATCGTGCCTATTTGAATCAGGGCATTGTGGTCAAAGAAGCGGCAAATCAGAAGTACTGCACCGATGCGTTTAGCAGTGCTGTGTTCTGTGCGGTGTGCAATAACGCCAGCGTACCGTTCCAGCGGTTTGCGAACCGCAGCGATATGGCGGGTGGCTCAACCTTGGGCAACCTGTCCAACATACAAGCAAGTATGCATGGCGTTGATGTGGGCTGCGCCCAGCTTGCCATGCACTCGGCGTACGAAACCGCCGGCGCACGCGATGTCATGCTTGCTATTCGGGCGTTGCGGGCCTTCTTCGACGCTGACATTCAAATAAGCGGAGCCGATTCCGCCACGCTGCGTTAAAGACGCTGTGCTGGTCTCCTTTGCTTATTGGGAAAACGGTATCCGCCCCCTATTTCTCCGCCGAGGGGGCGAAGGCTAATCGGAATGGTGCAACCGCTCGATCGGGATTAGCTCCTTCTATCCCGTGATCCGCCAAAGGAAGTGCTTGTTTGTATGTCTTGGGTAATGGCCGCCGTTGCCTCGGCGTTTTTCGCGGGCATAACTTCGATTTTGGCCAAGTGCGGCCTTTCCGAAACCGATTCCGATGTTGCCACGGCGCTGCGTACTTTGGTGGTACTGGTGTTTGCGTGGGCTATGGTTGCCGTGGTGGGTTCGGGCCATACTATCGCTCAGATAACTCCGCAGTCTTGGTTGTTCCTTGCTCTTTCCGGTTTGGCAACGGGCGGTTCGTGGATCTGTTACTTCAAAGCGCTTTCCCTGGGCGACGTAAACAAGGTTGTTCCCGTTGATAAATCCAGCACTGTCATGGCGGTATTGTTGGCAATCGTGCTATTCGGCGAAACGAGCCATTTAGAAGTGAAGCTTGTTGGCACTGCGGTGATTGCCGTGGGCACCTTCATGATGATCGAGAAGAAGCAGGGAGCTTCGGGCGAGCAAAGCCGTGCCTGGTTGGTGTATGCCTTGCTGGCAGCGGTGTTCGCTGCCCTTACTTCGGTGTTGGCAAAGGTGGGTATCGAGGGCGTTGAATCGAACTTGGCAACCGCCATTCGCACCTGTTTTGTGCTGGTGATGGCATGGGTGATTGTGGCAGGCAAGGGAAAGCTGTCGCAAGTGCGCCACGTTGATGTGCGGGAGTTAGACTTCCTGGTGGCATCGGGCGTTGCCACAGGTGTTTCTTGGCTGTTCTTCTATTACGCGATTTCTGCAGGTCAAGTAAGTGTTGTGGTGCAGATAGACAAGCTTTCCATCCTTGTTTCCATTGCCTTTGCTTGGATTGTGTTCGGGGAGCGTCTTACGCCGAAATCGGGTACGGGCTTGGCGCTTATTGTGGCAGGTACGCTCGCTATGAGCATTTGGACATGATTGGGAAAATAGGGACAGGTACCGTTTTCCCGCTTGAGAGGCAGCGCATTGCGTTGCGAGGTTAGCAAGCGCCCCTGTCTTTTCGCGCTACGCGAAGTGGGAATCTGGCATCTGCCCCCGTTTTCCCGCTTATGCCGCGTTGAGGGCGTCAGCTGCGGTGTGTGCAGTTGCGTGCCTTTGCGCGGTGGATGGGCCCAGGTTAGGTTTCTCCTCGTCTTGGGCGAAGAAAAAGATAAAGTGTCCTTATTCGCATTAATGCGTAATCCAGCTGCCCTGAAAGGACCTGCATATGATGATCGTTGACGAGCCGTTTGCGGCTCCAGAGCTTATTGAATACCTGGAATGTACCCAGGAGCCGGTGCTGCTGAACAGCATGGCCGAGAAGATTCTTGAGCGTCGCGGCATCAAAGCGCTGGGAGATGAAGAATTCGCTGCGCGCGTAAACGCGGGCGAACGTCTTATTTGCACGTCCGAAAATGCCTTTAGCTGGATTGCTCAGCATATTGAAGACGAAGCCGTAACAGAGGCCATCGCCACGTTCAAAGATAAAGCGCGCATGCGCAAGTTGTTGGCGCCAATGTACCCAAGCCTTGAGTACCGCGAAATACCCACGGCTCAGCTCAAGGAAGTATGCTTTGAAGATTTCAGCACGCCGTTCGTGCTGAAACCCAATGTGGGCTACTGCAGCGTGGGCGTGTACGCTGTTGAGTCTCGTCAGCAGTGGGATTCGGCTCTCGCTGACATTGGTGAAATCATGGCAGTGTGGCGTTCGCGCTATGCCAAAAGCGCCTTAGACGAAGGCTCGTTTGTGGTCGAGTCCTATTTGGAGGGCACGGAATTTGCGGTCGATGCCTTCTTCGATGAAAACGGTGAAGCGGTGGTACTCGATGTGCTTCGCCATGAATTTGCCAATGCCGCCGACACGAGTGATCGCTGTTACATTACGGGTGCTTCGGTGATCCGCGAATATGCTCCGGTGTTTACCTCGTGGCTCACGGAGGTAAACGGGTATGTCGGTGCGAAGAACTTCCCTGTGCATGTGGAGGCTCGCGTGAAAGATGGCGAAATTACGCCCATCGAGTTCAACCCGCTGCGTTTCGCGGGCATTTGCGGCACCGAAGTTGCCTATCATGCTTACGGTTTCCATACGTATGATTACTACTTGCGCGATATAAAGCCTAGCTGGAATGAGCTGCTGAGCGGCAAGGAAGGCGAACTGTACTGTATGGGCTATCTTCCCGCTCCCGAAGAATTGGCTGCCGGGAAATGCGACTTCGACTACGATGGGTTCCTTTCGCACTTCGAGGGTCTGCAAGCGTTTTATCGTTTTGATCCTCAGCAAATAGGCGCCTTGGGCTTCATCTTCCTGGAAACCGAAGAAGATGACGAGGCCGAGCGAGCTTTTCTCCGCGAAGCCGACCTAACTCAGTTCTGCGTGGGGAAGTAGTCAGGCACCGTTTCCCCGCTTAAGGGGCGCAGGGAATTGCGTGCTATGGGATTCGCAGTTGCCTTTTCGCGCTAAACATAAGCGGGAAAAGGCAACTGCCTCTCTTTTCCCATTTATGCTGCGCAAAGGGTGTCATCTGCGGCAATGCCTCAATATGCAACAATGCCCCAGCCTGCATGAGTTTGCGGATGCGGGCTGGGGCGCCTTGCTTTAGGAGGGCTGCACCGAGTGCGTTTTGATGGTGTTTAGTATGCTCCAGAATGGAATCTGCTCAAAATAGTTATTACTTTCATCTGGTTATAGACCCAATCTATGGTGAAGAGGCGGCTCTTTCTCCTTGGGAAAATAGGGACAGGTCCCGTTTTCCCACTTAAGAAACGGGCGCTTTGCTCCAAGCGACTTTTGTCGGCGGTTGTTCGTAACTTATTGAAGCGGTTAACCCATCGTGCCATACTGGTTTTAAGCAAAGGCTAATTGTGCCTTTATAAAATCCTAAAAGGGGATGTCTTTTTGGTCATTGTTCTATAAAGAACGCGCAACTGAATAGAATGCTTGCGGTCCATTTCGTGGGTGCTCATTACTGATGCGAATCGGAAAAATGCCCCGAAATTGGCTTATCGCCTTGCAGCCTGCCTTCTTTTCATGAGGCTTCTTTTTCTGCAGCCATCAATGGGTGTGGCTTATGTGCTGCTGCGTTTTTTTATTGCGCGCTTCGTTCAGCTTATTTTTTGATTCGCTAATACGTTCTTTATAGAAAAGGAAATAACCATGCAGTTCCCAAAAGCGAACAGCTTCTCGCAAGATATTGTTTTGTCCAAAATAATGGGGCCCAATCCACTCAAGCTATGCGAGGAGATGCTGTTAACTGCCAATGAGATTGTCGGTAATGAGGCTGTTTCTCCGAGTTCCGTTGTGCTGGATTTGGGCAGTGGCACCGGAATAACCACAGCATTGTTGGCTCGAGAGTTCGGGTGCGTTGCCTATGCTGTTGATCTTTGGAGCGATCCAACCGAAAACATGCGTTTTTTCGAAACCCTCGGATTGATCAATCGGCAAATCGTTCCCGTTAAAGCCGATGCTTCGGAAGGACTGCCTTTTGCGGAAGGGTTCTTCGATGCGGTGGTGAGCATTGACTCGTATAACTATTTCGGCCGCAGCGCGGAGTATCTGGATGCAAAGCTTCTGCCGTATGTGAAGCGCGGCGGGATCGTCGCGTTATGCTTTCCCGGCATGAAGCATGATTGCCACGCTAACCCGCCGGCATGCCTGCTTGAGTCGTGGACTCCCGATCAGCTGGATTATATTCACGATATTCCTTGGTGGAAGGCTATTTTTGAGCAATCGAAAAATGCCGACATCTTAGGAATGCGGGAAATGCAGTGCACGGAAGAAGCTTGGGCCGATTGGCTTTCCTGCGACAACGAGTACGCAAGATGTGACGCTTCGGCAGTGAAGGCTGGTGCGCTCGAGTACCTTAACACCATCATGGTGGTGCTGCGTAAGAGGTAACGCTCATGCGAGATGGGGAGCCCGGTCTGATTCCGGGCTCCCCGTTGTTAATCGCAGAGAGTTGTCGGTCGCGGACCCTGGCCAGACGCCTCTAGGCTAGAAGTTCGCCCAGATGACGGCATGCTTCGGCTGCTTCGTCGTCGGGGTAGTCCTTGGCAATTACGGTCTCGACGGGCTGTACTCCGGCCTCTTCAGCGCGCTGCACCCAGTAGTCCATCCATTCGCCATTGTTCCAATCGTACGAGCCGAAGAAGCCAATTTTTTCACCTGCCATCAGCGGCTCAACTTCTTCGTACATGGGAAGGAACTCGGTATCTTCCAGTTCTTCGTCGCCCATGGCGGGGCATCCGAAGGCGAAGGCATCGAATTCGGGTACGCGCTCTACGCCAAAATCTGACGCCTGGATGATGGTTGCTGTGCCGCCCTTTGCCTCTACGCCTTCGGCTACGAAATCGGCCATGGCTTCCGTGTTGCCAGTGCCGCTCCAATATACGATTGCTACGTTGCTCATAAGTTGCTCCTTGCTTTTTTGGCCGACCGGAGTTGCTGTTTTTGGTCGACCACGCTATTGATTTCAAGAAGCAAGTTAGCATAGGCTAACTTATAGTCAAGAGAGAGTTTGCTAAATGGTCGACTGGGAAAATAGGGACAGGTCCCATTTCCCACTTAAGGGACGAGGGATTGCGCGCGACGGAACCCGCAACGAACGTCCCATTTCACGCTACGCAAAAGTGGGAATATAGGACCTGTCCCTATATTCCCACTTCCCGTTGTTGGTCGCCGACCCTGGCTTAGGCGCTTATGCGGTTTACTGTCGTAATGCTAGCGCGTCACGTTTTGATACGGACATTCGTTCTAACAACAGTATCATCAAGAAAAACGCTACGTGTACTGTGCGGTGGACACGTGAAACGTGAAAAGCTGATATGGTAAGCCTCACTCGGCGAAAAAAAGCGGAAGGGCGCTGTTTCTTCCAAACGGAAACCCGTTAGCTCTTTCTCAAAATTCGGCACGTGTGCTGCGCTAATATAGTTAGCTAAAGCACGTAACCGCCCATTATGCGGCGGAACCTCCCAGGAGTTGTACATGGTAAAAGCCAGAAAAACTCGGGGGGGGGGGCAGCTTAACTCGAGAGCAGTTCCTCCTTCGTGAAATACGCATAGTCGCCGCCCTGCGGCTGCAGGGTCTAACCGACGCGGAGATAATTGCCCGCGCGGTAGAAGAGAATCTGTTCCAATATCCCAGTGCCACTAACCTTCGCCGTATTGCGCGTACGTGCCTGTGTCGGCTCGATGCGCTTGAGGCTGGTGTTCCCGGCGTTGCCGAAAAGCTCACTTGTCTCGTTGCAAGCGGTCTGCCCGAACAGGCGTCTCAGGCGAATATGTACGCGCTTATGCTGACGTATCCGCTGGTGGGCAAGTTCATGACGGAAGTGGTTGCCGAGCGCTTGCAGCAAGGCGAAGCCGAGCTTACCCGCCAAGACATCAATGCATTCTTCACGCGCCTTCAGGTTGAAGACGCAAAAGCCGCCGCTTGGACGGAAGCCACCGAAAAGCGCATCAAAAGCACGCTCACCAATTGTTTGGTGCAGGCGGGTTACCTGGAAAAACGCACTTCAACAAAGCTCCAATGCCCACTCTTAAGCGAAGAAGTAAAAGAGTGCATCATCGCTAACGGCGATGTGCGTCTGCTGCCTGCATTCGGTGAAAGCGGGGTGTGCTAAATGGCTGCTGCATCGCAAGACAACCAGCATCAAAACATTGTTGAGCAGCATTCCCGTGCCGCTCGTGTTCAGCGCGATTTCGATTCGCGCTGCAAGCTGCTGCGCCACCGTCTTGCCGAAGAAGACTTCCTTAGCAACAAAGGCATCGGCAACGAAGTGGGCTTCTTCACCTTTTGCTACGACCCCTCGCTGGAACTGCAGGCGCGCGCATTCTTCGATCGCATCGTGGAAGATTCGCAAGTGGGCAAGCTGCCCTGCACCGTGAAAGCGGTGAACCTGTACGACGTGTTTCTGCAGTTGCTTGAGGAAAAGCGAATCCTCAAAGCGGTGCCTAAGCAGGAGTTGAAAACGGGCACGGCAAAGCAGTTGAAGCAGCTGCAGAAAATCGCTTCGCCCGAGGCATTCGCCAAGAAAATTCTTGAGCTAACCAAGCCGCATGAATATCGCGACGTGATCGTTATCGCGGGTGTGGGAGAGGCGTATCCCTTCTGTCGCGTGCATGATCTGTTGAATAACATGCAGGCCGATTTTGCTCAAATCCCCGTGGTGGTTGCCTACCCTGGCACGTTCAATGGCAAAGAGTTTCACCTGTTCAGCGCCTTAAAATCCGACAGCTACTACCGCGCGTTTGACCTTTCAAAGGAGCAATCATGATCATTAAAGACCTGTTCGCTAAAGACATTAACCGCTCCATCAACGGCGTAATCAAAGTCTCTCAAAACGATGAAGCCTCCATTCAGCAGGAGCTTTCGGAATACGTGGTAACGCGCGAATTGCAGGGCCATTTTGCTTCGTTCTTCGAAAATTACGAGGAAGCGCTTGATTTGCCCACCGACAAGATTGGCGTATGGATTTCCGGCTTCTTTGGCTCCGGTAAATCGCACTTCTTGAAGATGCTTTCCTACCTGCTGGCAAATGAAGAAGTGGCCGGCAAGCGAGCTATTGACTACTTCGACGGCAAAATGCAAGACAGCCTGGTGTACAGCAAGATGCGCCGCTGTGCTGAAGTACCCACCGAAGCCATCCTGTTCAACATCGACAGCAAGGGCGGTCAGTGGAAAACAGGCGACACCGCCAAAACTGCTCTGCTGCGTGCCTTTGAGCGCGTGTTCTACGAAAACCTGGGTTTCTTCGGCGAGGATTTGAAGCTCGCCAAGCTGGAGCAGTTCATCGACCAGCAGGGTAAAACCCAGCAGTTCCGCGAAGCGTTCGAACGCGTAAACGGCGAGCCCTGGCTTGAAACACGCGAAAGCTACTGTTATTTCGAAGATGACATCGTGCAAGTGCTGCAGGAAGTGTTGGGTATGAGTGAGAGCGCTGCCCAACATTGGTTCGACGGCGGTGAAGACGATGTTATCGCGGCAGACCGTTTTGCCCAGCAGGTGAGCGAATACGCCGAGGTGCGTGCTGCGGAAAACGGTGGCCAGTTCCGCCTATTGTTCATGGTGGATGAAGTGGGCCAGTTTATCGGCAGCGACACCAACCTGATGCTGAGTTTGCAAACCCTGGTGGAAGAACTGGGCGCGCGCTGCAAGGGCCGCGTGTGGGTAATGGTTACCAGCCAGGAAGCAATTGATGAAGTTGCCATGATTGTTGGCGACGACTTCTCTAAGATTCAGGGTCGCTTTAACACGCGCCTTTCGCTTTCTAGCAGCAGTGTGGACGAGGTTATCAAGCGCCGCGTGTTGGATAAAACTGCGCCTGCTGAAAGCCTCCTTAAAGCGGAATACGCAGATCAAAGCGCTGTTCTGCGCAACTTGTTTACGTTCGAAGGCTCCCGTAGCGACCTGTTCGGTTACGCCAGCGAAGCGGACTTTGTAGACGCTTACCCGTTTGCGGAGTATCAGTTCAAGCTGCTGCCCGACGTGATGGAAGAAATCCGCAAACACGGCGTGAAGGCGCAGCACATGTCTACCGGCGAGCGCTCTATGCTCTCAGCCTTCCAGGAATCGGCGCAGGCGGTGCAAAACGAAGAGCTTTCTGCTCTGGTGCCGTTTTGGCGCTTCTTCGACACCATCTCGAAGGACCTGGAACATGGCATCATCCGCGTAATCGACCGCGCCGAACGCGCCGCTGAAGCCAACCAGAACCTGCAGCCCGAAGACGTCCGCGTGTTGAAGCTGCTGTACCTTATCCGCTATGTAACGTATCTGGAAGCAAGCCTGAACAACATCGCCATCCTTATGGTGCAGGACATGAACGCCGACATGGTGCAGCTGCGCGAGGAAGTGAAGGCATCGCTCGACCGCCTGGTGCGCGAAGGCTACGTGGCGCGCCAGGGCACTAAATACAACTTCCTTACTGACGAAGAGCAGGACATCACGCGCGAAATAAGGAACGTGAAGGTAGAGCCTGCCGAGGTGGTGGCGCTTATCAGCCAAATCCTGTTCGACGACATCTACAACTTCCGTAAGCTTACGCGTGGCGCGAACAATTTCCCCATCGACCGCTACGTGGACGAATCTATCCACGGCGCATCGCAGGGCGGCATGAAGCTTTCGGTGGTAACGCTGGCGGGTGAGCTTGCCAATGCGTCCGACGGCGAAATAGAGCTGCGCTCCAACAGCCAGGCGCTGGTGGTGCTTTCCGACGAAGCCGACTACTACGAAGTGCTGCTGAACGCCGTGCGCATCGACAAGTACGCGCGCACCCACGCTATGGCGCAACTGCCCGCAAGCACGCAGCAGATTATCAAGGCGAAGAAAGACGAATCGGCATCGAACAAGAAGGAAGCCAAGGTGCTTCTGGAAGATGCCGTGGTGCATGCCCGCTGCGCCATCAACGGCCATATGGAAACGGTGCGTGCAACCAACGCCAAGCAGGTGTTCGACCAGGTGCTGGAAAAGCTGGCAAGCGCCATCTTCACCAAGGCGGACTACATTACTGCCCCTGCAGCCTCGAACGAAGACGTGCGCCGCGCCCTTAAAGGCGGTGCCCAGGATGCGCTGGAAGGCACGGGTGGTGCCAACCAGCAGGCGGTAGAAGAGCTGGATACCTTCCTTGCGTTGCAAACGAAGCTGCACCAGAAAACAACGTTGGGAGACGTGCTGCGCAAGTTCGATGCACGTCCCTATGGCTGGCGCACGGTGGACACGCAGCTGGTGGTGGCTCAGCTTATTGCCGCGCAGAAGGCAACACTGAACAACAAGGGCCAGCGCGTTACCGCGGCCGACCCGCACGCCTACGAGCTGCTGTGCAACGCCAAAGCCGCCGAGCAGGTAACGCTCGAGCAGCGCGTACGCGCATCGGATAGGCTGCTGAAGAACGTGGCGGGCATCATCGGCGAGTTCTGCGATGAGCGTGTTTCTGCGGCTGACGAAGACGCCCTGGTGCAGCGTGTTGTTGCCGAGCTGGAAAGCGCCAAAGACCATTGCGAAACCCTGAACCGCGAAAAGTACGTGGGTATTCGCGAATATCCGTATCCGGGCCAATCGGTAATTGAAGAAGGCGCTGCCGCAATTACCGCGGTGCTGCAGCAACGTGCGCAGCCTACTGCTTTGTTCAAAGCGGTGGAAGAGCATGAAGATGAACTGCTGGATTACGCCGAGCGCATCGAAGAGGTAGACGAGTTCTTCAGCCGTCAGCAGCGCCTGTTCGACGATGCCGTGAGGATGCTTAAGGTTGCCCAGCAAGACGGCTTCTACCTAAGCAACAACGAAGAAGCGCAAGCCGCTATAGCCAAAACCAAGGAAATCCTTGCTTTGAAGCAACCGTACCGCCGCATCAGCGAGCTGCCGGCCTTGCGCAAGCAGTTCAAAGAAGCTCATTCGGCGTTGGTGAAAACCATGCGCAATGAATTGCTGGATGCGGTGCGCAAGGGCAGGGAAGAGCTTGCCACCTACGCTTCTCAGCAGGGTGAATTCGCCGCAACGGCAAAGCGTGCCGTTGCGGGTGCGGGCCGCACCTGTGATTCGCTGGAAACGCAGATTCATGCAGCGGAAACGGCAACGGTGCTGGATTCGCTGAAGTCACGCTTCGAAACCTGGTGCGACCAATCGTATGCCGCCGTAGACAAAGACGTTGAAGCCGCCCGTGCAAAGAAGGCGCGCGAAGTTGCCGTGAAGGCAACCACCGAAAGCGGCGAAACGGTAACGCACGTGCATCAGACGTATGCGCCCGTGCCCAAGCCCGAACCAAAGGTGAAGGCAGTGAAGCGTATCGATGTGTGCGCCCGCAAAGTGCTTTCAAGCGAAGCGGATGTGGACGCTTACCTGGCGGAAGTCCGAGCAAAGCTGCTGGCAGAGCTTGCCAACGTCGATTCCATCCGCTTGGGCTAGGAGGGCAGCGCTATGAACGATACCGCTATCAAGAATTACTGCATCTGGGCGCGTGCCGAACTGCTGAAAGAAGTGGAAAACCGCATGCAGCGCTACGGCATTGTGGAAGAAGGCGCAGAGCCTGCCGATGTCCAAACCGTGGGTGGCGTAGCTCTTTCTACCCAGGAACAGAAGCAGCGCACCCAGTTGTTGAAAATGCAGGCGCGCATGGGCCACGCTGCTTTGCGCGACAAAGCAGCCTACACCTGGTTCAACCGCATAATCGCCATCCGATTCATGGAGCTGCACGACTATCTACCCAGCGGTATACACGTGTTCTGCTCCGTGGACGATGCGAATGCTTTCGAGCCGGAAATCGTAAAAGAAGCGCTTGATATCGACCTTCCCGGTGCAAGACAAGAAGAGATTGTGCCCCTGGTGCAGGCAGGTGAGGATGAACCCTTGTTCCGCTACCTGTTCCTGGCGCAGTGCAACGAGCTTGCCGAATGCTTGCCTGCGGTGTTCGAGCCGGTGGGCTCCGCCTTGGAATTGCTGCTGCCCAGCGGCCTTCTACGCAAGGAAAGCGTGGTGGGTCAGCTGGTGGCGCAGCTTCCTTGGAGCGGCGAAGAGGATAGCGGCATTGGCTGGAGCAAGGTAGAGATTTTGGGCTGGATGTACCAGTTCTACAACTCTGAAGTGAAAGACGATTTTTTCAAGTCGAAGCGCAAGGCAACGGCGCGCGACATTGCGCCCGCCACGCAGCTGTTCACGCCCGAGTGGATTGTGCGTTACATGGTGGAAAATTCCCTGGGCCGTCTGTGGATGCTGAACAACCCCGAAAGCACTCTGCGCGAACACATGGAGTACTACATTGAGCCTGATGCTGAGCATGAGGATTTCATCCGCATCGAAGGCCCCGAGGATATTAGTCTGTGCGACCCAGCCTGCGGCAGTGGTCACATTTTGGTGTATGCATTTAGTTTGCTGTTCCAGATGTATACGGAGCGCGGTTACCGCGAGC
>PPYE01512027.1_pt1 | contig 17891 bp, 9 predicted proteins | sample 1559881 | NCBI WGS metagenome assembly PPYE01 (sample SAMN08240022, study PRJNA423297) | Human gut metagenome, whole genome shotgun sequencing project. | reverse complement strand
GTAATGACGGTTTTACGGAGGTTTATTCGATAAAGTCTAATACGGAATGGAAATTTGTAAACGAGACGGATCAGTCTTGGGTTACCGTCTCACCGGCCAAAGGAAGTGGAAACGGAACTGTGACAATTACTGCAAATGCAAATACAGGAACCGGACGTACGGCTGTATTCCGCGTGGTACCTAATGGAGTAAAGACACAAGAAATTGAGATCATTCAGGGTAATTCTTATATCCCTACAACTGATGGAGAATTCCCGATTATAGCATGGACCGGAGTGGAAGCAGACAAGTCGCTGGAGAAATTCCCGGTGATGAAAGCATCCGGCATTAATATTTATCTGGGATGGTATGATGATTTGGAAACAACATTGAAGGTGCTTGACGCCGCACAGAAGACCGGAGTGAAAATGATAACTTCTTGTAAGGATCTCTTGTCTGTTGCTACTGCCGAAGAGGTCGTAAAAGCGATGATGAATCATCCGGCTTTGTATGCCTATCATTTGAAGGATGAACCGGAAGTGAATGATTTGCCGGGCTTGGGCGAATTGGTGAAGAAGATTAAAACCATCGACAGCCATCATCCTTGTTATATCAACTTGTACCCCAATTGGGCATGGGGGAAAGAACTTTATTCTGAAAATGTAAAGTCGTTTATAGAACAAGTCCCTGTTCCGTTTATTTCGTTTGACAATTATCCTATTGTATCTATAAATGGTGCTCCCAGCATTGTCCGTCCGGACTGGTATCGGAATCTGGAAGAAATATCGGCTGCTGCTAAAGAGAATAATAAGCCGTTCTGGGCATTTGCACTTGCACTTTCCCATAAGCTTGATGAAACTCATTTTTATAAGATACCGACATTGCCCGAGTTGAGATTACAAGTCTTCAGTGATTTAGCTTATGGTGCGCAGGCAATCCAGTATTTTACCTATCGCGGACTTCAACATGACGAACCGACTGAAGTGTATGATTTGGTCAAGACTGTTAATCAGGAAGTACAGCGACTTGCGGGTATATTCTTGGGAGCACAGGTTATTTCAGTATCTCACACCGGAAGTGAAATACCTGAAGGCACGAAGGCTTTGGGAAGTCTGCCGACTCCTATAAAATCATTGACTACGAGTGATACAGGTGCTGTTGTCTCTGTCCTGGAGAAAGGTGGTAATCAATATCTTGTGGTAGTAAATAGAGATTTTCGTAATGTGATGAACCTGTCTATCGATGTGGATAGTTCTGTTAACAGAGTGTTGAAAAATGGTTCAACGACTACTCCGGACGGCTCTACGATAGCAGTCGAACCGGGTGATATGGTAATATTTACGTGGAGAAAATAAAAAGATTTTTAATTTGATAAAGTAAAACGATTATATGAAAAAGATATTACTTTCCTTTTTTATTGGTGTTATGTTGATTGCCTGCAACCAGAAAACTGTCTCTGTTCGTGAGGTCTGGACGAAAGAGCAGGCTAATGAGTGGTATAAACAATGGGGATGGCTTCGTGGATGCGATTTTATTCCAAGCACGGCAATCAACCAAATGGAGATGTGGCAGGCAGATACTTTTGATCCGGTGACTATTGATCGTGAACTGGGGTGGGCGGAAGAAATAGGCATGAACTGTATGCGCGTATATTTGCATCACCTGGTTTGGGAAACAGATAAGGAAGGCTTTAAGAAACGTATCAATGAATACCTTACTATTGCCGACAAGCATCATATCTCTACCATCTTCGTCTTCCTGGATGATTGTTGGAATCCTGTATATCAGGCTGGCAAACAGCCGGAACCACAGCCGGGAGTACACAATTCGGGATGGGCACGTGACCCGGGTGATCTGTATTATAAAGGCGATACGGCAGTGATACTTCCGGTATTGGAAAGTTATGTGAAAGATATCCTGACTACCTTTAAGGATGATAAGAGAATCGTATTATGGGACTTATATAATGAACCCGGAGGTTCGGGAGGATATAGATACGGTGAAAGAAGTTTGCCGTTATTGCGGAAGATATTTACGTGGGGACGAACGGTGAATCCGTCACAACCTCTGTCGGCCGGAGTTTGGGATATGAGCCTGACTAATCTGAATAAGTTCCAATTGGAAAATTCGGATGTGATAACATACCACACGTATGAAGGCGTGAATTCGCATCAGCAACTCATTGATACATTGAAGCAATACGGTCGCCCGATGATTTGTACGGAATATATGGCACGTACTCAAAATAGTACTTTCCAGAATATTATGCCAATGCTGAAGAGAGAAAATATTGGTGCAATCAACTGGGGACTTGTAGCCGGAAAAACAAATACGATCTTTGCATGGGACACTCCATTGCCTGATGTTGTTGAACCTCCATTGTGGTTCCACGATATATTCCGTAGTGATGGAACCCCTTATTCGACAGAAGAAGTGGAATGTATTCGTTCATTAACTAAATAATTCCCTTATGATAACTATGAGGAATATATGGATAATGATGTTGGGGATATGCCTGTTTGGTTGCGGGGCTGGTAAACAGCCCCCTTCCTCACAGCTATCCTTAACATGGAAACTGGAAAAAGATAGTGTGGAAGCCAGATATTTTAAGAATACATTCTGCCTGACGAATAATGGGAATAAATCCTTGACTAATAATTGGGTGATCTATTTTAATCAGACACCTATTTATTATCAGCAACCTATTAATGCACCGCTGGAAATTGAATGTTTGGGTTCGACTTACTATAAAATGTACCCCACTGAACACTACCAGGCATTGCCACCGGGTGAAACAATCACTTTTACCATATTGAGTGAAGGAAATGTGATTAATGTGTCCTCGGTTCCTGAAGGGGCTTATGTGGTAACTACCGATGAAAAAGGAAAACCGTTACAACCGCAAAATGTCCCCATCGAGATCGAGCTTTTTAAGCCCGATGTCCAATGGGTTAGCTCGAGGAACAGCTTTCCCTATGCAGATGGAAATTATTTCTATAAGCAGAATGATGATTTCAGCAAACCGGTAGATTGTGATATGCTTTCTCTTTTTCCTGCTCCTAAAAAAGTGGAAAAGACGGGCGGGGTTTCTTCTTTCTCTCAAAAAGTCTGTCTGAAGTTTGATGATGCGTTTAAAGAGGAAGCTCTTTTATTGAAAAGTCAATTGACTTCATTATTAAGATGTAACGTTTCCGATAAGGATGAAGAAACAATCATTGAATTGAAGAAAATGGAGGTTCCTATTACCTGTCAATATCCCGATGAATATTACGAAATCGTGATAAAGAATAACCGGTTGACTTTGAAAGCTAGTGATACACATGGCATATTTAATGCTTGTCAAACATTGCTTGCCTTATTAGATAACATGGAACTAACTTCTTCTTCGCTACCTAATCTTCATATTACCGATTATCCGGACATGGGGCATCGGGGAATTATGTTGGATGTAGCCCGCAACTTTACAAAGAAAGCGGATCTGCTGAAACTGATCGATATATTGTCATTCTATAAGATGAATGTACTGCATTTGCATTTGAGTGACGATGAGGCCTGGCGTGTGGAAATACCCGGATTGGAGGAATTGACAGAAATAGCTTCTCGCAGAGGACATACCACAGATGAACAGATGTGCCTTTATCCTGCGTATGCCTGGGGATGGAATGAGACAGATACTACTTCATTGGCCAATGGATATTATTCTCGCAGTGACTTTATGGATATTCTGAAATACGCGAAAGAAAGGCATATCAGAGTTATTCCCGAAATAGACATTCCCGGACATTCCCGGGCAGCGATTAAAGCCATGAATGCCCGTTATCAGAAATATATAGATACAGACCAATCGAAAGCGGAAGAATATCTTTTGACTGACTTTGCAGATACTTCCCAATATCTGTCGGCACAAAATTTCACAGACAATGTGATTAATGTTGCCATGCCTTCCACTTATCATTTTCTTGAAAAAGTGATTGATGAAATCGTACGGATGTATCAGGATGCAGGAGTAGAACTGACTGCTTTCCATGTGGGTGGAGATGAAGTACCGGAAGGTATTTGGGAAGGTTCTTCTATCTGCCGCACTTTTATGCAAGAGAACGGACTGACTAAGATACGGGATCTGAAGGATTATTTTCTGGAACAAATATTGGAAATGCTGGACAAACGTAACATACAGGCAGTCGGATGGCAGGACATTGTAATGAATCCTGATAATACCGTTAACGAACACTTCAGAAACAGTAAGGTATTAAATTATTGCTGGAACACCATTCCGGAGCAGGGTGGGGATGAAGTGCCGTATAAGCTAGCTAATGCAGGCTACCCGGTTATACTCTGTAATGTGGGTAACTTCTATTTGGATATGGCCTATTGCTATCATGTGGAGGAACCGGGATTGCGTTGGGGCGGTTATGTGGATGAATATGTGACGTTTGATATGTTGCCTTTTGATATTTATAAGTCTTTACGACGGAATTTGAAAGGTGAACCTGTTGATGTGAAAGCTGCTTCAAACGGAAAACAACCCTTGACAAAGGAAGGTTATCAGAATATCAAAGGTCTATCCGGACAAATATGGTCGGAAACAATCCGTAGTTTTGAACAGGTAGAATATTATCTTTTCCCAAAAGTCTTCGGATTGGCAGAACGTGCTTGGAATGTTCAACCATCGTGGGCATTATCTCCGGACGGCAAAGTATATATGGATGCCAAACGGAAATACAATGCCGGTATTATAGATTATGAGTTGCCACGTCTGGCAAAGCGAGGAATAAATTTCCGGGTGTCTCCTCCCGGTATTATGACAAGGGATGGATTACTACTGGCTAATACTGCCATTCCCAATGCGGTAATCCGGTACACAACCGATGGAAGTGAGCCTACGGAAAGTTCCATACAATGGCAAACTCCGGTAGTATGCAATGCTCCACTGATAAAAGCAAAGGCTTTTTATCTAGGAAAAGAGAGTGTAACTACGGTATTGTTTAATAGATGATATATGAATAAAAAGCTATTTTAATAATATTAGAATAGCTTTTTATTTATGCATTTATGGAATTTTACATATTAAGGGGTAGCTGAAATTCTAGTTCTTCTTTATAATATTCAACAAATTTAAAACTGGAAGTATGGGTATTAATATTAATTGATGGTTGAAATATGAATACATTTTTGACTTGCGTTTTAATTAATTTTTTCATATTTTTTGCAGAGTATTTTTTTGAATATTAGTGAAAGACATGAGTAATTTTGTAAAAATGAGAGGATTCTTTTTGTTTATACTTCTTCTCATTAATTGTACTGTAAGCAAGGGACAGATTTATAAGTACATAGGACTGGAAGACGGGTTGAATAATCAGAAAATATACCATATCCAAAAAGACCGACGGGGGTATATGTGGTTTCTGACTCAAGAAGGGATAGACCGTTATGATGGCAAACATATCAAGCATTACAACTTTTCGGACGATAACATGACGTTGGATTCACGGATTGCCTTGAATTGGCTTTATATGGACAATGAGAATGTATTATGGGTAATCGGGCAGAAAGGTCGTATTTTTAGGTATGATTCGCAACATGACAAGTTTGAACTGGCTTATGTGCATCCGGAGCTGATCAGGAATAAGTCGCAAGCGTTTCTGAATTACGGTTATTTGGACAAGAATGACCGTATTTGGCTATGTTATAAAGATAGCATTACCTGGTATAATACCCATACCGGAACGACGTCACATATGTTGATGCCGGTTGATGGTGAAATAGCTACTATTGAACAAACGGATGGAAATCATTTCTTTATTGGTACGGGAGGCGGCCTGTTCCGTGCCGGGATAGAAGGGGGAGAGTTGAAGTTGGTTTCTGATGAAGCAGTGGAGAGTATCACTGTGCCCGTGCATGAACTTTATTATCATGCTGTTTCAAAACAGTTGTTTGTGGGAAACTACAAAGAGGGAATACTTATATATGACATGAGGGGAACAGGTAAAATCGTCTCTTGTCAATCACCTAATAATGTAGAGGTTAACCAGATCGTAGCTTTAAACGCTCATGAACTTCTAGTAGCTACAGGAGGGAAAGGCGTATATAAGTTGGATGTGAATACATACATAAGTGAGCCCTATATAACAGCTGATTATAGTAGTTATAACGGGATGAATGGAAACAATATTAATGATGTCTATGTGGATGAAGAAGACCGCATCTGGCTTGCCAATTATCCCACCGGCATTACCATCCGCAACAACCGTTATGGGAGTTATGATTTGATAAAACATTCCCTTGGTAATACCCGGTCACTGGTGAACGATCAGGTTCACGATGTGGTGGAGGATAGTGACGGTGACCTTTGGTTTGCAACCAGTAACGGTATTAGTTTCTATCAGACTGATACAAAAGAATGGCGTTCTTTCTTTAGTTCCTTTGATCCGGTACCAAATGATGAGAATCACATTTTTTTAGCACTGTGTGAAGTCTCTCCCGGTGTAATGTGGGCCGGTGGTTATACATCAGGTATTTACAAGATAGAGAAGAAGAAAGGGTTTAAGGTAACTTATCTTTCTCCTGCCGCTATGGCAGGAGTACGTCCCGACCAATATATTTATGACATTAAAAAAGATTCGGGAGGTGATATCTGGTCCGGTGGATATTATCATCTGAAGCGTGTCAATCTTGAGACTAAAAGTGTACGTTTGTATCCGGGAGTGAGTTCTATTACTACCATTCAGGAGAAGGATGACCGGCTGATGTGGATTGGTACGCGAATGGGACTTTATCTGCTTGATAAAGAATCCGGGAGGTACCGGTATATTGACCTGCCCGTTGAATCTCCCTATATATGTGCATTATACCAGAGAGAAGACGGTATCTTGTATATTGGTACCCGTGGAGCGGGACTTCTTGTTTATGACATTAACAAGAAGAAGTTTGTGCATCAATATCGTACTGATAACTGTGCGTTGATTTCCGACAATATTTATACAATTCTTCCCCGGCAGGATGAGAGCCTCCTGATGGGTACGGAGACTGGTATCACCATCTATTCCCCTCAAGAACATTCTTTTCGTAACTGGACACGGGAACAAGGATTGATGAGTGTCAATTTTAATGCAGGTTCTGCCACAACCTGCAACAAAAGTACGCTTGTTTTCGGTGGTAATGACGGTGCTGTCAAATTTCCGACAGATATACAGATACCGGAACCGCATTATTCACGTCTGTTATTGCGCGATTTTATGATCGCTTATCATCCTGTTTATCCGGGTGATAACGGTTCTCCACTGAAGAAGGATATTAATGAAACTGACCGGCTGGAACTAGCTTACGGACAAAACACTTTTTCCCTTGATGTAGCTTCCATTAATTATGATTATCCTTCCAACATTCTTTATTCATGGAAAATTGACGGTTATCATAAAGAATGGAGCCGTCCGAGTCAGGATAACCGGATTCTTGTCAGAAATCTGCCTCCCGGCAGTTATACATTGCAGATTCGTGCCATATCCAATGAAGAGAGGTATAAGACCTATGAGACAAGAGATATTCAGATTGTTATAACGCCTCCGGCATGGGCCAGTGTTTGGGCTATGGTAGGCTATGCAATCCTGTTGATACTTGTTATGGTTATCATATTCCGTATCATCATGTTACAAAAACAAAAGAAGGTGTCGGATGAGAAGACACGGTTCTTTATTAATACAGCTCATGACATACGTACACCACTTACATTGATAAAAGCTCCACTGGAGGAAGTCGTAGAAAATCGTATGGTGGCTGAACAGGCGTTACCCCATATGAATATGGCTCTTAAGAATGTGAATACATTACTTCAACTGACGACTAACTTGATAAATTTCGAACGGATAGATGTCTATTCATCCACTCTTTATGTTTCCGAGTATGAGCTGAATACTTTTATGAATGATGTTTGTGCCGCTTTTCGCAAATATGCTGAAATGAAACATGTCAGGTTTGTTTATGAAAGCAATTTTGACTATCTGAATGTGTGGTTTGATAGTGACAAGATGGGATCTATTCTGAAAAATATCTTGTCGAATGCATTGAAGTATACACCTGAAGAAGGTAGTGTCTGCATTTCCGCCTGCGAGGAAGGAAGCACCTGGAGCATTGAGGTGAAAGATACGGGGATTGGTATTCCTTCGTGCGAACAGAAGAAATTGTTCAGGAACTGTTTTAGAGGTAGTAATGTTGTCAATCTAAAAGTGACAGGTAGCGGAATAGGGCTGATGTTGGTATACAAACTAGTCAAATTACATAAAGGCAAGATTCAGATTCAGAGCAATGAACAACAAGGCACTTGTGTACGAGTTACTTTCCCGAAAGGAAATAGCCATCTTCATAAAGCTAAATTTATTTCTCCCAAGCTGCCGGATGAACGTCCGGAGACTATCATACCGGGTAGTATTTCTGATTTGCCGGCTATGGAGATATCCCAGATAAACAGTTCCTTACAACGTATCCTGATAGTGGAGGATAATGATGATTTGCGTAATTATCTGGTGGATATGCTGAAGACGAGTTATAATATTCAGGCTTGTCCGAATGGGAAGGATGCACTTATCATAATCAGGGAATTTAATCCGGATTTTGTTATATCCGATATAATGATGCCTGAAATGAGCGGAGATGAACTTTGTTCAGCGATAAAAGGGGATCTTGAGATGTCTCATATTCCGGTCGTTTTGCTGACAGCACTGGGAGATGAGAAGAATATGCTCGAAGGGCTGGAAATCGGAGCGGATGCTTATATCACTAAGCCTTTCAGTGTAGGAATACTCAAGGCAACGATTAAGAATTTACTGGCGAATCGTGCTTTGCTCCGTCAGGTTTATAATAGTATCGAAGAGGAAGAACAGAGTTTTCCGGTTAATTGTACTAATACTCTGGACTGGAAATTTATAGCTTCGGTCAAGGAATGTATAGAGAAGAACATGGGGGATCCGGATTTTAATGTAGAAATGCTTAGTAGTCGCCATCACATGAGTCGTACGAGTTTCTTTAATAAATTAAAGGTCTTGACAGGTTATGCACCAGCCGATTATATCCGGATGATACGTTTGCAACATGCTGCACAATTGCTAAAGCAGGGCGAATATACAATAGCAGAAATTACCGATATGGTCGGGTTCTCGGATGCGAAATATTTCCGTGAGGTATTTAAAAAATATTATGGTGTAAGTCCGAGCAAGTATGGAGAGTCGGAAAAGACAGGAGCTTCTCCGGCAGTTAATCTTCCAAGTAAGACTGATTAGCAAAAAGCCCTGTAAGAATGATTGCTTCTCACAGGGCTTATTTGTATGGAAAGAGTATTTTTTATAATAATTTGTTGGAGCCAAGTATGATCAACATGGTATATCCCAATATCAGTCCGATTAACCCCATGATTATTCCGACTTTTTCCATATCCTTTTGCTGAATCATGCCTGTGGCATGTGCCAATGCGTTGGGAGGAGTACTGATAGGCAATATCATTGCTAATGATGAACCGATTGCCACTCCAATCAATAAAGTCTCTACTCCACCTAAGGAAGATAGGTTCTCACGCATGCTGCTTCCTGCAATGGCTAGGATGGGGACGAGCAATGCGGCAGTAGCTGTATGTGAGATGAAATTGGCCATAGCATAACAAATAAGTCCGGAGCCGACAATCATTAATACAGGAGGCCATGTGTTGAATGGGATAGCTTCGATCATATGTTTCGCCAGTCCGGTTTCCTGTAAAGCAACGCCCAGAGCGAAGCCGCCGGCTACCATCCAAAGTACGCTCCAACTGATTTCTTCCAGATCGCGTTTGGTGATGACTCCCGTTATACAGAAAACGGCTACCGGAATCATAGCTACTACATTAGAATTTACTCCCGTCACCTTGTCAAACATCCAAAGTATGACTGTGATAGCAAAAGTGATATAAACCACAATGGAACGCCAGTCTTTTTTGGCTTCACCTTCAATTTGTAATTCAATATTTTTTTGTTTAAAGGGAAACAATCGTAAAAGTATGAACCAAGCGATAAACAATACAATAATAGTATAGGGTAACATAAAACTCATCCATTCTCCGAAACCGATATTCAGGTTCAGTCCCTCCGGATCATTCAGGTATTTTAAGGCAATTGCGTTGGGCGGTGTGCCGATAGGAGTTCCCATGCCACCTACATTAGCAGCTACAGGAATAGCCATAGCCAGACCGATTTTTCCTTTACCGTCTGCAGGAAGTACTTTTAATACAGGAGTTAGGAAAGTGAGCATCATGGCAGCTGTAGCCGTATTGCTGAGGAACATTGAGAATACAGCTGTAACAAGAATGAATCCTAATAGTACATAGCGTGATTGGGTTCCGAAAGGTCTTAGCATGACGCGTGCCAATAATACGTCCAATCCGCTTTTAGTTGCTGCGATGGCAAGTATGAACCCACCAATAAATAACATAATGATTGGATCGGCAAAGCAATGCATAATGGATTTATATTTGACTGTCTGTCCCAATTCTTCTGTTGAGATTCCTTGAGTAAGGAACCATAAGCTGCTGTCGGAAACGGTGAGTAACAATAAAACGACAATCAATACGGAAGTGGTCCATGCAGGGACAGCCTCGAATACCCACATAAGTGTGGCAAAAATAAAGATAGAAATAAGTCTTTGTTCTATAACGGTTAACCCTTCTATACCAAATGTGTCAATTGGGAGGAGCCATAAAATAAGGGAAAGGGTAATAGCTACGGTTAACTTTATACATCTGGCCACTGTCTGATTTTTTGCCAACCGTTTGGCTTTCTTTAAATCCTGATAAGCTTCCACTAGATGAAAGCCGTGAAAAATCTTGTACATAATACTAGTTTAAGATAAAATTAAAAAACGGTGCAAAAATAACTTTTTATTCTATATTTCGTAAATCAGTGAGAGAAGTTTTTTTATAATTTTTTTGGGTTGTGATGTCCTTGAAGATATTAATATGGATATTAGGTAGTCTGCTGCAATTTCTCTAAATTTGTGCCGTTAACTTGACTAATACATTCATGGAGCATACTGAAACTTTAATCGTGGAGCAGTTGAAGACAGGCAATGAAGATGCCTATCAATACATCTATGACCGTCACTATGCCTTGTTGTGTCATGTCGCGAATGGCTATGTAAAAGATCAATTCCTCGCGGAAACCATCGTCGGAGATACTATTTTTCATTTATGGGAGATTCGTGAAACGCTGGAGATTTCCGTTTCCATCCGTAGCTATTTGTTGAGAGCCGTCCGTAATCGTTGTATCAACTATCTTAATTCAGAATGGGAAAAGCGCGAGATTGCGTTTTCATCTCTGATGCTCGATGAGATAACAGACGATAAAATGACGATATCCGATTCGCATCCGTTGGGGACATTGCTGGAGCGTGAACTGGAAGAGGAAATATATAAAGCCATTGATAAATTGCCGAACGAATGTCGTCGCGTGTTCGATAAAAGCCGTTTTGAAGGAAAATCATACGAAGAAATTTCTCAAGAGTTAGGCATCTCTGTCAATACGGTTAAGTATCATATAAAGAATGCATTAGCATCTTTACAAACGAATCTAAGTAAATATCTGATTACTCTACTTTTATTTTTTTTCGGGTAAAAACGAAAAAAAGTCATTTTTAGACTACCCTCAATTAAAAATCTACTGTCTCCTTTATAGAACGCAGAAAAATGGAAGAAGAAAAGAAACATATTGATGAATTGATTGCAACCTATCTGACCGAAGGTTTGGACAAAAATGCTTTAGCCGAACTAAAAGCATGGATAGCTGCATCACCTGAAAATGAGGATTATTTTATTCAGCAACGGGAAGTCTGGTTCTCTGCCGTGAGCCGTGAAGCCGCGTCGAAATACAATAAAGACAAGGCATTCGATACCTTTAAGAATCGTATCGGGAGCCGGAAGCAAGTGGAGAAAGCTCCTCGCCAGGAATTCCGTTTGTCGGCGTTGTGGCGTTATGCCGCGATTATCGCAGTCATACTTGCAGTAGGATGCTTCTCATATTGGCAGGGAGGAGTGAATGTAAAAGACACTTTTGCAGATATATCCGTAGAGGCTCCTTTAGGATCAAGAACGAAACTTTATTTGCCTGATGGTACATTGGTTTGGTTGAATGCCGGTTCACGAATGACCTACTCACAAGGCTTTGGAGTAGATAACCGTAAAGTAGAATTAGAAGGTGAGGGATATTTTGAAGTCCAACGGAATGAGAAACTCCCTTTCTTTGTAAAGACTAAAGATTTGCAATTGCAGGTATTGGGAACAAAATTTAATTTCCGCGATTATCCGGAAGATCACGAAGTGGTAGTATCCTTGTTGGAAGGGAAAGTGGAATTAAATAATTTACTGAAAAAAGAGAAAGAAGCTTTCCTTGCACCCGACGAGAGAGCGATATTAAACAAAGCGAACGGATTGATGACCGTAGAAACGGTCACAGCCTCCAATGCCTCCCAATGGACGGATGGCTATCTGTTTTTTGATGAAGAACTTTTGCCGGACATCGTGAAAGAACTGGAACGTAGCTACAATGTGAATATCCACATAGCTAATGATTCATTAAATAAATTCCGGTTCTACGGAAACTTCGTCCGTCGGGAACAAAGTATTCAGGAAGTGTTGGATGCGTTGGCATCTACAGAGAAAATACAATATAAAATTGAAGAGCGCAATATAACTATCTATTAACCGGTTACCAGAGATTATAATACTATGATTGTTTAACCTTATAATTGAAGAATATGAGTAAAGGAAATAATACTGAATAGTCTTTAGTGAATGATAAGGAGAGAAAAATAAAAACCGGAAGATCTCGAACATCTTCCGGCTCCTGAATCTCTTAGGAAGATTGTAAGTGTAAAGGCAAAACAATTGAATGAAGCTATCGATCAGATATTGTACGGGCAAGAAGTTGTTTATGAGGTAAAGGGCAAGAATATTATTGTCCAAAAAGGGCAAGCGCGGCAGAATACCTCTAAAGACACTAAAAAGCGTAAAGTCACAGGTACAGTGAGCGATGCCAACGGTGAACCGATCATCGGTGCTACCATCAAGGAAAAAGGAACAACCAACGGAACCGCATCTGATTTGGATGCTAAGTTCTCTCTGGAAGTGTCACCGGGAGCTGTATTGGAAGTCTCCTATATCGGTTATCAGACACAGGAAGTAAAGGTGGGCGACCGGGTATCTTTATCTGTCACCTTGGCTGAAAATCAGCAAATATTGGACGAGGTGGTAGTGGTGGGGTATGGTACAACCTCCCGTAAAAACCTGACTACTTCTATCGCTACCGTAAAAACAGAAAAGATATCCAAAGCGGCTACTAGCAATATCTCAGGAATGTTGCTGGGACGTGCTGCCGGTTTGCAGGCAACCGTTGCCAGTCCCCAGCCGGGAGGAGGTATTAATATCTCCATTCGTGGAGGTGGTACACCGATTTATGTGGTGGATGGAGTAGTTATGCCTAGCGGCTCTTTTGAAGTCGGCACGGGAAGTACGTCACTTCCTTCTTCCGTCAATCGTGCCGGACTGGCCGGATTAAACCCCAATGATATTGAATCCATTGAAATTCTGAAGGATGCTTCTGCAGCAATTTATGGTATCGGAGCAGCGGATGGTGTTATTCTGGTGACTACCAAAAAAGGAAAAGAGGGAAAACCGACCATCGTGTATGAAGGAAGCTATTCCGTGCAAAAACATTATCCTTACCTGGATGTATTGAGCGGACCCGAACTGATGAACATGGTGAATGTGTTCAGTAAAGAGAATTATTTATATGACAAAGGCCAGTATCCTTATGGAAATGCCGCTTATGACGATAAATGGACACCTATCTTTACACCGACACAAATAGCCAATGCCCCGACTACGGATTGGCTGGACAAGGTACTGAAAACAGGTGCAGTGACCAATCATAATCTGACGATTAGCCGGACGCCTAATCCTGTTTCCATGCATGATATTAATGATAAGTCCGAGCAAAATGGTTACTACATGAACTTCTCACTGGATGTCGATATTATCAAGAATATGCTTTCAGCCAAAGTATTGTATGGCTTGAACAAGGAAAATACCTCTCGTGATTCTTACATTCCTTCTGATATTTACTACGCATTGCAACGTAAATCCAGAGGAAACTTAGGATATGGAAAAAGGCAGCAAAGCACTCTCGAAGGTACATTGACATTCCAACATAAATTTGGAGAGTTATTAGATATGAATTTGATGGCCGGTATGGGACGTTATCTTGATAGTGGCGATGGTTCGGATATATCTTATGAAAATGCCAATGATCATATACAGGGAAGTAGCGTAGGTATGGCAGACGGTCCTTTTTATCCGACTTCCTATAAATATAAGAATGAAAAGAGGTCACAGTTTGTCAGAGGAAGTTTCGACTTATTCGGACGCTATGTAGTATCCGCTTCATTGCGCCGTGACGGTACGGATAAATTCTTTCCCAGTAAGAAATACGCCCTCTTTCCATCTGTTTCTCTTGCATGGAAAATGAATGAAGAATCATTTATAAAGAATATCTCCTGGATTAATATGTTGAAATTAAGAGCAAGTTACGGTGAAACAGGTAGCGATAACCTGGGTACAACACTATACGGTATTGTAACGACAGCCCGCGAGGATGTTCAGTTCAATAATAATTCGGTAACTTACATTCCCTACATATTGTCCGGCGCTAACTATGAAGATGTCACCTGGCAAAAGACAGTCATGAAAAATATCGGATTGGATTTTTCTATTTTTAGAGATAGAATCTGGGGTAGTGTAGACGTGTTCCGTAATGACGTAACCCATTTGTTGGGAACAGCACCGACAGAATTATTGGGAATGCACGGAACACGTCCTATCAATGGAGGACATTATAAACGTACCGGAATAGATGTGAGCCTGAACTCATTGAATCTTCAGACACATGATTTTAAATGGACCTCTCAAATTACGATGTCCCATTACAATGCAGTATGGATCGAACGTATGCCCAACTATGATTATCAGAAATATCAGAAAAGGAAAAATGAACCGATGAATGCATTCTATTATTATAAAACGACTGGTATTATCGATATGGATAAGAGTAATATGCCCGAATCTCAACGTTCATTGGGACCTGCCGCCTGTATGCCGGGTTATCCTATTGTAGAAGATAAAAATGGTGATGGAATCATTGACGTGAATGACTCTTACATGGATAACATGCTTCCTAAATTGTATTTTGGTTTTGGCAATACGTTTACATGGAAAAACTTTGATCTGGATATATTTATGTACGGACAATTAGGTGTAAAGAAATGGAATGACGCATATAGTTATAGTGCAGATGCCGGAAATCTCTCCAGGGGAGTGGATGCGCACAATGTTGGTATCTATTCTTATAACATCTGGAATACCCAGACAAACACGAACGGATATTTCCCAGGTATTGCAATCAGTAAATCAGTGGCTTTACCCGAAAATCTGGGCTTTGATTATACAAGAGAAAATGCCTCTTATATACGTGTGAGAAACATCACATTGGGATATAACCTGGGTCCCAAAGAATTATCCGTATTTAAAGGGTATATTAGGGGAATACGTGTGTTTGTCGACTTTCAGAATCCTTTGACCTTTACCAAATACAAGGGATATGACCCTGAAATCAACACTTCCTCTTCTAATTTGACTGGAGGGCAATATCCTCAAATGAGAGTTTATTCAATAGGTGCAAAATTAACCTTCTAAACTTCAAGCTATGAAATCTAACAAATTATGTCGTATGAAAAAGAAGATTTTTTTACCGATGCTTGTTTCCTTGCAACTATTATTCGGTAGTTGTGAGAATAATTTTGATCCTTATATTTATGGAGCTTTGTTGCAGGGAGAATATCCTTCTACAGAGCAGGAGTATGTTTCCTATATGATGATTTGCTACTTGCCATACACCACAGTTTGGACGTATGATATGGGTTCGGGCGGTTTGCAACATGGCATTCATATTCCGTCAGGCGGAGTGGTGCGTATGTTTGATTCTACTTCTGATATATGTGCATATGCAGCGACGGTAGGAGCGGACTGGAGACGTTTTAGTTTAGGAGATTATAGTAATTGTTTTTATTATTGGCGCGGAAATGTGGAAGATAACAGTAACCTCAACCATTTTCCGAAAACGGCTCAAATAACCCGTATGACTGAAGTGATTGGAACTTTGGAGAAAGCTCCCCTGACTGCTCTTACAGAAGAAAAAAAGAATAACCTGCTTGGAGAAGCACGTCTGTGTCGTGGATTGATGATGTACTTTCTGTTACATGTTTACGGTCCTGTACCGGTCATCCTAGACCCCGAAAAAGTAATTGATCCGGAAGCGTTATCGAATACCGTGCGTCCTTCTTTGGACGAAATGACTCAATGGATTACGGATGATTTGGAATTTGCCGCAAAGAACGCTCCCGAAACAGCTCCGGATTTGGGACGCTATACGCGTGACTATGCCCGTTTCTGCCTGATGAAACACTGTCTGAACGAGGGTGAACACATGGAAGGCTATTATCAGAGAGCGATGGATATGTATAATGAACTCAATACGGGTAAATATGATTTGTTTAAAACTGGAAGTACCCCATACGTTGACCTGTTTAAGAATGCCAATAAATTCAATAAAGAGATCATTATGGCTGTCAGTTGTAGTCCGACTGCCGATGGTAATCCGAAACATGGAAATGCGAACCCTTTCCTGATGTGGGCTTTACCTTCCGATGTGGCAAAAGAGGCTCCTTTCCCGATGGGAGGTGGATGGATGCAGGCTTTCAGTATGGACAAGAAATACTACGATGCTTTCGAAAGCAACGACGGTCGTCTGAAAACCATTGTAACCAGTTATAAGGACAAGAATGGTGTCGTTATCAACAAAGATAATCTGGGGGTGAGATGGAACGGATATATTATAAATAAATTCCCGCAGGAAACGATGACTACTTTCCAGGGTACCGATATTCCTTTGGCAAGATGGGCCGATGTATTATTGATGTATGCAGAGGCAGAAGTGCGTAAAACAGGAACTGTACCTTCCGTAGCTGCTATAAATGCGGTGAATCAGGTGAGGAAAAGAGCCGGGCTGTCGGACTTGCCGAGCGTGACAACCAATACAAAAGACGCTTTTTTAAACGCTATTCTGATAGAGCGGGGACATGAATTTTTCTATGAAGGTAATCGAAAGATTGACTTGATCCGTTTTAATAAATACGCGCAAGAAATGTATAAGGCGAAAGGCATAATGCCGACGCATCAATACATGCCGATTCCTAACTATGCAGTCGAACAGGCCATTTCTTATGGAAAAGAGCTGAAGCAGACTTGGGAACGTCCGGGTTGGGCGGAGGATAAGAGCAAAGCGCAACAAAGTATAAATTAAACCTATTAACTGAATAAAAGATATGAAACGTATGAGTTACTATATAATTGGTCTATTATTGTCTTTAATGAGTTGGTCGTGTTCGGATGATGCAGAAACAGGCAGAGAAGAAATTCCGGTGGAAACTGATGGCGGATATTTGTTCGCCCACATGACTAATGCAAATTATGGAAAGTTATATTATGCTGTTTCCCGGGATGGCATCAACTGGGAAACACTGAATAAAGGCCGGATCATCAATAGCGCTTACATTGGACATCCTGATATTTGTCAGGGACATGATGGAGCTTTCTATATGATTGCAGTCAATCCGCTGGCTTTGTGGCGTTCGGAAAATCTGGTGACATGGACATCTACCCAGTTGAATGAAATGATTTTTAATCGTAGTAATGCACAGGGATTCTATACTACCTATTATTGGGGAGCACCCAAAATGTTTTATGACAAGGATAGCGAACAGTACATTATAAGCTGGCATGCCTGCAACGA